>JACXTT010006298.1_pt1 | contig 16977 bp, 14 predicted proteins | sample 9270951 | NCBI WGS metagenome assembly JACXTT01 (sample SAMN15532306, study PRJNA645909) | rock metagenome | isolation source: weathered quartz diorite | place: Puerto Rico | collected 2017-06-21 | reverse complement strand
GCAAGTGACTCGAGTCTGCTTCCCGTGTGAACCAACCGAAAGCAGATTCCTCGTTTCGCTCGGAATGACGGCGCGGGGCACCTTCGGCCGGACGGTTGGCCACTTCTGTTGTTGACCTTTTCGCGGTGTTTCCGTTCACATATACTTTTGCCGTGGACAAAATCAAATTTGGCACGGACGGCTGGCGCGGCGTCATCGCGGACGATTTCACCTTTGCCAATTTGCGCAAAGTTGCGTGCGCGATCGCGCGGTACGTGGCGCGCGCCGAAAAGCCTACAGCAGGCGTGCTCGTGGGATATGACACGCGCTACGGCTCGGAGCGCTTCGCGCGAGCGGCTGCGGAAGCGGTTTCGATGGCAGGAATGCCAGTCTACGTCGCAGACCGGGCGTGCCCTTCACCTGCGCTTTCCCTGCTGGTGAGGCAGCGCGGAGCCGCGGGCGGCATCATGATCACGGCGAGCCACAATCCCTACAAATGGAACGGCGTAAAATTCAAGGCAAGCTACGGAAGCTCTGCGCTGCCGTCGATTGTTGCGCAAGTGGAAAAGGAACTGGGCACAGTGCTGGCGAGCGGGGTGCCGCCACTGCCGCCGCAGCCGGATCTGATCGAGCCGCTCGATGTTCTTTCGCCCTATCTCCAGACGATCGAAAAGCTCGTGGACTGGGATCGCATTCGCGCAGCGAAGCTCCGTTTTGTAGTGGATCCTATGCACGGAGCGGCGCGCGGGCTGCTGCGCGAGTTGATGACGCGGCACGGCGTCCAGTGCGATGAAATTCGCGGCACGCGCGATCCCCTTTTTGGCGGCGTCAATCCCGAGCCGATCGAGCCACACGTCGAAGCCCTGCGCCGCGCGGTGCTTGCGGGCAAGTATGACGCGGGGCTGTGCGCCGATGGCGACGGCGACCGTATTGGCGCGATGGATCGCGACGGCACGTTCATCACGCCGCATCAGATTTTTTCCATTCTGCTGTGGCATCTGGCAGGCAAGCGTGAGATTCCCGGCGATGTGGCCAAAACGTTTTCCTCAACCAAGATGGTCGACAAGATCGCGGAGAGATTCGGACGCAAAGTGTTCGAGACGCCGATCGGGTTCAAATACATCTGCGAATTGATGTTAGAGCGAGACATCTTACTGGGCGGCGAGGAATCGGGAGGCATTGGGACGAAACTTTACTTGCCAGAGCGCGACGCGACAGTGATGGCCCTGCTGCTCGTCGAGGTGATGGCGTGGCACAAGAAATCGCTTGGCGAGCTGGTCGCGCACCTGCACTCCGAATTCGGCGAACACCATTACGGCCGGATCGACCTCGAATTGAAACCGGGACAGAAGGAGCGGGCCATCGAGCACTTCGGCGGCGCGAAGGTGACGAATCTTGTCGATTGGCCCGTGGGGCGCCGCGAGGATCTCGACGGGATCAAGCTGTATCTGGGCGAAATCGGGTGGGTGATGCTTCGCGCGTCAGGAACGGAGCCTATGTTGCGAGTTTATGCGGAGACTGAGAGCCCGGCGGCCACACGGCGAATCCTGGATGAGACCTGTTCGATCGTCCGGCGGCTCTAGCGCCGAGTGGCACGGGCTCCCTTTTGCACCCAAAAAACTACCGGTGACGGTCGCGATAACGATCGACGCGATCGTGATGCAAGTCGCGTCGGTCGTGCCTGCGATCTTTTACGTCGTGGTGCAAGTCCTTCTTGTCATTTGTGAGGTCGTGCCTGTCCGCAGCAACATCGTGGCGGTCCTGATGAAGATCCCGGCGATCGGCCTTGGCCTGGCTGCTATTGGCGCCGTACTGGCTCACGTCACTGTGAAGTTGCGCCTGATCGGCGGAAATGTCCTTCTTGTCGTTCGCAAGGTCAGTGTGGTCCTTCGCGATATCCGCCCGGTCGTTGACAATATCGCGCGTGCCCTGGTGAATGTCTCGTCGATCCTGTCGAATGTCTTTTTGATCCTGTGCCGCGTCGGCAGTCTCTGGTGGCGTCGGGCCTTGTGCCCAGGCACCCGCGGCCAGCAATCCGGAAAACGCCACTGCGATCGCGCCTCGTTTGAAGATGTTGATTCCACTCATGTTAGCTCGCCCTCCGATTTCAGTAGGTTACTGAGTCTTTTGCAGCTTTCACTTGCTACAGAGTGAACCCGGCGGCGAGAGAAAAGTTGCGCGGGTTTAAGAAACCTGGGGAAGGATTGACCACCAAAGAAGGACTACGTCCGCACGCGAGGAATCAGGCACTGCCATCTTTTTTCGGAGATTTTATTGCGGCATCGAGAATGCCATTCACAAACGCGGAAGCTTCTTCGGAGGAGAATTTTTTTGCGAGCTCGACGGCCTCGTTGATCACCACCTTCGCGGGGGTACTCATCGTGCGAAGTTCCGCCAGCGCTAGGCGAAGAATCGCCCGGTCGATCGCCGCCATCCGCTCGATGCGCCAGTGTTTGGCGTGCGAAGAAATGATCGGATCGAGCTCCGCGGTGCGGGAGGCGGCGTTTTCGAAAAGCTGATCGGCAAACTCCTTGGTAGACTTCTGCGCGCTCACGTTTTTCCAAAAGCCGGCTTCGATTCGGGATGGCTCTTGCTTGCCCATTTCCCATTGAAACAACATCTGGAGGGCAAATTCTCGGGATTTCTGCCGAGGCGGCATCTAGCGGCGTTTCCCGCGGGGGGCGCTCTTGCCGCTCCGCGAAGCGTCGTTGGAACGAAGTTTGCGGGAGAGGTTGGCCATCTCAACGGCCGCAAGTCCCGCGTCGTATCCCTTGTTGCCGCTCTTGAGTCCGGCGCGGTCGATGGCCTGCTCGAGTGTGTCACAGGTCAGCACGCAAAAAATGACGGGAATGCCGGTATCGAGCTGCGCGAGTTGGACGCCGCGTGCCACTTCGCTCGCGACGTAATCGAAATGCGTCGTTTCGCCTCTTAAAACGCAGCCGATAGCGATGATAGCGTCGACACGGCCGCCCGCGGCCAGCTTCTTGGCGGCGAGCGGAATTTCGAACGAGCCGGGAACGGAAACCACTTCGATACTTTCCGCTTCAGCGCCAGCGGCTTTGAGCGCATCGAGGGCTCCGGCGAGGAGGCGGTCGGTGATGAAGCTATTGAAGCGGCTGACAACCAAGGCGAACCGAAAGCCCGCCGCATTCGCCACAGCGCGAACTTCTTTGCCGTGAAGGGATTTGCTCATGGAAATGAGTTGCGGCTCTGCGCGTCGGACTATTTTCCGTGAAATTGCGCCGGCCGTTTTTCGAGGAACGCGCGAGTTCCCTCCCGCATGTCCTCGGTGGCAGCGCACAGGCCAAAGAGCGTCGTCTCGAGATACTGGCCCTCTTCGAGCGGCATTTCCGTGCCGCGTTCGATGGCCTCCATCGCGTACTTTACGGCGAGCGGAGCGTTGGCGATGATTTTCTTTGCCAGGGCCTCCGCGGCGGGTAGAAGATCCGCCAGTTCGTAAACGTGATTGACGAGACCGATGCGAAGCGCCTCGTCCGCCGAAATCATTTCGCCGCTGAGGCAAAGCTCGTGGGCAACGCCTTTGCCGCACAGGCGCGCGAGCCGCTGCGAGCCGCCATAGCCGGGCATGATGCCGAGCTTCACTTCCGGCTGCCCAAGCTTCGCTGTTTTGCTCGCAAGCCGAATCGAGCACGCGAGCGCGACTTCGCACCCGCCTCCGAGCGCAAAACCATTGATCGCCGCGATCGATGGTTTCCCGAGAGTCTCCAGGCGATGCAGCACGCCCTGGCCAAATGCCGCCGTTTCCTTCCCGCCCACGGGAGTTTGCACGGCGAGCTCTCCGATATCCGCTCCTGCCACGAAGGATTTTTCACCGGCGCCTGTGAGAATCAGAACGCGCACCTCGTTGTCTTCGCGCGCTGAGACCAGAATCTCGCTGAGCTCTTCCATCGTTTTCCGATTGAGGGCGTTCAGCACTTTGGGCCGGTTAAACGTGATGAAGCCGATGCGATCCCGCTTTTCGTAGAGCAGGTTTTCGTACGCCATCTGCGCCTCTCAAACCTTCGCCATTTCGAGCGTGATGATCTCGTTTCCTCCGCGCTTGCGGGCTTCCTCGAGGCCCGCTTCCGCGCGGTTGATCAGGTCGGTCACGATGTCTTCGTTATCGTAATCCTGCCTGGAGATTGCTTCGGCAACTGCGACACTTGTGGTTAGCTGGCCGCCGTTCCATGGAGGGCGCAATCCTCCGGCCGCTTTCTTTAGTTTCTCAGCCAGGGTCTGCGCGCCCGAAAGCGGCGTATCCGGCAGAACGATCGCCAGCGCCCAAGAAGTGTACTTCACCGCGAGGTCGGTTTGGCGAACGATTGACGCCACGGCTTTTCCGAGTTGTTCCATGTACTTTTCAAACGGTCCTTCGCCCTGTTGGCGAAGCATCTCCGGTCCACCATCAACTTGCAGCAGAGCCAGCGTCAGCGGCGCACCCTGCGTTCGAGCGCGCTGCGACTCGTGCAGTAGGCAATCGATGTAGGAACCCCGGGCAAGCAAACCGGTTTTTTCGTCGGCCACGGCAAGCGTTCGCACGAGCGAACGCAGGCGCGTGTGGTGCACGCATAGAAGCATTTGATCGCCGATCGATTGCAGGAAGTAGGTTTCATTAGGTTTCCACACGTGGGTCCCGGCGAAACCTACGATGAGCATCCCGGCGGGAGTCTGCGTTTCGGGGTCGGAGAGTTGGACTCCGAGAGCGGTTTCGAGCCCCAGTTCCTTGAGAACTGGAGCAGCCGGTGCATCAAGAGAGAACCCGCCGACCGAATCGGGAGTCGCGTGCTCGATTAGGCCGATCAGCCGCACAAGCTGCGCGCGTGGAGACGCCTCCACGCCAGAAGCACAAAACTCGGAAGCCAGTTGCGGCGGCTGCCCGGGAGCCCCAATTGCCGCCAAGCACCGGGTGGCGCGAAGATAGCTTCCCACTTCGTTGACCGCGACGGAAAGCATCGCGCGCGATGAAGGCTGGCGGAACACATTTTGATTGATTTCGGAGATCTTGGCGAGATCACGAAGAGTGTCAGGAGCATAGGTTCCCGTGGGGTGCGCGGGCGCCGCGACAACCGGTTGCGGCGGCTCCACCTTGCGGGGTCTTGCGCCCTCCTGCGGCCACCAGTGCGCGGCTTCAAAGAGCCCCTGCAGGCGCTCATTGCGCTCATCTTCGCCTGGAAAAAGCTCCACGATGCGTTGTAATCGCTCAATCGCCTTCGATTGCAGCGAGTACTGAACAAAAATCTCCGCTTGGACCAGCAGGTCCTCGAGGGTCTGACCGGAGTCCACTTCCTGCAGAATGGCGGTTGAGGGTTCACTCTTTAGGTCGCGCGTCTGATTCTGGACCGGCGTTGGAGAGCGGTGCGTTGCGGCGTTGCTCATCCGAGAACTGACGCGGCTCAAGAAATCGTCGCTTGCGCGGCCTTTCAGCTTGTCCATTCGATCTTGGTTGCGCGAGTCGTATGGATCGATCTCGACGAGCCTCTCGAATGAATCGCAAGCGCCGGCAAGCTGGTCATCCGCGATATACAGATCAAAAAGCCGGACCAGGGCGTCAAAATACTTCGTCTCGCGGTTGATTTCGCTGTAAAACGAGGCCCAAAACTCGGCGACACGCAGCGACTTGGGAAACGCTTCGACCAGTTGGTCCAACGAGGCGGCGAATTCGGACTCGCGCCGCGCGGCGATCATGCTTTTCTTGGTGGCGGCGAGCAAATCGACGGCCTTATTTTCATGGCCGGTTAGCAAAAACTCCTTCGCAAGAGAGAAAAATTTCTCCGGAGAGCCCGAACCCAGATTCGTCAGGCGCTCGAGGACCGCGCGCGCCTTGTCCAACTGGCCCGAGCGCACCAATGCTTCGGTGTATGTCTCGAGGAAAGTTGAGTCCTTTTCGCTTTCACTCAGGGGCGCCAGCAACGCCGCGGCCGCGGACGCGTCACCCTTACGCAAAAGGCCCTGCGCATAGAGAAGCGCTACGCTCCGATCATTGGGCAGGAGCGCGTGCGCTTTCTCGAAAAACTGAACCGCTTCGAGACTATCCTGACTCAGTTGACCTGCTCTCAAATAACCGCGAGCCGCAGCCGAATGATTTTCCAATCGATCGGCGAGCTCAGCTACCGCGATATGGCGTTCGCGGTTGTCGGGATCCAGCTGCGCGACGCGCACAAAACAAGTCAGGGCTTCGTCTCCCTTGTCACTCAGCTCATAGGCGAGAGCAGCGGCCATGAACTGCTCGATGGCCTCCTCCGTGCGGTTCTGCTTTTGCAGGAGGAGGGCATAACGCGACACGCGTTCCGGCGGCTGTTGATGGTTCTTCAAGAAGCGCGAATAAAGCGCGAGCGCCTTGGGTTCTTCGCGCGGGCCCGTGAAACGGTCAAACAGCATGCCGTAATAGAAGGCGGCGCGGTCCAGCCGATGCAACATGATGTTTAGGTCGCCCAGGGACTGGATGGACTCCATATGATTCGGAGCGGCCGAAAGGACCTCCTGGTAGGCCTCGATCGCTTCGTTGATGCGGTTCCTTTCTACGAAACGCTTCGCGCGATCCAGTTGTTTGGCGATGTCGAGGCTCATGCAGGCTTCGGCGCTTTCTCCGGTGAAGGGTACGACCGCAGAATTGGCGATCGGCGCGCTACCGACCAAAAAACCAATATATACCGCCCCGTAGGCGCATGCCAAACCGTTCCCTTTGCAGTGCTTCCATCTTGTCATGCACGGTTTCTGTTGCAACGGGCCACGGAGCTGTCTCCTCGTGGTGCGGAAGGCCGAGGCCTGGCTCGCAGATCATCCCAATGAAGCCCACCCGACCTAGCGCCACCGGCCAGTTTGGCTCTAGGGGTAACACTTGGCGACTAACTCGACGCAACGGCGGCAGGCTTCCTTTCAGACCGAAGCTACTTGTGGCACACTGAATCCTTACGAAGTATTTCCGATTCCCAGCGGCGCAAATCGTGCTTCCGTTTGCTCCGCGATCCACTTACGACAGGAGACTTGATCGGCAGGCTCGATCGGCTGCCCGCAGGCTGACTGATGGACCCACGTTTCATCCGCAATTTTTGCATCATCGCGCATATTGACCACGGCAAATCCACGCTGGCCGACCGGTTGCTCGAGCTGACCGGCGCGCTGAGCCAGCGCGAAATGAGCGCACAGGTCCTCGACTCGATGGACCTCGAGCGGGAACGCGGGATCACCATCAAGGCCAAGAGCATCCGCCTGCACTACAAGGCAAAGGATGGAAGCGAATACCAGCTCAACCTGATCGACACGCCCGGGCACGTCGATTTCTCGTATGAAGTTTCGCGGGCGCTTTCCGCATGCGAGGGTGCGTTACTGGTCGTGGACGCAAGCCAGGGCGTCGAGGCGCAGACCGTCGCCAACACGTTTCTTGCGGCGCAGCACAATCTCACGATTATTCCTGTCATCAATAAGATCGATCTCCCTGCGGCGCAGCCCGAGCAGGTCAAGGAGCAAATTGAGAATGTTCTGGCGATTCCGGCATCCGACGCGCTTCTTATCAGCGCTAAGAGCGGCCTCGGCGTCGAATCGGTGCTGGAAGCGGTCGTGGCGCGTGTGCCTCCGCCGACAGGCACGGCGGAAGCGCCGTTGCAGGCGCTCATTTTTGACTCCTGGTTTGATGCGTTTCGCGGAGCGGTGATCCTCGTGCGCGTGATGAACGGCCGCATAACGCGCCATATGCAAATTCGGCTCTGTTTCAACGATCAAGTGTATGAAGTGGAGGCCCTCGGCGCGCTGACGCCAAAGCCCGTTGTCTTGGACGAACTCGCGGCCGGGGACGTTGGCTTCGTCGTGGCGAACATCAAGCAGGTGGCCGACGCGCGTGTTGGTGACACGGTCATAGAAGCCGCGCGAGCCGCGGCGGCGCTCCCTGGGTTTGAAGCGATCAAACCGATGGTATTTGCGGGCTTGTTTCCGGTGCTGGCCAGCGACTACGAAAACCTGCGGGACGCGCTGGGGAAACTGCAGCTCAACGACGCAGCCTTTTTTTATGAGCCGGAAAATTCCGTGGCGCTTGGATTCGGCTTTCGCTGCGGCTTTCTGGGCCTGCTACACATGGAAATCGTTCAGGAACGTCTCGAGCGCGAATTCGGCATCAATCTCATCACGACTGCGCCGAGCGTGCGCTACCGGATTGCGACGACTGCCGGGGCTACACTCGAGGTCGACAGCCCCACGAAATTTCCGCCGCCAAATGAAATGGCGAAGATCGAAGAGCCGGTCATCAAAGCGATGATTATCACGGCGGAGGACTCAGTGGGCGCGATTTTGCAGTTGTGCGAGGAAAAGCGCGGCGTGCAGAAAAATTTTGAGTATCTCTCGCCGCAGCGCGTCATGCTCACGTACGAACTGCCGCTCAATGAGATTGTGCTGGATTTCTACGATCGGCTGAAGAGCGCTTCGCGAGGCTACGCGTCGCTCGACTACCACTTGGCTGGTTACAAGGAAGCAGATCTCGTAAAGCTGGACGTGCTGGTCGGTGGCGAGCCGGTCGACGCGCTGGCGCTCGTCTGCCACCGAGAATTGGCGTATGAGCGTGGTCGCGAACTCGTGACCCGGCTACGCAAGCTGATCCCGCGGCAGATGTTTGAAGTGCCGATCCAGGCCGCAATTGGCAGCCGCGTTATTGCGCGCGAAACCGTCGCCGCGATTCGCAAGAACGTGCTGGCTAAGTGCTATGGCGGCGACATCACGCGGAAACGCAAATTGCTCGAGAAACAGAAAGAAGGAAAAAAGCGCATGAAGCGCGTCGGCCGCGTCGACATTCCGCAGGAGGCGTTCCTTGCGGTGCTGAAAGTTGCGACGGCATCCGAGGAATAATTGTTTTCCCTCGGCGAGGTTTCTCGGGCTCTGTCATCTTAGCGTTTCTCTGCTCAATACTCTTTGAGTTAGGCTTTCGAGCGAGACAATTCCCTTCGAGCCTGTCCGGCTCTCCTCAAAAGCGAAAGTTTGTCTCCAAGTATGCTAATTGGCCGTTATGGTCATTCGGATAAATGCTTCGGATCACGCCCTTGCCCCAGGCATGCGCGTAATACAGTGTGACACCGAATGAGCGCGAAATTTGATAGTCGGCGCTAAGATCCCAAACGCTTGCAAGGCTCCGGCTGCCGTTGCTAGGCCGTCCGGTATACCCAAACGTTTGGGGCTGAAACGCCCCGCCGCCCAAATACCACAGATCTGCTGCACTTGCGAGCCGCAAGGCGTGCGCCTCGCTGCGTAGCAAGAGTTTGCTGGCCGGGCGGGCGTTCAGGGTGCCGTAGAAATCTTCGTTGTTCATCATGTTGTAGAACGGGAATCGCGCGTAGAGTCGCGGCGTCGGAAGCACCTGAAAGAAACTGCCGTGATGCGAATCGCTCGGATTAGCATCGCCGCTTCCATAGGAGTAGCCAGCACTTAGCCACGGTTCTAGCTTGTGGACCGGGGGCTGCCAACCAAACTCGCCGACGAACGCGCCGGCGCGGTGCGCCAGCAGGCCCCACGATCCTGTTTGAACGGCGCCCCAGGCAAGGAAGTCAAACTTTCCGGAGGAGGCGGTATTGAAAACGTGCAGATAATCCGCGCCGTACGTCCCGATTTCGATTCTGGAGTGATCAGTCACACGCGCCGCCTGGGAGCGATTGTCCGTCTTCAAGACCAGGGTGCGGTGATCGACATAGCCGAGGCCGAACACTCGCAGTTCGCCAGCGCTGTGTCTTGCTTCCACCGGCAAGGTAAATGCGCCGTAGTAGGCGTCAATGCCCAACTCGCCCATTCCGTCCACTTGGAATACCCCGCGTGTGGGCCTGCCGGCGAAGAATGCCAAGTTGTTCTTGGCGAAGTTCCAAGACAATTGGGCTCCGTCGAAGCTTCGCTGAACCGCTGAAAAGCCAAAATTGGCGATCAGCCTCTGCGAAATCCGGGTCTGTACGAGAGTCGCTAGTGTGGTGTCTTTCGGTTGGACCTCGAGGCCATCAAAAAACTCGAAGCGTCCGATCCTAAGGTTGTGCTCGCGATCCTTAAGCCGCAGAAAGGCCTGCTTCACAAATGCACTTGCGTTATTGCGCTGGCCGCTGTTAGTGACGTAATAGGTTCCACCCAAGCCGAGCTGGCCCTGCGGCGCGGGAACAACGGCATTGCTCGGCAGACCAAGAAGAGTTGCTTGAGCAGCCTCCAGGGCCCAGTCGAAATGGTCTTTCGTCTGCCCGATCATTATCCGAAGCAGTGAATGCCCCAGAGCGTAGTTACTGGTTCCCTGGTTGCCCCTAAACCAATCCCAACCCTCGGCACGCGCGCGCCAATCAACAGCGATCTCGAGCGGGCCCAGTTCATGCTTCGCCGCGGAAGCAGCGCTTTGATTTTCTGGTTGAGCTTGAGTTTCGCGGGCCGGTGATTGGTGCGCGGGCAGCTGCACACAACCCAGGCAGGAGAGGAGGGCGACGGCCCACGCGATGGCTCGCCTCCCCATCTAGAGCTGGATCCTCGCTAAGGGCAGCTCGCGAACTGATACCGCCGCGGCAACAAGAAACGCCCAAAACTGCACTTGACGGCGCGCGCGAGAGTGGAAATACCTTTGCACAAGCGCTCTTAGTTTCGCCGCCGCCGAGTGGCAATGAGGATGCCCCAGTTCGCAACACAGAATGGGACCAAGCAAGTGAAACCTCCCTTGACCCAAACCATGATACTTGCCTGCCCGCGAAGAACTTCGTCGAGATGATTGATCGAGAAAAGCACCAACCCGACGGCGGCGGCCGTACGAATCGTTTTCTTCAAGAAAGGCGGGTAGACAACAACGCGTATCGCCTCTCGAAACGTAGCCCAGGTTGGCGGAAGATCAAGAGCAGGAGTCAAAGGCCTGCAACCTGTGCGATCAAAACCCCTTCACCGCGTTGGGCATTTCTCTTCGTCGGACTTCCGCGCCGAGCCGGCCGCGAGAGAGCTGCACGTTGACTTCAGCGCCCACGACAACCTGATCGGCGGCGCTCACCACGTTTCCGGCTGCGTCCGTGCAGATCGCGTAACCGCGTTGCAGGACGCGCAGCGGGCTGCGCTCCTCGAGCTGGACGCGGAGCCTCTCGAGCCGCTGGATTTTGCCGGTCAGAAACCGCTCCATGCGAGCTCCAAGGTCAGCCGAACGCTGTACGAGCCGCAAACCATTCGTACGGATTCGTGCGCGCAGATCGAATGACGCGATGCGCGTCGCGGCGATGGTATAGCGATGGCGCAGCCGCTCGATGCGCCCTTGAAGCGCGATCCCGAGCCGCGCAGCCAGCTCGTCGGTCTGCTGCCGGTGGCGGCGCAACAGTTCTTCGAGCCGGCGAAATCCAATGTGCGTGGCCAGGTCCTTCAAGCGATGGCGCCATTCGAGGATCAGGTAGCGCATGCGCTGCGAAATCTTGTGCTCGAGTTCCTCGAGGTGCCGCTGAAATTCCTGCCGTGACTTGACAACGATTTCGGCAGCCGCGGAAGGGGTCGAGGCGCGCACGTCCGCTACAAAATCGGCGATGGTGAAGTCGGTTTCGTGCCCTACGCCGCTGACCACAGGAATTGTGCACGCCGCGATCGCGCGCGCGACCGATTCCTCATTGAACGCCCACAGGTCCTCGATCGATCCGCCTCCCCGTGCGAGAAGAATTACGTCAACCGATTGTTTGCGGCTGAAATATTTCAGTGCAGCGACGATTTCGTCGGCCGCGCCTTCACCCTGTACGCGCACAGGATAGACGACTAGGTGCAGATTCGGAAATCGCCTACGCAGAATGCGAATGACGTCGCGAACCGCCGCGCCCTTGGGAGAAGTGACCACACCGATGCGCCGAGGCAGCACGGGAAGTGGTTTCTTGCTCGCCTCATCGAATAGGCCTTCCGCGTCGAGGCGCTTCTTGAGCTGCTCGAATGCAAGCTGCAGCGCGCCGATGCCGGACGGCTCGATATGCTCGACATAAATCTGGTACTCGCCGCGCGGCTCGTAGACGCTGATCGATCCGCGCACGATGAGTTTCAGTCCGTCTTCGGGCCGGAATTTCAGTCGCATCGCCTGCGTGCGGAAGCATACGCAGCGAATCTGCGCCTGCTCGTCCTTCAACGTGAAATATAGGTGGCCGGACTGCGCGGGGCGGTAGTTGGAAACTTCGCCTTCGACCCACAAATTCGCAAAATTTACGGCCAAGACGTTGCCGATTCGCGCGGTCAGCTCGGAAACGCTCCAGATTTTTCGTTCGGGAGCGAGATTCAGCTCGAATTGCCTCACTTTTTGAACCATTGCACCAGCCACAAGATCAGCGTCAGCGCGACGCTCAGCAGGATACACGTCACGACCGGGAAATAGAATGAGCCGTGCTTGCCCTGGTAGGCGATGTCGCCTGGCAGGCGCCCTAAGCGAAACGGCAGTCCGCCAGGACGCGCGACGATCCACACGAGCACGCCGACCGCAGCAAGCGCCGCACCCGCGAACACCATCATTCTTCCCAATTCGCGCATGGATTTCTTCGAAGGCTATTGTAACCAAAACAGAAGCAAAGTAACTGGCGCGACTCCTGCCCGCGCAAAATCCAGGCCAAAGACAAGCGCTCTAGACTAAGAGCGAGCCCTCGCTAGGAGCATTCATCGCAAGTTTTGATCTCTAATCGTTCTGAAAGGCTGCGGAAAACCTAGATGAGTTCGTATTCAGCGAAGAAATAGCCGAGTTCAAACGCTGCTGTCTCCGGGGCGTCCGAGCCATGCGTGCAGTTGTTGCCGATGCTGGTGCCGAGGTCGCGGCGAATTGTGCCTGGCGCAGCTTTTGCAGGATCGGTTGCGCCCATGGCGTCGCGCCATCTGGTGATGGCGCCCTCTGCTTCAAGGGCGAGCACAACCACCTTGCCGGAACTCATGAACTCGGTTAACTCGCCAAAAAAAGGGCGCGTGCGATGCACCGCGTAGAATCCTTCGGCCTCTTTGCGGGTGAGACGCATTGACTTAATCGCGACAACTTGAAATCCGGCATCGCTGATGCGCGACAAAATTTCGCCAGTCAGCCCGCGTCCAACAGCATCTGGTTTAATGATTGCAAGAGTGCGTTCGATTGCCATTCAAACATTTCTCCCAAGCGTAGTGTTTCAGGTGTTTGCTTCCCTGCCCCTTTGCTTCCTGCCCCCTACTTTTTGATCGCGGCCGCCAACGTCACTCCGATTTCCGCCGGGCTTTGCACAGTGCGAATCCCTGCCGCGGCCATTGCTTTGTATTTTTCTGCCGCGGTGCCTGCGCCGCCGCTAATGATCGCGCCAGCGTGACCCATGCGGCGTCCCGGAGGCGCAGTTTGCCCGGCGATGAGTCCCACCACCGGCTTTTTCAGGTTGGTCTTGATGTAGGCGGCGGCTTGCTCTTCGGCGTTGCCACCAATTTCGCCGATCATCACGATGGCTTGCGTACCCGGATCTTCATTGAAGAAGCGAACTGCGTCGAGGTGCGTCGTGCCGATGATTGGATCGCCGCCAATTCCAATACACGTGGACTGGCCGATGCCCAGCCGCGTGAGCTGGTCCACGGCTTCGTAGGTCAGCGTCCCGCTGCGGCTCACCACGCCGATATTTCCCTGCTTGTGAATTCGGCCCGGCATGATCCCCATCTTGCATTTTCCAGGTGAAATGATGCCAGGACAGTTCGGCCCGATCAGTCGGGTCGTGGATTCTTTCAGTACGGCTGCCACGCTGACCATGTCGAGCGTCGGGATACCTTCCGTGATGCACACGACCAGCGGCAGGGCCGCATCGATTGCTTCGAGAATCGCGTCGGCGGCAAACGGCGGTGGCACAAAAATGATCGAGGCATCGGCACCTGTTTGGCGGACAGCGTCCGAAACAGTGTCAAAAACGGGCACGTCCAGATGTTTCGTCCCGCCTTTCCCTGGTGTCACACCTGCGACGACCTTGGTACCGTATTCAATCATTTGCTGGGCGTGGAAGCCGCCTTCGCGCCCGGTGAGACCTTGAACGACGACGCGGGTATTTTCATTCACGAGGACGCTCATCGCGAGGCTCCCGCTAGTTTCACAATCTTCTCTGCTCCATCCTTCATATCGTTTGCGATTGTCAGGCCTAGGCCTGAGTCGCGCAGAATTTCCTGACCCTTCTCTACGTTGGTGCCTTCCATCCGCACGACGACGGGGATTTTCAGGTTTAGTTCTTTTGCTGCGGCGACGACGCCTGAGGCCAGGACATCACACCGCAGGATGCCGCCAAAAATGTTGATGAAAACGCCTCTCACGCTCGGGTCTTTTACTAGGATTTTGAAAGCGTTCTTCACCTGTTCGGCCGAAGCGCCGCCGCCTACATCGAGGAAATTTGCCGGCGAGCCGCCCGAAAGCTTGATGATGTCCATGGTGCTCATGGCCAGGCCCGCGCCATTGACCATGCAGCCGACGTTGCCGTCGAGCTTGATGTAATTCAGTTTGTAGTTGGACGCTTCAACTTCGAGTGGATCTTCCTCGTTCAGGTCGCGCAGCGCGGCAAAGTCCTTGTGGCGGTAGAGCGCGTTGTCGTCAAAAGTCATCTTGGCGTCGAGGGCGACTAGCCTCCCGTCGCCGGTGACGATCAGAGGATTGATTTCCGCCAGCGAAGCGTCCGTTTCGAGAAATGCGTGATAGAGCGATTGCAAAAATGGCCCAGCCGCGTTCGCGGTGTCGCCAGAGAGGCCCAAGCCGAAGGCTAGCTTGCGTGTGTGGTAGGGCTGCAACCCGGTCGCGGGCAAAATCGTCTCGCGCAAAATCAATTCGGGATTTTTGTGCGCCACTTCCTCGATTTCCATTCCACCTGCGGTGCTTGCCATAATCACTGGAGCGGCGACGGCGCGATCCACGAGCATGCTCAAGTAGAGCTCGCGCTTGATGTCGAGGCCTTCTTCGATCAGGAGTCGCTGCACGATGCGCCCTGCGGGACCGGTCTGCGGCGTTACGAGCTTCATGCCGAGCATCGCTTTCGCGAGGTCGGCAGCTTCCCCGGGCGATTTCGCCAGCTTGACGCCGCCCGCCTTGCCGCGCCCGCCGGCGTGGATTTGCGCCTTCACGACGACGATTTTCGTCCCGAGCCGCTGGGCGACGGCCTGCGCCTCTTCGGGTGTTGTGACCATTTCTCCCCGTGGCGTGGGCACGCCGAAGCGCCGGAAAATTTCCTTGGCCTGGTATTCGTGAATCTTCATCGCGCATCCATAAGTGCTAGAATTTGCTTACAATCGAAGCTGTAGAGTTTATAGGGAACACCTAACCCGGGCAAGGCGAAAGGGCGGCAAGTGAATTTGCATCCGATACCAAATCGGAACAAGATGACGGCGCATTCCAAGCCTCCAGCGAACGTTTGCGCCCTGTGAGACGTGCCCTCCCGTGATGCAGGCTCTTATCAAGAAAGTTGAAGCCGGGACAGACCTCTCACGCCAGGAAGCTGAGAGCGCGATGGAGGAAATCCTCTCCGGGCGCGCCGGAGAAGAGACGATCGTCGCGTTCCTCGCTGGCCTGCGCGCAAAGGGCGAAACGGTTGGAGAACTGGTCGGCTTTGCGCGGGCGATGCGACGACAAGTAATCTCCGTCTTCCCGGACGGATCGCGACCCAGCGAACTCCTCGTGGACACTTGCGGTACTGGCGGCGATTCGTCTGGTACGTTCAACATTTCTACTGCGGCGGCGTTCGTTGCGGCCGGCGCGGGGGTGCGAATCGCCAAGCACGGCAACCGCTCGATTTCTTCCAAATGCGGTTCAGCAGATGTTCTGGAAGCGCTAGGAGTTTCGCTCGACGTCTCGCCGGAACGTGTCGGCGCCGCGATACGCGAAATCGGAATCGGGTTTCTCTTTGCGCCTGCGTTGCACACAGCGATGCGTCACGCTATGCCAGCGCGCCGACGCTTGGGACGTACGGCGTTCAACTTGCTTGGACCTTTGACGAATCCGGCCGGGGCGCGCGCGCAAATCGCTGGGGTTTTTTCGGATCGGGTCGTCGAGAAAATCGCGCTCGCGCTCAGCGAGTTGGACGTTGAGCGGGCGTTCGTCGTGCACGGCGCGGGCGGTCTGGACGAAATTTCGATTTCCGGCGAAACGATGATCGGCGATGTGCGCCATAGCGTCGTCCGGCTTTACAACGTGGCGCCTGAAGTTTTTGGCGTGGAACGCGCTCCTCTGGACGGCGTTGCCGGCGGCGATGCGGCGCACAATGCGGAACTCATCCACGCGATCTTGGGCGGCGAAAGAGGACCGCGCCGCGACATCGTCATCGTTAATGCCGCCGCAGCCATCGTTGCCGCAGGACGCGCCACCGACTTCCTCGAAGGCGCGCAGGTCGCAGCCGAGTCGATCGATTCCGGCGCGGCTCGGAAGAAACTCGAGGCGCTCCTCGCATTCACGCGCAAGTAGGACAGGCTTCAGCCTGTCGGGTTTCATGTGCTTGGAAGGCAACCCCAACAGGCTGAAGCCTGTTCTACTCGAATCTACAGGGAAAGAAAATTCTTCAGGAGCTGCATTCCTACGTCGGTGAGGACGGATTCAGGATGGAATTGCACTCCCTCGACCAGCATTTGCCGGTGGCGCAGGCCCATGATGATGCCGTTGGCCTGCGCTGAGATTTCGAGGTCTTCGGGAAAAGATCTCTCTTCAACAATCAGAGAGTGATAGCGCGTGGCCACAAAATCCTGCGGCAAATCCTTGAAAATTGTTTTGCTGTCGTGATGAATGCGGCTGGTTTTTCCGTGCATGATCTCAGGCGCGCGAACCACCTTGCCTCCGAACGCCTGTCCAATCGCCTGGTGGCCAAGACACACGCCCAAGATTGGAATCTGCCCTGAGAAACGCCGAATCACGTCGAGGCAAATTCCCGAATCCTCGGGAGTGCCTGGACCCGGAGAAATGACGATGCGCTGCGGTTTTTTCGCGGCGATCTCGTCGAGCGTGATTTTATCGTTGCGATACACCTCGAGCTTCTCGCCAAGCTGGCCGAGGAACTGGGCGAGGTTATAGGTAAACGAATCGTAGTTGTCGAGAAGAAGAATCAT
>JACXTT010006297.1_pt1 | contig 16978 bp, 12 predicted proteins | sample 9270951 | NCBI WGS metagenome assembly JACXTT01 (sample SAMN15532306, study PRJNA645909) | rock metagenome | isolation source: weathered quartz diorite | place: Puerto Rico | collected 2017-06-21 | reverse complement strand
TGCTTCAGCCTGCCATAAAATCCTTTCTTAGTTTCTTCCCGAAGATTGCGGATGTAGTCGGCGGCAACCACGGCCTGTATGTCGGCCGAAAGACGGCCGCCACGGGAGTGGAGGTCCAACGATTCGTTGGCGAAGTGAACTTCTACGCCACTGTCGATTAGTTCACCAAGGTCTGCCCAATCTTTGAGATTTCTGGCACTGCGGTCAATCTTGTGGATGATAACGCCCTTGGCCCTGCCGGCTTTTAGCTTCTTAAGCATCTGCCCAAAGACTGGCCGGCCTCGTTTGGCTGCAGTTTCTTGTTCGGTGAACCAGTCAACAATAGGAAGCTTGGCTTTGTCCGCATATCGCCCAATGGCTTCTCGCTGTTGTGCCAGCGAGACGCCCTGTTCTCCTTGCTTGACTGTGGATACGCGCACGTATCCATAAAATTGGTTTTGCATGGGTTTTTATTTGTTTTTGTGGGTAGGATTCGACCTTTGCCTTAAATGGTAGAGAGGAAAAACGAATTCGTCAAAGCCCCAGGGCAAACTAATGTTCGAACTTGTCCCTCTGTTGTCGCTGATAGATGTGTAGCACCAGCCCAAGGTAAGTCGTAAGATTTTCTTCAGCGGTGTTCATTTCGGCATCGGACAGCGAAGGATACAGCTGCTCAATTGTGGGTGTTGGTGGATTTTCCATCAGGACAACCTAGCAGATTGACAGGATTACGCAAGTAGGGAAAATTTTGATGTTGTGGCCAAGTTGTTACATAACTCTCCTAATCCGAGACGCGGTGGGCACGTTTGCGTGCTGCCACTCGCCGGGTCGGCGGTGGCTGGAAAACTTTGCAAACATGAGAAGTTTTCGAAATTGGCTACGGGCACCATTGCCCGAAGGCTTGCCCGGTATAAAAAAAGACCTCTCGAAGGAAGTCTAAGCTACACAAAACTTTAAGCCATCACCATTTAAAACTGTCTTTCCAATCTTCTCCGGGAGTGTATGCGACAACAAACAATTGCCCTCCGCTCAAAGTGAGATTCGAAACTTCTTGGTAATGCTTCGAGACATCATCAGCAATGATTGGTATGGTGTGGATATTTTCTGCTGCTGGTCTTTGTTGTAGCGCACATTGCGAAGTCGGACTGAACAGAAGTTGTGGCGCTTCATCCTGGGTGAAAACGTCAACAGTAACGCCTAGATTGTATCGCGCCCGTCCAAATTGTTCCGCAAGCTCTTTGCTCACGCCATCTCCGGCTATAACAGCACATCGTGCGTCTTTAGGTGCCGGCACATCTGTTTTTTTCTTACTTACGTCAAATGATAATAGTTCAGCAAGTTTAACTGTGTAGAAATCCACATTAACCCTCCTTCGGGTACATGAAGTCTACAGGAACCAAGAGTTCCGTCAAGTATAGCTGCACTCATTCAGCCCGAAGCCCCAGGTAAGCAATTTGCAGAAATGCTTGCTAACATTGGCGATTTTTGGTGCAAGGGGCAGGCAGTGCTGCCCTCCCCATTTCCCGCGGGGAATTAGGCTACAAATTCTCACCGAAAGGCTGGGTAGAGCCAAACCAGAACTGAACAACAACATGGGAGTTTCTCTCTTTCACCCTAGGCCGATGCTGGCCGAGTCATTGGTATAGGCAAGCAAAGAACTAGGCAATAGTCCAGAAGGTTGACACCGGCATCAGTACCATAGCCAGTCTCGTTGATAATCGCCATGCTGGCACTCTTTGAAAAAGCTTTTCGACATTGGCGTTGCCGGTTCTGCCCTGGGCCACCATTGGTCCAGGTCTCGGCCCAGGGTTAGCCAGATTTACTGTAGTCAATTTTGTAGATGCAGAAAGCATCCAAGGCCAACAGAAAGCGACAAATTGCAACAGGGGCGCTAGGTTGCCAACAAACGGCATTGCAAGGCAAGGCCTTGACTTAGTCAGGCCAAGACGAAGGACGCTCCCTTACTTTGTAATCAGAGGGTCGGGGGTTCAACTCCCTCCGCCAGCTCCAGATACTAAAATCCTGGCGGGCGCTCGGTGGCCACTCTGAAAGCGCGCTCCAGAGCGAGTCCGGCGCGTCCCAGCGTTCCCTCATCGAAAAGCCGCCCGATCAAGGTGATGCCATGGGGCACGCGACGCGGTGGTGCGAATCGTGGTAGCGGATTCGACGGGTCCGGAGCCCAATCGTTGCGTGCTTGCGCCACTTCGACGAAACCGGCGCGGAGTGTGAGCGACGGATGTCCGGTGAAGTTGCTGATGGTCAGCATTTCGTCGCGCAACGAAGGCACCAGCAACAGGTCCACTTGCGAGAAAATTCGAGCCATTTCATTGGCGACTTTGCGCCGCAATCTATCGGCTTGAACGAAATCCACGGCGGAAAGGAACCGCGCCTGACGGAAAAGGTTAGGCCACGCGTCAGGCACTTGTGCCTTGAGCTCCTTGAGTCGTCCACTCAGGGTCAGTTCCTCGAACGAAGCCGCTGCCTCAGCGAAGAGAATCAAGTTGAGTGAACCATAGGGCCAGTCGGGAAGTGAGACTTCCACAGGGAGCATTCCCAATTTCTTGATCGTTTCGAATGCGGCGCGGTCCACATCAGTTGCCGGATTTTCCTTCATCCATCCGGGGAAGTAGCCTACGCGCAGTCCTTGCACCGTTGCAGTAGAGTCGAAATCAAGCCGGCTGGGAACGCTCGCGACATCTGAGGCGTCGGGACCGGAGAGGGCATTCAGCCCCAGCAAGGCATCTTCGACGGTTCGCGTCATCGGGCCGAGTTTATCGAGCGACCAGCAGAGCGTCATCGCACCAGTACGAGGCACGCGGCCATAGGTCGGCCGCAATCCGGTGATGCCGCAGCGCATCGCGGGGCTCACGATGCTGCCGCCAGTCTCGCTCCCGATGGAGAAGCCCACCAGTCCAGCAGCAGTGGCAGCGCCCGGTCCCGCGCTCGATCCGGAAGCGCCTTCCTCCAGCAGCCACGGATTCATAGTCTGACCGCCGAACCAGATATCATTGAGCGCCAGCGCACCTAAGCTCAGCTTGGCGACCAGCACCGCGCCTGCGTTATTGAGACGCGTCACGACGGTGGCATCTTGCGCGGGCACACGGTCTTTGTACGGCTCGGCGCCGTAAGTGGTCGGAATCCCGGCAGTGTCTACCAGATCCTTCGCACCCCAAGGGATGCCGTGCAGCGGTCCGCGGTATTTACCGGCGGCAATCTCCTGGTCGGCTTTTTTGGCTTGTGTCAATGCCAAATCGCGGGTAAGAGTGATGACGCAGCGGAGTTTGGAATTGAAGCGCTCCATCCGATCGAGATACAGACGAGTGAGGCGCTCGGAGCTCAGTTTCCGTGCTTCGATCCACCGCGAGAGTTGGGTGACTGGAGCGAAGGCGATGTCGTCGTCGCGCGCGGGCAACGGTCCAGAATCGATCTTGCTGCGAATGAAAAGGTCACGTTCCGGGGCAGATCTACCGCCGGGACCAGACGGATCCCATTGCGACGCAGGGGCGACTGCCGGTTCGATCGAAACTTTGCGAGGTCCCGCGCGCCTTTCATAAAGCGCAGCCATCGTATTTCGCCAACTGCCAGCCGCGACGGCACGATCCGCGTCGCTCAGTCCCACTTGGACCAGCTTCTCAGCTTCGGCGAAGGTAGCCGGTGATACCTGCGGTCCGGACGCGGGTGCGGTGCCGAAAGCGGGCGGCGCTCCGGGCGGCAGATCTCCCGGCTGTTGTGCCTTTTGACGGCATGCGACTGCGCTGGCTGCAAGAGCAATCGAAGTCCCGCTCAGGAATTGACGGCGTGATTCAGGCATGGTTTCTCCGAACCACATTGTAGCTGGGTCATAATTGGTGAGATGAATCTCATTCACCGGCGCGAGTTTCTCGGTGTGGCTGTCTCGGCCGGGTCAGTGTTGTTGGTGCGTTCAGCGCGCGGCGCGACGGGTAGGAAGCTGCAGGGAATTTTCCCTATCATGCAGACTCCGTTCAGAGACGCCGGCGCGCTTGACACTGAGACACTAACCCGCGAGGTACAGTTTCTAGATCGAATCGGCGCCCAAGGGATGGTTTGGCCGCAGCTTGCGAGCGAATTCAACTCCCTGAGCTATGAAGAAAGGCTCTCCGGCGCCGAAGCAATCGTTCGTGCGAATCGAGCTCTCGATCCGCGCACACGGCCGGCGGTAGTGATTGGAGTGCAGGCGACGGATATCGAGACAGCGGTGAAATATGCACGCCATGCCGACAAACTCGGCCCCGATGCGATTATAGCGATTCCTTTGAACGGCGGCAAAGACGATGCGAAACAGATGGAATATTACGCCGCGATCGGAGCGGCGTGCAGTCGTCCGTTGATTGTTCAGACCATCGGTCCGATGAGCGTCGATCTGGTGTTGCGGATGGCCAAGCAGATTCCGACTTTGCGATATGCCAAAGACGAAGCGGGCACAACTCTGCCCCGGTTGACCGAGTATCGCAAGCGCGGCGCGGATTTACTCGACGGTGTTTTCACCGGCAAGCACGGACCGACATTTCTGGATGATCTGGCGCGCGGAGCCGTGGGTAACATGCCGGCTGCCGGTTTTGCGGATCTGTACGTCGCTGCCTGGCAGAATTGGACGCACGGCAAAAAGGATGAAGCGATGGAGATGTTCGCGAGGACACTGTTGCTTATCACCGACGCCCAGGCGTATGGTATTCCGGGGCAGAAATATGTTCTGCAACTGCGCGGCGTGTTTCCAAATTCAATATGCCGAGGCGAAGCGGCGGCTCTGGATGACGAGGCCAAAGAGGCGATTCGACGCACCGTCGGTTACACGCAGCGCTGGTTCAAGACCGGCGCCTAAGACTACTCAGGACGCTTTTGCCGGCTCCAGGCTTTTGCGGAAATCGTCGAAGTTCCTGGTCCCAAGCACATGCCGTTCGATCCAGGCGCGGAATCCGTCGCGCTCACGCGAAATCCGGTCCCATTGTTTGTAGAATGCGTTGTTGCGCAAGTAATAACCTTGCGCGTAAGAAGGAAATGCTCCGCCTTTTACTTCACAAACCGCCTCGATAACCCAGGAAGGCAGCACCGCAGCGTTCGGGGGCGCGTCCAAGCGGTCCACGATTTCTTCGACCGTGACGATCGCGCGTCGAGCGGCGAGCACGGCTTCCTTTTGGACTCCAACCACGCCCCACATCAGGACGTTACCGCGCCGATCAGCTTTCTGCGCGTGAATGATGCTCACATCGGGACGGATCGGCGGGACAGCCGCCAGACGCTCGCCCGTAAACGGGCATTCGACGAATCGTATGCGCGAATTATATTTCGGAAGGTCGGTGCCGAGGTAGCCGCGTAACAGGCCGAATGGGAGATTTGCGGCTCCAGCGGCGTACGCTGCGGCCATTCCGGCATGGTCGTGTTCCTCAATGGCGAGAGGCGCGGGCCAACCCTGCTCGATCGCGTCCCGCAGCCGATGAAGTGAGCCCACACCTGGGTTTCCACCCCATGAAAAAATGAGCTTTGAAGCGCATCCAGCACCGATCAGTTGATCGTAGATCAGATCAGGTGTCATTCGAATCAGCGTCAGATTCCTCCGTCCCTGACGGATGATTTCATGACCAGCGGCAAAAGGAATCAAGTGAGTGAAGCCCTCGAGTGCGACGACATCGCCGTCGTGCACTGTCTGCTCAATGGCTTCCTTGAGCTGCAAGATGATCGCCAACGTTTGATTATGGCATGCAGCGATCGGCTAGGATTTCATAGTCCCGACGGCTTGGTAGGTCCAGTACTCAAAACAGAAGTTCTAGACCTTAGTACTCTTGTGTGGCTGATTTTCCGGCAGTAGAGTCAGATTGAGATATTAAATGAATTCTCTCCGCTGGAAAGTTCTTCTTGTTGCCACACTGAATCTTGCCGCCTCGTGCGCGTTCGCCACTTCTGTCACATTTAGTGGCGGAGGAATGAACGGTGCATCCGGAAACGTGTTGTCGGCGATGGCGCAATTCGATTTGACAGGGAGCACTTTGACTGTCACGTTGAAGAACACGTCGATCTCGGCGAACAATCAATACGTGCCATCGGATATCTTGATGGCGGTCTATTTCGGAACTTCCTCGCTTGCAGGACTCACGCCGCAAACCGCGAGTCTGGCGGGGAGCAATGTGATCAACCCTGACGGTACCGACGTGGGAGCGAATTGGGAATATCTGGGAGGCTTTGCACCCGTTCGCGGGTTGGTGAACGGCATCAGCGCGTCTGGGTTATCGATTTTCGGGCAGGGCAACTTCAATAATTGTGCCGTGACGGCAAGCTGCAACAACCTGGGTGGAATCAATTGGGGATTGGTCCCGTCATTCTTTCCTCCGCCCCAGGGCGTCAACGGAGGCGTGAGCGGTGTGACGGTGGTTCGGGATCACCTTCAGTTCACACTGAATACTTTTTCAGGATTCTCCTTGTCAAGCATCAACAACGTCCAATTTCAGTGGGGCACGACCAACACGGAGTTTTTCGCGACAGGTTCGTCGGTTCCTGAACCCTCCTCTTTGATTTTGGTGGGTGGCGGACTCGCATTAGCTGCGGTGTGGCGGCGACGGCGGCGCAGCCGAAGGCGCGTTTAGTTCGCCGCGAGATCAGAGTTCCCGTAGGGCGCGAAGAGGATCAGTGTGCGTGGCTCGCCAAGCCGGCACAAGGCAAGCGGCGAGTGTTGCAATCAGCATGATTGCGCAAGCGGCGGCGAAGCTGGAAGTATCGCGTGGGCTGACGTTATAAAGAAGTCCGGCGACCAACCGCGCGAGACCGAGTGATGCTGCTGCGCCCAGCACTACGCCGCCCAGCGTTAGAGCCAATCCTTGCCTGAGAACGCGGCGCAGCAGATCAGTGCGCGTAGCGCCGAGCGCCATTCGCAGACCGAATTCGCGGCCGCTCTGCGATACGGCGTACGACAAGGTGGCGTACAGGCCCACGAACGCGAGAAGCAAAGCCAAGCCGCCGAAGACACTGAGCAGCATCACCGCGATTCGCTGCGGAGAACTGGAGAGCTCGATGTTCTGCTGCATGGTGGAAACAGCGGATGGCGCGAGAATCGGGTCGAGATCATGGACTTCGCGCGCAATCGCCGACGCTATCGTCTCGGGTTGCTGTCGCGTTCGGATGTGCAGATTGGCTTGGCCCGCGTAGTTCTGGCGGATCGGAACATAAAAGAATGGCCGCGGAGTCTCCAGCAGGGTCTTGTATTTCGAGTCTCGGGCAACGCCGACCACTTGCATCCAGCGCCCTCTGATTTGGAGCCGTTTTGCCGGCGGGAGATTGCCCCGGCCAATAGCGCCTTGCGAGCGACCCGTTGACCACCGTGACGAGCGGCGAGTTCTCATTGTCTCCACGCGAGAAGTCGCGCCCTGAAACGAGTGAGATTCCCATGGCCGTGAAGTAACGGTCGCCAACTTCGTTGAACCCGGCGGTTGGCTGCTCTTCGGGCGCGGGTTGGTATCCATCGACGGCCAGAGGAGCGGTCGAATAGCCGCGATAACTGAGCGGAGTGACACGGGTCAGCGTTGCCGATTCTACGCCCGGCAGCGACTGTACGCGATCGAGCAGCTTGTCAAAAAAACGCCCGGCCTTGCGGCGCATCGTATCCGCGCGCAAAAAGGTCGACTGAAGCGTTGAGGACTCCGCGCGTGGCGAATCCTGGGTATGCATTGCGCATTTGCTGCAAGCTGCGAAGGAGTAAGCCGCCGCCGAGCACGCCGTTAGCCTCGAATTTCAAGCCAGACACGAGGTTGATCTTGCTGGCTTGCAATGCCGGCGCTAATCCGAACAGTACCGTTGCGATCAAACAAACGCCGGCGCTGACGCCGAGCACTCGCCAATCGATCTGAGCGGTGAGATTGAGCGCGACTCCAGTGGGCGGGAACAGAAGCACAAGCGCATTTCTCGACCACTCCGCCAACAGCAATCCTCCGGCTGCCGCGAATGCCGACAGCAACAAACCCTCGGTGAGCAGTTGGCGTAGCAAACGTACTCGCACGGCACCAATCGCGAGGCGCACAGTCATCTCACGCCGGCGCACGAAGGCTCGCACCAGCAGAAGATTTCCGACATTCGCGCACGCGATCAAAAGCACCAGGCTGGCGACAGCGAGGGTGATGCTCAACGCCGGAAGCACGACGGCGGCGCTATTGAACGGCGATTGCCAGAGCGAGAGTAAGACTACGCCGCGCCCGCGATTGGTGGTCGGATAATCGTTTTCAAGACGTCGTGCGACGGCCGAGATCTCAGCCTGGGCCTGTGCGCGTGTTACGCCGGGTTTCAATCGCGCGAACCCTTCGATCCATCGTCCTCCGCGATCCTCCAACATGTAGCCGCCGGGATGGAAGCGCTCTTGCATCGAGGCGGGAACCCAGAACTGGAGGCTGTAGCCGACGAATGTTCCTGCAAATCCCACGGGCGCGACCCCGATGATGGTGTGCGGTAACCCGTTGAGCATCTGGCTGCGGCCGATGATGTTGGGCTCACCTTGGAAACGCTCGCGCCAAAGCTGATAGCTGATGACGACTACGGGATGCGCATTGCGCATACCGAATCGAAGATCCAGCAGCATATTAGTTCTTTGACGTGGGGATCGCATTTTGTCTTAAGGACATGCGAAGTGGTGCAGGCGTTGCCGATTACTTGATCAGGTCACCGTCCGCCGCGCCGGTTCTTACGTCGTTCGGTCGCCGTGACTGCGCTGCTTATGAATTACTGATTCTCCGAAATCAGGAGAGTTAGCGGCCAACTGCCCCTAAGCCGCCCAGTCTGCAGCCCCTGCAAATGCCGAAACCGCTACCGTTGGCTTGAATAAACCCACAGAACGAGGTGATTCGGCTCAACTCGGCCGCACTTATCGCCGCTGCCGAGAACGGAGTCTCGGTGAGGCTGAATCCTCCCGTAGGCGCGGCGTGAATTGTGGTGCCCCAGGCGCGCAGTCCGGGCGCCAGCCTTCCTTGCCCCGCAGTGGCTACGAGTTTCACCACCACCGAGGTTGGCACGGCTGGAGTCAGCGGATTATTAATCAGGTCGTTACGAGCGGACAACGATACGAGAGCATTGGGCGTTACAAGGCACGAACAGCAGGAAATCTCTTGTTCATCAGGAGAGAACGTGTAGACGTGGACACAGAGGTTGCCGTTAGCAGCCGCTCCCTCCAGGGCCATCGAAGATCCAGCGTTCGTGATATTGATCACCGAATCACCAATATTCAAGTTAGATACATAGCGTGCTTGAAACGCGTCCAACGGCGCGCCCAAGGCGAAAACTGGTACTGAAGCATCGCAAGTCGATGTAGGAGGAGGTGGTGGGGGACCCGCATCGTAAGTGTACGTCACCGATACAGCTCCAGACGATGTCGCTACCGTGCCCTGAGCTACTGACGAAGAAAGGTTTACGTTGAAGGCTGCAGCGAAATTGGCGGCCGAGACTCCGGCCGTCGCATTGGCACTCGCAGTACCGGGCGCGCCCGAAGAAACCGCTCCTGTCACCGTCGCGGTACCCGTTGGTGGCGTCCAGGTCACACCGGCCGGACCGGCGGGCGTAAACGTGACGACCACCTGATTGGTACCGGTGGCGCTACCGAATTGGTAGTCGGCAATGTAGGACAGCGCAACGCTAGTGAGGACCGCGCCGCCACCAATACCAAACGGAGGACAGGAAACGGCCGTCGGCCCGCCGGTTCCATTCGCAAATACCACGGGAAAAGGTACGCAATTTGCCGTCAAAGTCAAACCTTCAGCGGTCGTCAAACCGAATACGACCATAAAAGCAGAAACCACGAGCACGCTCTTGATGTGCAGGGTTGTGCGACGGAGGACTTCAGCGCTTCCACATACTCGTAACATGTGTAACTCCCGGGATGATATTATCAGGTCTTCGCGAAATAATGAAGCCTTTAAATTGCCTAAACCTCAACTCATCCAATCTCATCCAAACGGCTTAGTCAAAAGTGTTAATACGATCACCCATCGGAGTAAGAGCAACCTGTTCGCCGACACCCGCGCCACCGGGACTGCCGGCAACCTTCCTCCAGTGCTTTCAGTAGGCGGCCATCGTGACTGTAGCGCTCGGCAAGGGTGGGCCAGCAAAGTCGAATTTGGACAGTAGATTCAGGCGGCGGCTACTGGCAGCCGTTGAGACCCTTGGTCAGACAGATGGACGAGGCCGGAGGCGGCGGGATCGGCATACCGCGCTCGGTCATCAATTTGATGAGCAGTTTCTCGGCTTCTGGATGTGGAATGGCTGATTGCACACCGACGCGAACTAGTCCCCGGGCCCAGTCGAGGGGAATCCAGGTCTTGCCCAGGAGCGCCCCGTTGACGCTGTCGCGGCTGCCGGCGTCGTGAACGTCGAGCTTGGCGCCGCGGTCGGCCAGAAGCTGAATCACCTCTGGCCTTCCCTTGTGGGCCGCGCCATGCAGAGCGGTGCGTCCTTCGTCATCGGCGACATTAGGGTTGATGCCGAGGTCGAGGCACATCTTAACTGCTTCCAGAGTTTCCTTCGCGGACCATTCGAACGTAACGCCCTCCACCCAGCCGATTCCGGCAGCAACGGCGAGAGGTGTCACGTTATGGGCGGTGAAAATTTTCGGATCGGCGCCGTGCGCGAGCATCAGCTTCATCAGCGGGATGTCACCAGACTGCGCGGCCCGGAGGAAAGGCGTCGCGCCGTCTTCGAAGAGCCACTGCATGGTGAAGTTGTTGCGTGTCTCGGTGCTGTCTCCAACGCACTTCGTGGCGGACGATTCCACTCCGCAGATGCGCGCGTTCACGTTCGCCCCCTTGGCGATAAGCAGCTTGATGAAATCCAGATGATCCATGTCCGGAGCACGCACCGGATAGTCGCCGCTCTCGATATTGCGATTGTCGGTCGCCAGATACAGAGGCGACCAGCCTCCGTTGTTGGCGATGTTCGGATTGGCTCCGTGATCGAGCAGATAGGCAGCCAGCTTGTAGTGCCGGTTTTGCGTCGCAGTCAGCAGCGCGGTCCAACCGTACAAGGTTCGTTGATTGACGTCGGCTCCTGCATCCAGCAGGATCTTCGCGCACTCGAGACAATCCTCTCGTGCAGCGAGGACGAGGGACGTAAGACCGCCGCCGTCCTTCTTGCGCGGAGGCCCGAAGAAGGCAGCGAAATCCTCGCCATTCGGGATCTCGCCATCGCCGGCGCCGAGTGTGCGCGGCCCGCGTCCGCCTGGAGCAGCCGTGGTTGCGACTGTAGCGCCTGTTGGGACAGCGACTGTAGTTCCGCCTCCGCCTTGACGCGCTCGCGCCTGACCGACAGCGCCGAAACTCGAGTTCAATCGCTGGGTGACGGTATTGGCGAGATTGTTCCGGGCGTTTCTGGTGTCGGGCTCTGTTGCTGCGCCCACGTTCGCTCCGCGAGTGATGAGCAGTTTCACGGCGGCAGGATGAGCCTGCGCGCTGGCCCACATCAGCGGCGTAGTTCCGCGCAGTTTGTCCTTGGCGTTGATGTCGGCCTTGTGATCGAGCAGCAACTTGATCGCGTCCAGGTTGCCCGTGCGCGACACCAGCATGAGCGGCGTCTCACCCTCTGGGCCGCGCTCGTTCGCGTCGGCTCCGGCGTTCAATAATTTCTCGATCATACCTGCGTTGCCATGGATGGAGGCCAGATACAATGCTGTCGCGCCTTCGCGATTGGCGATTTTTACATTCGCACCCGCGCTGATCAGCAAGTCGGCCATTTCAAGATCGTCTCGATAAGCAGCCCATTGGATAGCAGTAGCCCCGTCGGCTTGCGGAGCATTGACGCCGGCCTTTTGCCCAATAAGCGAGCGAAGCGCAGCCTTGTCGCCCTTCATGGCTGCTTCAGCGACCGGACTGTTTGCTGCGCCAAGGAACGACCAGGCGAACAACAGCGCGAAGGCAACAGCTTCAATCCAGTAGCGTGCGCGCATTTCATCTGCTCCCTAGGCCAGTCCAGTCAGTCTGCCGGTACTGTCGCCGATGCTGTCCCGCTGAACGCCATAAAGATCCAAGATGCTCAACAGCAAATTGCCCGATGTGACGGTCTTGCTCGCGTAGGCGAGGTGCTTATTTCCCTTGAGCTGGCCGGAAGCTCCGCCGATCAGCAGGTGAGGCACGTCGTAATGCAAATGCTGATTGGAGTCGCCCATATTACTGCCGTAAAGAATCAGTGAATGATCGAGCAGCGTACCGTCGCCATCGGGAGTCTTTTTCAGCTTGTCGACGAAATATGCCAGGCACTTGACGTGATACTGGTTGATCTTGGCGTACCTGGCGATCATGTCGGGATTCTCAGCATGATGCGACATACCGTGGAAGCCACCATTGACGCCGCTTTCAGGATAAGACCGCGCGGTGAGGTCGCGCGCGTAGAGGACGGTTGAGACGCGTGTGATGTCGGCCTGAAAAGCGAGAGTCTGCAGATCGAAATGCAGCTTCACGTGTTCATCGAACGATTCTGGAACACCGGCGGGTATCACGACGCCTTCTGTGGAAACGTCGCCCAGCGCCTTTTTTGCAATCTGAAGCCGACGCTCGAGCTCGCGTATGTCGGTCTCGTACTCGTCGAGTCGTGACCGGTCTCCGGGGCCGAGGCCTTTCTTGAAATGGGCCAGCTTGGCGGTGACAGAGTCAAGTATGCTGCGGTTCTGCTCGCGGCGCGCGACGCGCTCGACGGCAGTTCCGCCCGCGCCGAACAGACGCTCGAAGGCGACCTGCGGGTCGAGCTCCATGGGTAGCGGCTGCGTCGGAGTGGCCCAGGAGATGGTGTTCGAGTAAGTGCAGCTGTAACCCTCACCGCAGTTGCTCGAGTTGGCGCCTGGATCTTCTAGGGCAAGCTGTAGCGACGGCAGCAACGTCTCCTGGCCGATTTTCTGAGCGATCATCTGGTCGATGGTGGTTCCGTCGTAGATGTCGGCCCCGGTGGTCTTCTTGGGCTTGTCGGCACAGAGGAAAGCGGCGGCCACCCAGTGATCGGCTCCGGTCTGGCCGGGCGGCGGCTCGGCCGACTTCGACCACAGGCCGCTGGTAACGATGGTGTGCTCCCGGAATGGTTCGAGAGGTTCCAGGATCATGGAGTATTTGAAATTCTTGCTGCCCGGTTCGGATTTCGGTTCGCCGGGACCGCCAGCTTCAGGTATCCACCAACCGGGCGCGGCTCCGTGTGGAACGAAGATTCCTGTAAATCGCGTCTTGGGGTTGGCTGCAGTCTTACTCAAGCGAACTTGCGCCGGAATCATCGAATCCAGCAGCGGTAATGCGAGAGCGACTCCGGCACCGCGAAGAACTGTACGCCGCGAGATGTGCTTCTTAGTAATAAACATTGCTTGCGCCTCGCTTACCTTAAACTAATTATGCCTCTTTCTCACAGTCGGCTCTAAGGCTGGACCGATGGTTGGCCGGGAAGATCCCGGCGGCTCTGCAGTTTCTGATTCATTTGGAACGCGTCGCTCTTCACAACCCCAAGCACCAGCGACGAGAATCGATAATTGTTGTGTTCTGCTTCGTGGACAATAGATCGAATCAGCGGCATGTCGTAGTATTCCGTCCCGCGGCCCATTGCGTAGATCAGCAGCTTTTCCGTGAGGACGCGGACAAATTGCGGCGAATAGCGCAGCAAAGCCTCACGCATGCCTTTCACGCCATCGAGCTTCGAGCCGTCCACCAGCACGCCTGTAGCGTCGATAGCGCTGTCGCCGTCCTTGGTACGCCATTGACCGATGGCGTCGAAATTTTCCATCGAGAATCCGATCGGGTCCATGATTTTGTGGCAGCTCGCACACGGTTCTACTCGGCGGTGCATTTCCATCTGCTGCCGCATGGATGGCTGGCCGGCTCCGTGAACATCTTCAGTGGCCTTCAGATTGACCTCCACACCCGGCGGCGGATCGGGCGGACTCACTCCGAGGAAAATCTGCAGGATTGTTTTGCCGCGCCCCACTGGCGAGGTCCGCTGCGGTTGTGACGAGATGGTCTGCAGACTCGCTTGTCCGAGCAGCCCCCGGCGCATATCAAATTCAGGTGTCAGTTCGACGCGACGGAAATTGCTCCCGTAGATATTGGGGATTCCGTAGTGTTTGGCCAGGCGCTCATTGAGGAACGTGTAGTTGGCGTTCAGTAGATCGATAACGCTGCGATCCTCCTGCACAATGCTTGCAAAAAACAGCTCGGTCTCTTTGCGCATCGCAAGGCGCAAGTTGTCATCGAAGTCCGGATAAAGAGCAGTGGTCGGCGCCCAGGTCTGCAGGGCGCGGAGATTCAGCCATTGTCCGGTAAAGTTGCTTACGAGAGCGTCCGATCGGGAGTCGGCGAGCATGCGCTGCACTTGCTTTTCGAGCACTGCGGAGTCGTGGAGTTGGCTCCTGCTGGCGAGATTGATTAGCTCGTCGTCGGGGATGCTGCTCCACAGGAAGAACGAGAGACGAGAGGCGAGTTCGAGATCGCTAATACGCCAGGTCTTGCCGGGCGCGAGATCGGAGGGCTCGGCTTCCTTGCGGAACACGAATTCAGGGTCGGCCAGGATGCGCTGGAGCGCTCGTTCAATTCCGGTGTCGAAGTTGCCGTCGTTCCGTCCTTGCTGGTAGAAGCTCATCAACATCTCGGTGTCGTCATTGGTGACGGGCCGGCGAAAACCACGACGCGCCAGCGTGCTAACGATTTCATTTGCACAGGCTGATTCTTGGGCCGGCGCTGATGGATGACAAGCGAATATTCGGCGGCGGCTGGGCGAATCGGTCGCACCAGCGGGCTTGAAGGGACCGAGGATTTCGAGCTTGCCCACGTGCGGATAAAACTTGAAGCCAGGAAGGCCGCCGGTCTCGATGGTGCTTCGGAGGAAGTGCTGGTTGAGATCGCTGCCAGGCGCCAATTGCGTGGCGAGGAACGTGATGCCTACGGTGTGCGGTCCGGCTTTCACCTGGAAGTGAACATCGGCTGTGCCACCGTGGACCGCCTTGCCGCGCGCCAGGTCTTTGTCCCAATCATAAAGGTGCACGCGCTCGCCATCAACCAGCAGCTCAAGCTTTTCACCGGTTATTTCACCGAAGGACATATTGTTGTCCATGAGGCCCTTGTTGATGGGGAAGACCTTGAAGACATAGTCTCCATCGGCCGGGAACTCGTGTTGCGCAACCAGCCCGCCGCGCGTCCCGAACGGCAGGCCCTCGATGTGATAATCCTGCGATGTGTCCGACGGCACGCGATAAGTCGCCAGCGATGGTTCGCTCACATCGCCGATCGCGAGCCGGCTGATTTTGGCTGCGGCGGTAGTATAGCCTTCGAGCAGCGCAGGCGAAAGCGCCAACGCGCCTGCGATATTGTCGAAACCGCGCGTGGAATCGTCGGAGGGGAGATACTTCGCCGGATCAATTTCAAACGCGATGAGATCGCGAATGGCGTTGGCGTACTCGGTGCGGTTGAGCCGGTGCAGGCCAGGGGGCGGGAGATTCGTTACGGCTGTGCGATCGAGCTCGTTTTCAAGCCACCCAATCATCGCTTCGTACGCCGGCGGCTTTGGGCGCGGCATACCTGAAGGCGGCATCATGCCTGCGCGAAGTTTTCGAACAACAGTCTCCCACTCGGCGGCAGCTTTGTCGACGTGTGCAACATCGAGATTGTCGAGCGTCAGCTTGCGCGCCGCTTCGGCGCCGCCGGCCTTCGCCTTTTCGTTATGGCAAACGACACAGTATTGATCGAGAAGCGCTCGCTCAGCCGAAGGCGATGTTACGGGGGAATTCCCCTGGCCGGAAACAACCGTCACCAGCCAGATGATCCCGAAACTCGCCACCCCCAGCACTGTTTTGTTCGTCATTCTGCCCGCTGCGGCCTCTAAACTGCCATATCATATTATAGTTCGCAAGGCCGTGCAATGGAAGCCAAACGCACTGAGTCTCAATGGATTAGTGCAGTTCTGGACGGACAGCATGACCCGCAAGAACGCCCGTGTATTTGCCATCGCCGACGGCGACTTTCCCGTTGACGATCACGAATTTTACCCCGGTCGCGAGTAGGTCTGGCTGCTCGTATGTCGCGCGGTCAACAACGGTCGTGGCATCGAACGCAATAACGTCGGCGAAATAGCCAATGCGAAGTAGGCCGCGATCCGCAAGATGGAATGTTTGTGCGGCGATCGCGGAGGACGCATGGATGGCGAAAGGCAGGGAGACGATCTTCTTCTCATGGACGTAGAGGTGCAGTTTTCGGGGGAAGGTGCCGTACTTGCGTGGGTGGCCTTGCGATCCATCGGAGCCGGTCATTACAAAATCCTGGCGCATGAAGTTTTCGATATCAGCATCCTGCATGTTGAAGGACGCGACTCCCGCGCCACCGGCCTGGATGATGTCGAGCGCTGCTTCGACCGGAGTCTTCTTTCTGGAAGCGGCGATGGCATCGAGTTTCCTGCCAATCAAGGACCGATCGCGTCCGGAGATGATGAGCAGCGAGCCGGGGCCACCGCGGCGCTTGAGATTCTGCTCCATTTCCCGAATGAGCCGCGGGCGAACGCCTGGGTCGAGGATGCGCTTGAGCAGCTCGGCATTACCTCCCACTTCGGCCCAGCGCGGCACGAGCGATGCCGTTACGCTGGAGCCGGAAGCGGAATAAGGATATTGATCGGCTGTTACACGAAGGCCTGCCGCGCGCGCCTCGCGGATCAGTTCGATCACCTTCGTGCTTTGTCCCCAGACGTCCGGCCCGAGAGCTTTGATATGCGAGATGTTCACGGCGATCTTGGCCTCGCGCGCAATCCGGATCGCTTCGCTAACAGCGCCGAGAAGCCCGATCGTGTAGGAGTCTTCGTCGCGCAGGTGGCTGTCGTAAATGCCGTTTCGCGCAGCCGCAACTTTCGCAAGCTCGATGACTTCCTCTGTGGTCGCGTAGCTGCCTGGCGCATAGTACAGCCCTGTGGACATGCCGAGCGCGCCCTCACTGACACCCCGTTCCACGAGCGCTTTCATTTTGTTGAGCTGGTCGGGTGACGGTGCGGAGTCGCTCATGCCCATGACCTCACG
>JACXTT010006296.1_pt1 | contig 16979 bp, 19 predicted proteins | sample 9270951 | NCBI WGS metagenome assembly JACXTT01 (sample SAMN15532306, study PRJNA645909) | rock metagenome | isolation source: weathered quartz diorite | place: Puerto Rico | collected 2017-06-21 | reverse complement strand
ATGATCGGGTGCGCGGTCGTCGGGTAGTGGTGGAAGCCGGTGAAGCCACCTTCGCGGCAGAGCGTGACCACCGCCGCGGCCAGTCGCCCCATCAGCTGCCGCCCGCGGCAGGCGGGATCGACGACGGAGTTGCCGGCGTCGACCGTGGTCGCGCCCGGCCTGCGCAGCGTGAGCCCCATGTGCCCGACGATCTTGCCCGCCGCCGTGACGGCGACGACCGAACGTAGGCTCCCCGCGCGGATTCGCGTGGCGAGCGTCTCGGGCTCGTAGAAGTCGGCGACGACGTAGCTCTCACCGTAACAGCGCGCGAACAGCGCGCCGAGCGCGGCCGCATCGTCCACACCGAGCGCGCGGATCGAGATCGGGTCGTCCTGCGAGGTCGGCACGGCGACTCACGTCTAGCAGCGTGCGGCGAGTCGGCGGAGTCCATTCCTCCGGGATTTCACGGAGCCGCTCTTCGAGATGCGGTGCGCGTGCGTATCCGGTGGGCTACGCGTGTATCGATGGATGCCGCGCAGCGTCGAGCCTGCCTGACTCTGCGAATCGATAAGAGGCTGAGTTCATTGAGATTTCGATTTGACGCATAGTGGCACAGGATCCGCTACAGAAAAAATAGCGAAGTCCATTCGCAAGGGAAACGGAGCTGATCGTGTTCGAAATCTTCGAGAGCATCTTCTACGCGTTGATCGACTGGATCCTCGACCTCGGGTCGCCCTCGGCATTCGATGGTTGGCAAGACGGCGCCGGCAGCTAACAGGTGATCTCGCGCAGACGCTTCTCGAGATGCCGGCGCTCGGCTCCGTTCGCGACGTGTGCGAGCGCGCGCTGGTACTCTACCGCGGCTTCGGCCGGCTTGCCGAGGGCGCGGAGCAGTTCGGCCCGCGCGGCCGGGAGGAGGTGGTAAGCGGCGAGCTCGCCGCGCGCTTCCAGGGCGTCGATGCGCGCGAGACCGGCCGCCGGATCTCCCGCCATCGCCAGCGCGACCGCCGCGTTCAGCTCGACGACCGGCGACGGATGGACACGCACCAGCATCGCGTAGAGCGCGGCGATCTGCGGCCAGTCGGTGCGATCGGCGCTGGCGGCGCTGGCATGCAGTGCGGCGATCGCCGCTTGCAGCGCGTAGGGGCCGGGAGTGCCGCGCGGCCCGCGGCGCAGCGCGGTCTCGACGAGCTCGGCCCCCTCGTCGATCTGCGCGCGATCCCAGCGCGCCCGGTCTTGGTCCTCGAGCCGCACGAGCTCGCCTCGATCGTCGACGCGCGTGCCGCGGCGCGAATCGTGGAGCAGCATCAGCGCGAGTAACGCCGTCGGCTCGGCGCGCGCGGGAAGCAACTCGACCAACAGGCGGCCGAGCCGGATCGCCTGGTCGCAGAGCTCGCTCCGCACCAGTGCCTCGCCGAAGCTCGCGGAGTAGCCCTCGTTGAACACCAGATAGACCACGGCCATGACCGCATCGAGCCGCTCCTCCAGGACTTCGTCCGGCGGCACGCGGTACGGGATCGCGGCGTCGCGGATCTTTCCCTTCGCGCGCACCAGGCGCTGCGCCATCGTCGCGGTCGGCACCAGGAACGCGCGCGCGATCTCTTCCGTCGACAGGCCGCCGAGCGTGCGCAGCGTGAGCGCGACCTGCGACTCGACGGCGAGCGCCGGGTGGCAGCAGGTGAAGATCAGTCGTAGGCGGTCTTGCGGCACGTCGTCGTCTCGTTCGCCCTCCAGGCGGAGGTGGTGCTCGATCTCCTCGCGCTTGCTCTCGAAGCGGGCCCGGCGCCGCACCCGGTCGATTGCCTTGTGGCGAGCGGCGCCGATCAACCATGCGACCGGGTTCCGGGGCGCGCCTTCCCGCGGCCAGGCTTCGACGGCCGCCTCGAGTGCGTCCTGCAGCGAATCCTCGGCGAGATCGAAGTCGCCGAGCAACCGGATCAGCGTCGCGAGGATCCGGCCGTACTCCGAGCGTGCGATCTCGCCTACGTCCACGCGCCGCGCCGCCGGCCGTCCGCGCGGCGCTCGCGCCGGACGAGTCGAGGATCCCTCGCGCTGTGGGCACGTGCTTCCGTGCCTCCTCTGTGCGCGATTCGCGCCGACTTTGCGAGCGCGCGGGGGGCTCGACTCGCCGGCCGAAACTCAGCTCTTCGCCGGCCCCATCTGCATCACCGGGCGCACCTCGACGGCACCGCCGTAGCGGACCGAAGGGATCTGCGCCGCCATCTCCAGGGCGTCGTCCAGGTTCTTCGCCTCGACCAGGTAGTAGCCGGCGAGCTGCTCCTTGGTCTCGGCGAACGGCCCGTCCGAGGTGAGCGTCTTGCCGTTCTTCGAGCGCACGGTCGTCGCGGTCGAGGACGGCTGGAGCGGATCGCCGGAAACGAACGCGCCCTTCTGACGGATGTCCTGGGTGAACTTCATGTAGCCCTGGAACATCGCTCCCTTTTCGGCCGGCGCCATCTTCGCGACCGCGCTCTCGTCATCGTAGATCAACAGGATGTATTGCATGCTCGATCTCCTTTGATCCGTAGTCGAACGACGACCGGCGAAATCGACGGGCGCGCGAAAAAATTCCCTCAGGGCCCCGCCGCCGCGGATTCGACCTCCGGGGCCGGGCCGGGGTCGCGGAGGCGCACGTTCGGGGCGAGCGCCGCGAACCCCCAGGCCGCCAGCGCGGCGCAGAGCGAGGCCGTGAAGACGCCGCGCTCCGCGCCAGCGAGCGCTTCTCGGAAGCCCGGCGGTAACGTGACCGCGGTGGGCCCGCCGGGCTCCGCGGCCTTCGGCGCATCGAACCCGTGCCCGACGTGGAGGGTCAGGATGCCGCCCATGACGGCGATACCGATCGCCGTGCCGATGCTTCGCGACAGCTGCCAGGTCGAAGTCGCCGAGCCGAGCGTGCGCTTCGGCAGCGTCGTCTGGATCGCGATCAGGAAGACGGGCGACGACAGCCCCATGCCGAGGCCGATGACGAGCATGTGGCGGAGCAGGAACGAGCGCGAGCTCTCGGTCGTGATGCCGCCCATGCCGGCGACGCCGATCACGACGAGCGTGACGCCGCAGAGCGCGACCGAGCGAAGCGGGAAGCGCAGCAGCATCCGGCTGCCCACGTTCGCCGTCACGACCCACGACACCAGGAGCGGCGTCAGCGCGGCGCCGGCTTGGGTCGCTCCGACGCCCGAGCCGAACTGCACGAACAAGGGCACGAACGTGATCGCGCCGAAGACGCCGAAGCCGACGCAGAAGCTGTGCCCACACGACGCGAGGAACAGTCGCTTCCGGAAGAGACTCACGGGGATGATGGGGTCCCTCGCCCGGAGCTCGACGCGCACGAGCATTCCCCACAGCACCACGGCGAGGGCTCCGAGCCCCCAGACGAACGGCTCGCGGCTCGCACCCGCACGGCTCGTCGCCATCAAGGCGACGAGCAGCGCGACGATGCCGGCGACGAGCAGCACGGCGCCCGCGACGTCGATGCGTTCGGGACGCGGGCGGCGCGACTCCTTCCAGACGATCAGGAGCACGGTCGCCGCGATCAGCCCAGCCGGGACGTTCAGCAGGAACACCCAGCGCCAGCTCACGCGCTCGACGAGGAACCCCCCGAGCACGGGGCCGAGCACGGAGGCGATGCCCCAGGCGCTCGCGAACAGGCCTTGCACGCGCGCCCGCTGCTCGAAGGAGTAGACGTCGCCGATGATCGTGAACACGATCGGCATCAATCCCCCGGCGCCGATCCCCTGCAGCACGCGAAACGCGACGAGCTGCGGCATGTCGCGCGCGATGCCGCAGAGGAACGAGCCCAGCAGGAACACCGACATCGCGACGACGTAGACGGGCCGGCGGCCGTAGAGGTCGGCGAGCTTGCCGAACAGCGCGATGCTCGCGGTGTACGAGAGCATGAAGCCCGAGAACACCCAGGAATAGATCGCCAGGCCGCCGAGCTGGGTGACGATGGTCGGCATCGCGGCGGTGACGAACGTCGTCTCCGTGGCGGCGAGGAACGTGCTCATCATGAGCGCGCCCGTCACCGCCCGCAGGCGCGCACGCTCGGCCGCCGCGGTGTGGTCGCGGCTCGGGTCTGCGATCGCGGCGTCGCTCATCCGGCTGCGGCCATCGACGCTCGTTGATATGCGAGGCGGCGAGGCATCGCCACCCCCACTTCCGGCGCGGGGCGCGGTCAGAGTCTGTGAATCAATCCCCTCCCGTCGCCGACGAGTCGATCGCCTGCGCCTCGAGCCCGCACAATTCCTCGGAATAGGAGCCGCTATTCGTCGGAATTGTACGGGCTCGATGCTTGGCGCTCGACTCGCCAGCTCGGTCCGGGGATTGATTCACAGACTCAGTGTTTTTCGGCGGCGGCGAGGGCCGTCAGGCGCTCGCGCGCCTTCGCGGCCTCGAGCGAAGATGGGTAGCGGTCGAGGATCTCCTGGTAGAGCTGGCGTGCGTGCGGCACGTTCGTCTGCAGCTCCTCGAACTGCGCCGTCTCGAGCAGCTCCGCGGCGCCGGTACGGGAGCACCCCGACGCGAGCGCGGCGAGCAGCACGGCGACGAGCGCGGCGGGCTTCCTCATGTCTCGTCTCTCTCGCGCTCGGTCCGGCGGGTCAAGCGGCCGCGGTTTTCTTTCGGTGATGGGTCGCGCTATGCAGCGCTCTCGCCATGGCCGCCACGGGAGTCCGCCACGCGGTCGTCGCCTGGATGCTGGTCGCGGCGGCGATCTCGTACCTCGACCGCGTATGCATCGCGACCGCGGCGCCGACGATCAAGGCCGAGCTCGCGCTCTCCGATTCCCAGATCGGCCTCGTGTTCAGCGCGTTCACGCTCGCCTACGCGCTGTTCGAGATCCCGGCGGGTTGGATGGCGGACCGCTACGGCGCGCGCATCATGATGGCGCGCGTGGTCGTGTGGTGGTCGCTGTTCACGGCCGTGACCGGTCTCGCCGTCGGGCTCTACTCGCTGCTCTTCCTGCGCTTCGTGTTCGGGATGGGAGAGGCCGGGATGTTCCCCGGTGCGGCCCAGGCGTTCGGGCGCTGGCTTCCCGTCCACGAGCGCGGCCGGGCGTTCGGGCTCACGCTGATGACGGCCGCGTTCGGCGGCGCGCTCAGCCAGCCGCTCGTCGTCTGGCTGCTCGGGCACACGACGTGGCGGATCGCGTTCGTGATCTTCGGCAGCGTCGGGTTCGTGTGGGCGGCGGGCTGGTGGTGGTGGTTCCGCGACGACCCGTCCGAGCACGCCTCGGTCGGGGCCGAGGAGCTCCGCGTGATCGTCGCGGAGCGCGGCGAGATCCTCCACACCCCGACCGTTCCGTGGAGCGTGATCTTCCGGAACCGCTCCGTGCTCGCGCTCTGCTTCACGCACTTCTGCGCGGCCTACGGCTGGTACTTCTACCTGACCTGGCTCCCGACTTATCTGCTCCGCGCGCACGGGCTCGACCTCGCGAGCGTCGGCTGGCTCGCGGCGCTGCCGCTACTCGGCATCGGCTTCGGATCGTTGGTCGGCGGCACGGCGAGCGACGTGGCGCTGCGTCACCTCGGGCCGCGCCGCGGCCGGCGCTTGCTGCCGCTCTTCGGCCACCCGCTGGCGGCGGCGTGCGTGATCGCGGCCGTGACCACCACGGATGCCACGGCCTCGGCGCTCTTCTTCTCGGCGGCGGCCGCGCTCGGCGCGTTCGGAGTCGCCTGCTCCTGGGCCGTGACGGTCGACGTGGGCGGGGCCCACGCCGGCGTCGTCAGCGGCGCGATGAACATGCTCGGCAACCTCGGCGGCACGATCTGCCCGCTGATCATCGGCTATTCCGTGGAGCGGCTCGGCTCGTTCACGCCGTCGCTTCTCCTCGTCGCCGCGATGTACGTCGTCGCCGCCGCGGGCTGGCTCGCGATCGATCCGACCCGACGGGTGGCCGCGGCCGAAGCCTAGAAGGGTGGCCCTTGTGGCTTGGCCCGACGGGGGCGAGGAGGCGGAGTCTCCTCGCTCGAACTACCTCAGTGTATCGCCGCCGGCGGCGAGCTTCGCCAGGTAGGGCTCGACGTCGGGCGCGAACGCGGGGTGTGCGCGGAGCCGTCCGAAGTGACTCCATGCCCTCGGAAACGCCGCGGTCACGCCCTCGCGGAGGATCGGCGACAAGCTCGCCTGCTCGAGCACATGCGTGCGTGCGCGTTCGTAATGGAGCAGCGAGATCTCGGCCACGAACGCGATGTCGGCGATGGTGACGGAGTCGCCGACGATCCAGCTCCGCTCGGGGGCGAGCGCGCGGTCGATGCCGCCGAGGTACGCCGCGAGCGCCGCCTCGGCGCGGGCGTGGACCTCGCGGTCGATCCCGTCGCCGCGGAGCGCCAGCAGATAGTTCTGCGTGTCGCGCGCGAACACGAGGCTCGCGTCGAGGAAGCCGTCGATGCGCGCGGCCTCGTACGGCCCGTGCCCGTAAAGCGGCGCACCCTTCTCCCCGAGCCGTGCGACGGCGCGCATGATGCTGTTCGACTCGAAGATGCCGACCGTGCCGTCGGGGCTGAACGCCGCCGGAACGGTGCCGAACGGATGCGCGTCGAGGAAAGCGTCGGTCTTCCGCAGGCTGGTGCCGCGAAAGCCGACGGTGCCCGTCCTCACGTGCGCGTCGCTCGCGCGCTCGGCGTCGGTCAGGCGGTGTGCGTCGAAATCCCAGAGCCAGTCCGCGAGCTCGTTCGGCGCGGCACCGCGCACCTCGACCTCGACGCCGGCGATCCGCGCTGCGATCGTCGCCTTCCAGATCCGCGGATTCGGTAGATAGGAGAAGATCCTGAGCTGGGTCATCGGTCTTCCTTAAGGCTGACGCCGTAGGCCCCGTTCGGTGCTCGCCGCTTCGCGGCTGCGCTCCTCCGATGGCCGTCGGCAAGCTCGCGCACGCTGCTTCGCATCGTCCGCGATTTGCCTCGCTGAAGGCCTCCGTACTGGGGCCGCCAGAGCTGACTCGACCTCGAGGCCTCGGGCGCTGTGCTGTGCTTCGCCGGTCTTCATCGCCGGCTACCAGGGTTCGCGGAACGGACGGATCTCGACGTTGAACGACCAGGCGCTCTTGTCCTGGTGGACGACGTGCCAGATCTCGTCGGCGATCGCCGCGGGCTTGATGAAGAAATCGTCGGGCTCCGTCGACCAGCGGGCGCGGGTCCACTCGAGATCGATGACCGCGTCGATCAGCACGTACGCGACGTGGACGCCTTTCGGGCCGAGGTCGCGTGCCATCGACTCCGCGAGGATCCGCTGTGCCGCCTTCGTCGGCGCGAAGCCGGCGAAGTTCGCCTTGCCGCGGAGCGCGGAGGTGTTGCCGCTCGCCACGATCGCGCCCTCGCCGGCGGCGACCATGTCGGGCGCGAGACGCTGTGCGAGCTGCAGGAACGCCGTCGTGTTGACCCGGAAGTTCCGCTCGAGCGCCGCGGGCGCGATATCCTGGAACGTACCGAACACGGCGGCGACCGCGTTGTGCACGAGGACCTTCGGCCGCCCGAGCTCGTCGCGGATCTTCGCGATGGTCGCGTCGAGATCGTCGGCTTCGGTCACGTCGCAGGCGTAGGCGCGGGCCCTGGGTTCCTCGCGCTCGAGCGCCGCGAGGCGCTCGCGGTCGCGTGCGATCATCGCGACGCGGTAGCCGCCGGCCGCGAACCGCCGGACGATCGCCGCGCCCGTGCCGGGGCCGACGCCCGTCACCACCATCACCGGGCTCGCATCAGGCATCGAGATCCTCCGTGCGGCCTTGGCTTCGCCGCTCCGAATCGCTAAGCTGCTTATTCATTACGCTCGTCATCGATCCGAAGGGTTTCATGACGCGCGTCACGAATCGAGTCAAGCCGCCGAAGCGAGAAACCGATGCGCGTGTCGAGAGAACAGACGGAGCAGAATCGCCGGAAGATCGTCGGCGCCGCGGCGCGCCTCGTCCGCGAGCACGGCATCGCCTCGGCGGGGGTGGACGCGATCACCGACGCCGCGGGCCTCACGCACGGCGCGTTCTACAGCCAGTTCCGATCGAAGGACGCCGCGGTCGCAGAGGCCATCCGCGCGGCGCTCGCGAAGTCGTGCGAGCGCTGGCAGCGGACCGCGGACGAGCGGCCCGCCGCCGAGGCGCTCGCCGAGATCGTGAGCGGCTATCTTGACGCCGCGCACCGAGACGACGCCAGCCGCGGCTGCGTGTTCGCGGCGCTCGGCGCCGACGTGGCGCGGCAACCGCGGGCGGTGCGCGACGCCTTCACGGACGGCCTCGAGCGCTCGGTCGAGCTCGTCGCGAGCCTGCTCGCGGGTGGCTCGAAGAAGCGGCGCGACGATGCGATCGCGGCGCTCGCGTGGATGTCGGGCGCGCTCGTCATAGCTCGCGCCGTGAGCGACCCTGCACTCTCGCGGCGCATCCTCGAGGGTACGATCGAGCGTGTGAGCGCGTTCCTCGGCCCGAAGCGCCGGCCGAGCCCAAAGGCGGTGCGGCGTGACGGTTGAACGGGCGAGCGTCGCCGTCGTCGGTGCCGGCGATTACATCGGCGCGGCGATCGCCAAGCGCTTCGCGCGCGAGGGCTACGTGGTCCACGCGGGCCGGCGGAACGGCGAGAAGCTCGCGCCGCTCGTCGCGGAGATCGAAGCCGCCGGAGGTCGCGCCGTCGCCCACGGGCTCGATGCCCGGAGCGAGGAGGCCATCTCCGCGTTCTTCGATGCCGCCGAAGCCGACGCTCCGCTCGAGGTCGCGATCTTCAACGTCGGCGCGAACGTCAACTTCGCGTTCGTCGAGACGACCGAGCGCGTGTTCCGAAAGGTCTGGGAGATGGCTTGCTATGCGGGCTTCCTGACCGGCCGCGAGGCCGCGCGGCGCATGTTGCCGCGCGGGCGCGGCTCGATCTTCTTCACCGGCGCGACCGCGAGCCTCCGCGGCGGCGTCGGCTACGCGGCCTTCGCGAGCGCGAAGTTCGGCCTCCGCGCGGTCGCGCAGAGCGCCGCGCGTGAGCTCGGGCCGAAGGGCATCCACGTCGCCCACCTGGTCATCGACTCCGGGGTCGATACCGCCTGGGTACGACAACGCATCGCCGAGAGCCGGGCCGGCGGTCCGCTCGCCGGCCTCGATCCCGAAGGACTAATGGATCCCGCATCCGTGGCCGAGGCCTACTGGCACCTCCACCGTCAGCCTCGCGATGCCTGGTCGTTCGAGCACGAGATCCGCCCCGCAGGCGAGAAATGGTGACCCCATGACGACGAACGTCGAGTTCCACTTCGATTTCGGCAGCCCGAACGCCTACCTCAGCCACCTCGTGATCCCGGGAATCGAGAAGCGCACGGGAACCCGCTTCCGCTACGTGCCGGTCCTCCTCGGCGGCATCTTCAAGCTCGCGAACAACCGCCCGCCGATGCAGAGCATGGCCGGCATCAAGGGCAAGCTCGAGTACGAGCGCATCGAGATGGAGCGGTTCCTGAAGCGCCACGCGATCACCCGCTTCCAGTGGAATCCTTTCTTCCCGGTCAACACGCTCGCGATCATGCGCGGGGCGGTCGCCGCCGAGACGCTCGGCGTGTCCGAGCGCTACGTCGACGAAGTCTTTCGGCACATGTGGGCGGAGCCCAAGAAGATGGACGATCCCGAGGTCTTGAAAGCCGCGCTCGAAAGCTCGGGCCTTCCCGCCGACCGCCTGATCGAGCTCGCCCAGACCCCCGAGGTGAAGGACCAGCTGGTCCAGAACACCCAGCGCTCGTTCGAGCGCGGGACGTTCGGAGCGCCCACGTTCTTCGTCGGAGACGAGATCTTCTTCGGGAAAGACCGCCTGCGCGACGTGGAGGAGATGATCGCCACCCCCGCCTGAGTGGATTTTCGTACGCGTCACGTTCTCGTCGGCACAAAATCGTCACCGCGCAACTTCCGTCACCGGCGAAAAACTAAAAGTCCTCGACTCCGCGCGGGGACGCGCCCCCCTCGATCCTGGCACCGCGCTTGCTCGATCCGAGCTCCGGGAGAGAGAGGTCATGCGACTTTCGGGCTTGTTCGTGGTTCTGGCGGTGCTGTCCTTGGGTGCCGTGGCGCACGCGGAGGAGACTTCGGGTCAGCCGTCCGTGGCGCATGCGTATTACGGCGCCGACGGGTTCTGGCACTGCGTCGACGGCTATCTGCCGGCCGAGGGCTCGGGGGAGTGCGCCCCGGCGCGCGAGGTCGCGGAGAGAGGGAACCTGTACATCCGTCTCCGCCAGTACGATCAGGCGGAGCGCGCTCGCATGGGGACCGCGAGCCAGCGCTGAGGGGTCAGGTCCGTCCGGCGCTCGGGCCGAAGCGTCGGGCGGATCGTTCCTTGAGGCGCGCTGCCTCGACCTGCCGATCGCGCGCAGGCGCGGTCGTCACCAGGGAATCGACCAGCTCGCGCGCCGCCGCCGATACCTTCTCGACGGCACGATCGAACGCCGCGGCATTCGCCTGTGAGGGACGCGCGAAGCCGCCGAGCTTCCGCACGAACTGGATCGAGGACGCGCGGATCTCCTCGTCGGTCGCGGGCGGCGCGAAGTTGAAGAGCGTCTTGATGTTGCGACACATGGGCGACCTCTCGTCTCAGCCGGCCTTCGCGGGCTTGGCGTAGGGCGCGATCGCCCCGCCGGCTTCCTTCCAGGCCGCGAAGCCGCCGCCGACGTGCGCGACCGGCTCGAGACCCATGCGCTGCACCTGCTGCGTGGCCAGCGCGGAGCGCCAGCCCGCCGCGCAGAAGAACACGAAACGCTTGCCGCTGCCGAACACCGGCTTGAAGTACGGACTGTCGGGATCGACCCAGAACTCGAGCAGGCCCCGCGGCGCGTGGACGGCCCCGGGGATCATGCCTTCGCGCTCGAGCTCGCGGATGTCGCGGAGGTCGACGAACGTGACGTTCGGATCGTCGCGCAGCGCGACGGCATCCTTCGCGGCGAGCGTCTCGATCTCGGCTTCGGCCTCGGCGACGAGCTGCTTGTAGCCCTTCTTCATCGGCATGGGATCTTCCTCCCGTTCAGTCGATGCGGATGACGACCTTCCCGAAGTGTGCGCCGGACTGGAGGTGACGGTAGGCGGCCGGGGCCTCGTCGAACCCGAAGACGCGGTCGATCACCGGGGCGAGCTTCGCCCGCCCGATCGCGCGGTTCATCGACTCGAACATCTCCTTGCTGCCGACGTAGATCCCGTCGACGTGGAGCCCGCCGACCAGGATCGGCACCACCTCGACGCCCCCGGTGAAACCGGTGAGGACGCCGATCAGCGACAGGCGGCCGCCCATGCGGAGCGACGCCAGCGACTTCTGGAACGTGCCCGGGCCGCCGACCTCCATCACGCGATCGACGCCGCGGCCGCCGTTCGCTTCGCGCACCGCGACTTCCCAGTTCGGCGTCTTCGCGTAGTTGATGGTCGCGAATGCGCCGAGCGAGCGTGCGCGGGCGAGTTTCTCGTCGCTCGACGACGTGACGATCGCCTGGGCGCCGGTCATCACCGCGAACTGCAGCGCGAAGATCGAGACGCCGCCGGTGCCGAGCACCAGCACGGTCTCTCCGGGTCGCAACGGATCCACCTCGTAGAGCGCGTTCCAAGCCGTCAGCGCCGCGCACGGGAGCGTCGCCGCATCCTCGTAGGAAAGGTGATCCGGGATGCGCACGAGCCCGTCGACCGTCGAGACCAGATATTCCGTGAGCACGCCGGGCGCGGACCCGCCGCGCGCGGTCGCCATCGCGCGCTCCGTCATCTGGCCCGCTACCCAAGACTGGAAGAACGCCCCCGCCACGCGGTCGCCGACCGCGAGCCCGTGCACGCCCGAGCCGACTTCCACGATCTCGCCCGCGCCATCGGACAGCGGAACCAGCGGCAGCGGCATCGTGCCGCGTGCCGACTTGCCGGACACCACCATCAGGTCGCGATAGTTGAGCGACGCCGCGCGCATGCGCACGAGCACCTCGCCGAGCCCCGGCTTCGGCGTCGGCTGCTCGACGATGCGCAGGCTCTCGATGCCGGTCGGATTCGGAATCTCGTAGCGCCTCATGATCTGTTCCTTTTTATGCTGACGCGTAGGCCCCGTTCGGTGCTCGCCGCTTCGCGGCTGCGCTCCTCCGATGGCCGTCGGCAGGTCGTGCACGCTGCTTCGCATCGTGCGCGACTTGCCTCGCTGAAGGCCGCCGTACCGGGGCGGCCGGGCTGACTCGGGCTCGAGGACGCGGTCGCGGTGCTCGCCGCTTGGCGGCTGCGCTTCTCCGATGGCCGTCGACGGTCGTGCACGCTGCTTCGCATCGTGCGCGACTTCCTCGCTGAAGGCCGCCGTACGGGGGCGGCCAGGGCTGACGCGACCTGGCTCCTCCGATGGTCTCGCCGTTCGATGCGGGGCATCTCTTGTCTTCTCCCGGCAGGCACGTCGGGTCAATCCGGGATGCCCGCCGGCGGCGCCGGTCAGGACGAACCGAGCTCGCGGTAGAGTGCCAGGTGCCTCGCTGCGGCGTCGCGGGCCGACGGCACGTCGACGCGTGACGCCGCGATAGTCGCCCTGCCCGTCGCGAGCGCCTGCACCGTAGCGATCAGCCCCGCGGCGCCCTCGCCGGGCGGCACGAGGGTTCCGCCGCCCATGCGGCGGATTCGTTCCGCGACCGACCCGTGGTCGAACGCGAGCACCGGCACCCCCGCGCTCCACGCCTCCGAGAGCGTGAGGCCGAACGCTTCGGGCACGATCGAGAGCACGAGCCCGAGATCGATCCGATTCCGGCGCAACAGATCCTGGAGAGTTCCCGAGCGGTAGTAGCCATGCACGCGCACTCCGAGGGAGCGCAGGCGCGTCAGCGCTTCGTACTCGCCGCCCCCGAGCGCCACGAGGTCGAGCCCGCGGCCGGCCGCATGAGCCGCCAGTGCCTCGAAGACACTGGCGCCCTTGATCCCCGTCGCGGCACCGAGCAGCGCGAGGCGGCGCGGCCGGCACGCCTCGCGCACCTCCGCGACGTCGGCCGCGCCCGCGATCCCGGGCTCGATCACCTCGTCGCGTCGCATGGTGGCGCCCGGAAACAACCGGCCTTGCTCCGAGCGCAGGAACCGCGAGGCGAACACGACGGCGTCGGCGCGGGAGAGGATGTCACGTGCGGCGCCGCGATGGGCATCGAGCGCGTCGTCGTCGACCGGCCAGCTCGCGCGCAGACATCGGCCGCAGCGCGCGGGGTCCGTCGAGGCGCCGCAGAACGCGGGCGGCGTGCGCGACTCGAGCAGATGCGGGCGTACGCAGAACGGCGCGAAGTCGTGCACCGAGACGACCGTCCGAAACGGCCCGGACATCACGCGGAGGACGCTCGCGAGCGGCAGGCCGGCGAGCCCCTCGAAGTGGACGATTCGCGCGCCGCTCCGCTGCGCGGCTTCGAGCAAGGTGCGCTCGAAGCCGTCGTCGGCCGCGAACGGATCGGCGAAGGCGCGGCGTGGACCGGTGATGGCGACGCGCTGGCCGCGTGTCTCGACCTCGAGCCGCACGTGATCCGGATGCAACGAGAGCGTCGCGACCGGTCGGGTCCTCGCCTCGATCTCGAGGCGGTCCAGCAGCTGGATCGGAACGCCGCCGAGTCGTCGTGCGAGCGGCGATGCGCTCACGTTCAGCACCGGGACCGCGGGCACGATCGCGAACGATGCCGCGACGTTCGTGAAGCTCCGCTTCCGCCGCGCCTCGCTCCAGCGCTCCGCCGCGCGCCGCGCCACCGCGGCGACGCCCTCGGCGCGGAGCACGTTCCAGTAGAGTTTCATCCGGGGCGGTTAGAATATACGGTACAGCGGTGCCGCCGAAGAAGAGATCGCCCGCTGCGAGGGCGGCGCAGCGGCCCTTGGACGTGGCCGCGCCGGCGGCCGCATCGGATTCGGCGGCGACGCTCGCGACGATGATCCTCGCGGTCGTCGTCCTGCTCTCCGCCTGGGCCGTGGACAGCGGCGCCGAAGGCGCGTTCGACGCGGCCCGCCGATTCTTCTGCTGCGTCGGCATCGCGCTCGCGACGCTCGCGCAGTTCGGTCGCTCGCCGACCGTTCCGGAGGCAGAGGGTTGGAGCCGTCAGACGGGGAAGCAGCGCGCGGCGGTCGTGCTCGTGACCGTGGCGATCGTTCTCGGCGTGATCTCCGCCGTGGCCTCGCCGCGACCCGAGATCGCCGCGGCGGCCGGCCGGGTCATCCTCGTCTTCGCGCTCTTGCTGCCGGTGGCCGCGTCGAGCGCGCTCGACGGTGGCCGGGTGCGCTGGGTCGGGGCCGCGTTGGCCGCCGCGGTCGGCCTGAATGCGCTGCTCGCGCTCCTCGAGGTCGCGGGCTGGGTCCAGCTCTTCCAGCTCGAATCGGTGTCGGGGCGAAACCGCGCGTTCGGCCTCGTCGGCAACGAGGGCATCCTCGCGATCAGCGTCGCGCTCGCCGTGCCGCTCGCGGTCCCGATCGTCCTTCGCTCCCGCTCGACGGCGCTCCGCGCAGGTGCGGGGGGTCTGCTCGCGCTCGCAGGGCTCACGCTCCTCGTGACCGCGAGCGCCACCGGAGTCGTCGCGGCGTTCGCCTCGCTCGCGGTCGTCGGGTGGACGATGCTCCCGGGCTGGCGCATTCGCCTGGGGCTCCTCGGAGGTGGTGCGCTCCTGCTGCTGACGGCGCTGGCCATGCTGTCGTCGGGGCGTGCGACGATCGTGCTCGAGGGCCTTCGTCGTGGCGATTGGAATCCCCTGCTCACGTACCGCCTCGGCCCGTGGCTCGCCGCGACCGAGATGATCCGCGATCGTCCGATCCTCGGCTTCGGTCCGGGCCCGTTCGGCGCCGAGTTCGTGACCCATCGTCTCGCCGCCGAGGCCCGTACTCATAGCCGGCTCGGTGTCGCCGGTAGCCGGCAGACTTCGTTCGGCGAAGCACACGACGACTACCTCCAGGCGCTCGCGGAGCTCGGCATCCCGGGTGCACTCTCGGCGTTCGCCGCCGCGGGCATGGTGCTGGCAGGGCTCTTCGGCGTCGCCGCACGAGGTACCGACGGAGACCGCGAGGAGGCGGCCGTGCTGCTCGCGGTGCTCGTCGCGGGTGCGGTCGCCGCCGTCGCGTGGTTTCCGTTCCAGACCCCGACGCTCGCGGTGCCGCTGCTAATCGCGGCCGGGCGCGGCTGGCGCCTGCTCGCGCGAGAGCCGGCGTGAAGATCGTCTGGCCGATCGTGCTCGTGCTCGTGCTGGTCGCGGTGCTCGCGCCGGAGCTCGCCCGTTACCAGGCGGAGCACAAGCTCTACGCCGCCACGGGCGCGTTCTACGCGCTCCGCGCCAACCCGAAACAGGCCGCGAATCCGGGCCGTGCGCTCGACTGGGTGACGACGCAAGCGATCGACGCCGCGTCCGCGCTCGACGGAGACCCCAGACCGTGGTTGGTCGCCGCCGGCGCGCAGATGCTCGCGCGGAAGCCCGGCGCCGCGGTCGATCTCTATCGACACGTCCTGCGCCTCGGCGAGAGGCCGGAGATCGAGCTCAACCTCGGTCAGGCCTATCTCCTGCTCGGCGACCAGCAGCGCGCGGCGACGGCGTTGATGCGCGGCGGGTGGGTCGCGCCCATTCTTCTCGACACGCTCGTCCCGACCACGCGAGACGCGATCCGGATCGCGATCCGCGACCGCCAAGCCGCGTTCGAGCGCGGCGAGATCACGGCTCCTCCGCCCTCGTCGCTCGATTCGGGACGCTGAGGCGGCCGGTGGGGGCGCGGATCTCGATCGTCGTTCCGACGCGCGACACCTGCGCCCTGACTCTTCAGTGCCTGCGCGCGGTGCTCGCGGCGAATCTCGACGACGCGGAGATCATCGTCGTCGACGACGGTAGCCGGGACGGGACCGCGGAGCAGATCCGGCGCGAGATCCCCGACGTGCGCGTGCTGGTCTCGCCGACGAGCCTCGGTTTCACGGCTTCGGCGAACCGCGGCCTCGCCGAGGCGAGTGGCGATCTCCTGCTGCTGCTGAACAGCGACACCGAGGTCGCTCCCGACGCACCCGCGAAGCTCGCCGCGGCGCTGGCCTCCGATCCGCGGCTCGGCGTCTGCGGGCCGCAACTGGTGTTCGACGACGGGTCGCCGCAATGGAGCTCGGGTACCGAACCCGACCTCGTCTGGTACTTCGCGCTCGCGAGCGGGATCGCGACGCTCGCGCAGAGCACGGGGCTGCGGCGCACCGCCAAGCCCGGCGCCGCGGGTCTGCTCGCGGTCGCCTGGCTCCGCGGTGCGGCGTTGATGATCCGCCGGGAAGCTTGGCGGGAGGTCGGGCCGTTCGACGCGCGTTACCGCTTCTACTGCCAGGATCTCGACTTCTGTCTCTCGCTCGCGAGAGCGGGTTGGGGCGTGGCGCTCGTCCCGGCTGCCACGGTCGTGCACCATCAAGGGGCGACGATCTCGCGGGACCGTGCGGTGATCGCCGCGTCGCGGGCCCGCACGGAGCGTTATCACGCCGAGCTCCTGTGGACGGACTTCGTCCGGCTCGAGGCCAAGCGGGGCGGCGTCGCGCGCGCGCGCTCGGTCGCTCGTGCGCTCCGCACCGGTGCTCGGATCCGTATCGCCATGCGCCGGCTCGCAGCGTCGTTCCGGCCGCGTGCCGAGCGCGAACGATACGTGGTCGAGACCGCGTCGTTCGAGCGCGCGCTCGCCGCGATCGGCGTGGAGATCGACGCGGCATCGTCGTCGCGATGAAGCACGCCGCCCGCGCGTCGTTCGCCGCGTGCCTGCTGTACGCCACGAGCGTGCTCGCCGCGTCCTCGCCGCTCGACGCCGCGCTCGCACGCGTCGGTCTGTCGTGCGCACGCCTGCGGTTCGACGAATCGGCGATGGCCCGTGCCGGGCCGGTCGAGCGGCGCCTCCCCGATTGGAGCCGCGTGCACGCCGATCCCTGCGCGACGGCGAAGAGCGCGGAGACCGTGCTCACGCCACGAAGCCTCGACCATGCGGGTGCGGCCGCGTTGCTCGACGAGGCATCGGCACGGCTCGATCGGGCCTCGCGAACGCCTACCGAGCGCGGAGCGCCGGCCTCTCGTCGCCCCGAGGCGCTCGTGGATGCGATTGCGCGGATCCACGTGCGCTT
>JACXTT010006295.1_pt1 | contig 16980 bp, 13 predicted proteins | sample 9270951 | NCBI WGS metagenome assembly JACXTT01 (sample SAMN15532306, study PRJNA645909) | rock metagenome | isolation source: weathered quartz diorite | place: Puerto Rico | collected 2017-06-21 | reverse complement strand
AACGCACATACGAAATACGGCTGCACCGGCCCGGCCCCAAGCATGCCGGGCATAAATGGCCTGAGCAGGGAAGGCTCACCGATGATCCAGTAGTCCGTGGCGCCGATCCCGTTGTTAGCGGGTTCCCTAGAATTGTCAAGGCGTTAGCCTACTGAGACCAACATTTAGAATTCCTTGAGATTTTCTTGAGGACTCTTGTCGTCTCATCGCCCTATCCTGAAACTGACTGAACAGCCTCGGGTGCAATCGTAAGTGGCATATCTTGAAACAAATTTCCGGGCGAACGATGGCAGCGGCCCCATGGTTCACTACTTGAATGTCGGCGAAGCGGTAGGGATCGGTTGTCCCAATCGCCCGGACGACGTCGCCCTCATTCAAACGTTTCTGCATTCTTTGGGCAATTTGCCCGAATCGCCCGTCCAGGGCGTTCCGCTCGCCATCGACGGGGTCTTTCGGCCCGGCTTGGGACGCGGCGTTTCTTTGTTTCAAAAGTTGGTTCGCAGGGTTCTCCGGCGGCGGCAAGGCGGAGAGTCCATCGATGTAGACGGGCTGGTTTTACCGGCCCGAGGGGTCTATGTCGAAGGGGGGCTGCGCATGTACACCATCGTGGCCCTCAATAAAGCCTATGCGCACTACTTCTGGCACGATTATTTGCAGCAATGGCCATTGGTCAAGGCCGAATCGGTCGCAGCGGCGTCTAGGATCGAGAAGGCTGCGGCGGCTGAGAACGGCCTGCAACCCGGAACAGACGCCAATCCCCCACACTCTCTTCCATCTGCTCAAAGTTGAGTCCCGACCCCGCCACCAGGTCTTTCACCGGACTCGAAACCACCACTTCGCCCGGCTTGGCGCGGCCCAACACTCGAGACGCGATATCCACAGCAAAGCCTCCAAGCGTACCCGACGAGAGCTTGTCGCATTCGCCGGTGTGAAGCCCCGCCCGGATCTCAATTCCGATGCGCTTGGCATGCTCCTGAATTGCGCACGCACACTTGATCGCCCGCGCCGGTCCGTCAAAGCTCGCGAGGGGACCTTCGCCCTTCCCATCCCCGATCGCCTGCCCGCGATACCACTGCAGTTCCCGCTCCACCTGGCTGCGTAACCGCCCGGAATCCTCGCACTCGAGAAACAGCACGGTCGCCAGCACGCGCTCGGGTTCATCGTCGTGCTGCACGCTCATCAGAAACTCTTCCATCTCATCGAGAATCTCGTCCTGAGCGCCCACGAACGGCAAATGGTCGTTGCCCGGCAACTCGACAAAGCGCGAGTGTGGAATCAGCGACGCGACATAGCGTCCCTCTTCCACCTTCAGGCACTTGTCGCCCGAGCGGTGAATAATCAGGCTCGGCACACGCACCGATGGCAGCACGTTGCGCACGTCGATCTCGGCGTTCATCCGGGTCAACGCCCTCGCCGCCCCGGGGCTTGCGCCCATCCGCAAGTAGGTTGCCCACCACTTGCGAAACGCCGGATCTTTGGCCATGGAAGGCGCGCGTTGGTCGATCCCGACCGGGCCTCCCCACGTGTGCTCCATGTTCTCGAGAAATGCCGCGTGTTCCTCAGGCGACGGGCCCCACGGGTAATCGGCATCGCGCAAACGCCGCGCATAGGTGCCGATCATCGTCAGCGCGCGCGTCCGTTCCGGATAGGTGGCGGCGAAGAGAGCGGACATCGGCCCGCCCTCGGAAACTCCGCACAACGCCGCTCGTTCGCAGCCCGCTGCATCCATCACCGCATGCACATCCTCCATCCGTTGTTCGAGCGTAGGCAGCGCGTTCAGGGGAACGCGGTCCGACAATCCGGTGCCTCGCTTGTCGAACAGAATCAACCGCGAAAATGACGCGAGGCGCCGCAGAAAACGCGCGAATGAGGGTTCGGCCCAGAAGTATTCGAGATGCGAAACCCATCCCATTACAAACACCAGATCGAGCGGACCGTCGCCAAGCACTTGATATGCGATGTTGACATCGCCGCTGCGCGCGTACTGTGTTTCGGGCGTCTTCTCCTCCGGCCCGCCGAGAGGCGAGAGCGGAGGTTTGGCCACGGGCGGGTCCAGGCTCAACGTCGCGTCTACCGTGGACGGCTTCGCCACGGCCGTCACCGCCGCGCAGAACCGGTATCCGAACTTCGGCACAGTCTCGATGTAAGTCGCGCCCTCTAAAGTCTTGCGCAGCAATGAGACGTGCTGGGTAAGGTTGGCCTCTTCGACAAAAGTGTCCGGCCACAATTGCGCGAGCAGTTTCTCTTTGGCCAGCGCGCCTCCGGCTCCTTCCACCAGCAGGCACAGCAGGTCAAACGTCTTCGGCGCGAGTTGCAGATTCTTCCCCTCGCGTCTCAAAGATCGTTCGCGCAAGTCGAGCTGGTAAGGTCCGAACAGGTAAGCGCTCATCAATGGTCCAGAATACCGTCAAGCTATCACAAAATAGCCGCGAGATACCTAACTTTTTCGGAAACCGGAACAGCGTCGAACTGCGAGAATGGATGTGTCGAGAAATCCGATGGACCTCCTTCCCTTCCCCGATCGTCCCTCACTCGCCGAATTCCAGGCGGCCGCGGATCGCGAGGGCTCGCATCAGAGCATCGCCACCCAATACGGCTTCGCATCCTGGGCCGGGTTCGCGGAACATGTCGCCGCACTGGCCGATCCTGAGTCGCCGGTCTCGAGATTCGAGCGAGCCGCCAACGCCATCATTGCGGGCGACGAGTCCACCCTGGGCGCGACTCTCAATCGGGACCCTGCGCTCATTTCCGCCCGTTCTACGCGCATCCACCATGTCGCCCTGCTGCACTACACCAGCGCAAACGGCTTTGAAAACTACCGCCAGAAGACGCCTCTCAACGCAGTCGCCGTCACGAAGATCCTCATCGACGCCGGCGCCGAAGTGGACGCGATCGCCGAAACCTATGGCAAAGGAACCACGCTTGGACTGACCGCCACCAGCATTCACCCTGTAATCGCCGGCGTGCAAATCGAGCTGATGGAAACGCTGTTTGACGCAGGAGCGGCCGTGGACGGGCCTCCCGGAACCTGGAACCCTCTCGTAAGCGCGCTGCACAATGGCCGTGGGCAAGCCGCCGATTTCCTCGCCCGCCGCGGCGCAACTCTCGACCTCGAAGGTGCGGCAGGCGTGGGCGACCTCGCGGCGATGCGCGATCTCTTCACGGCAGCCTCCCAGCAAGAGAAAGAGTTAGGGCTTGGCTGGGCCTGCCAGTACGGAAAAGAGGAGGCCGTGGACTTTCTCCTCGATCACGGCGTCGAAGTCGCAGTGCACCCGCACAGATCTACGCCTCTGCATCAAGCCGCGTACGGCGGTCATCCGCGCATCGTCGCCAACCTGATTGCACGGGGCGCGCCGATCGAGGCAAAAGACTCCACCTGGAACAATACGCCCCTCGGCTGGGCGCTGCATGGGTGGCTCCACCCAACTCCAGAGAAGCCTTCGGCGGGCCACCACGAAACCGTCGTTCGCATGCTGGTCGGCGCTGGCGCGGCCGTATCGCCTGGCCTGATCGCGGAGTGCCAAGGCCATCCCGCAATCCTCGCGGCGCTCGAGCGCTGACTCCGTGAATCTGCCATACGGCACTCACCGCGTCCAGTATGAAGCCTACTCAGTCTACTTGTTTGACTTATTTCCTGACAGGCCCTAAGCGAGTGCAAACTCTGCAAGTCAGCGCCTCAATCAAGGGTGTTATGGAACGTTGCCAAAGCCTGGCGTCGCCATAAACGCGAACTCAGGGCCCAGCGCGGCAATCGCCTTGCGAACTGCGTCGTCGTCGCCGCCGAAATCGGAGTAGACGATCTTCCCTTGAGCATCCACCAGGATTGTAATAGGGATGGCTTCGATTTTGAACGCTCTGCTTAGACTGTTTTCAGCATCGTGATAATTCGGCCAGCTATAATTGTGGCGAGCGAGATAGGCAACCGCGTTTTCTGGTACATCCTGGTCAACCGTGACCACCGCCAAGCCGCGGTCTTTGACTTCCATGTATATTCGATGGAGGGCCGGCATCGAACTGATGCACGGGCCGCACCAGGTCGCCCAAAAGTCCAGCAAAAGTGGCTTACCACGGTAAGAACTGAGCGCGACCTTAGCGCCATCCGGGCCGACCAAAGAGACATCTGGAACTGTCTGGCCGATCAGCGCAGATGTTGAAGGGCTAGACTTCTTCGGCACGAACCAATCCCCTTCGAGCTTTGAGACTTCTTTCGCATGCAGCGGAGGCGCGAATTGAAACGTCTCCGGGCTGATCTGAGGATTGAAATCCGCTACCGGATAGACTACGGTGGTGTCCTCGACAACATTGAGCCGGATCGCGTTGTTACCGCCATCCCGGATCGAAAGGCGCCCGTGCTTCACTTGTTTGCGAAAGACCAGTGTCGTTTGATCGATCCAAAAGGTGTTCTCATAGTAAGAGCTGCTGTCGCTTGAGCCGCCAGCCAGATCGTTGCTGGTGACTCGCACGACGTAGCACGGGAAGCTCCGGCCGTTCAACGAGATTGATTCCTGCGGCAGCATTACCGCACTTTTGTAGCCTGAAGCCGCGCTTTCCAATACCATCCGCATCGACCATGCCGAGGTTACTTCTTGATTTCCCGCAAAGTATAGCCCCGAGAATTGGGGCCAGTTCCGCGGCAGTGGGCGCTTCACATACATCTTGCCTTCGATTTGATAAACCCACTCACTTGTTCCGTCCGATTCCTGTATCCAAGAACCATATGGCGAGCGTGTTTCGATTCGGTACAGTTTGCCTGGTCCTTTGATCGCGGCCTGGTACACTCTGCGCCACTCGTGGCGCAGGTCGGCATTCCACGTTGTCTCCGCGACGGACTCGAGATGGAACGTATCTACACCCGCAGCATAGGTTTTCGCAACGGCCTTTAGAAGCGCGAGGGGATCCTTGAAATCACGCTGCGGCTCTTGCGCCTGGGCAGGGAAAAACGCAACAAGGGAGAAAAGGACAAGTCGCAAGCGAACGGTCCGCAGTCGAGCGTCCATGATGCCCTTTATTCTAGGCTAGCTATCTACGCCTCTGCATCAGGCCGCATACGGCGGTCATCCGCGCATCGTCGCCAACCTGATGGCGCGAGGCGCGCCTCTCGAGGCAAAAGACTCCACCTGGAACAATACGCCCCTCGGCTGGGCGCTGCACGGGTGGCTGCACCCTGTTCCTGAGAAGCCTTCGGCCGCACAACACGAAAGCGTCGTTCGCATGCTGGTCGGCGCTGGCGCGGCCGTATCGCCTGGCCTGATCGCGGAGTGCCAGGGCCATCCCGAAATCCTCGCGGCGCTCGAGCGCTGACTCCGTGAATCTGCCATAATCGGCAACAGGCCTCGAAGCGAAACGAAACTGAATTCGCGCAGTCTAACTGCTCTGGAACCTATGAAATCCATTTCCCTTCTGCTCCTCGCCACTGCCGGACTCGTCTCGGCGCAAAGCCCCGCTGTGACTGAAACCACGACCTTCGGCGGCAAATCCATCACCATCAAGTACTCCTCGCCTCGCGTCAACGGGCGCGCCGGCAAGATCTTCGGCAAAGATGGCCTGATCGGCAATGACAGCACCTATCCCGCATGGCGCGCGGGCGCGAACGCCGCCACTGCCTTCCATACGGACGCTGATCTCGACATCAACGGTCTCGCGGTTCCCGCGGGCAACTACACCCTCTTCATCGAACTCGGCGATCAGAACAACTGGCAGTTGATCGTCAACAAGCAAACGGGGCAATGGGGTCTCGCCTACGACAAGTCGAAGGATCTCGGCCGCGTCAAGATGACGATGGCCAAGCCCGCGGCGCTCGTCGAGAACCTGAAATACTCCTTGAGCGAGGCTGGTCCGCACAAAGGCAAGCTCACGCTCGAGTGGGAAAACAAGAGCGCGTCCGTGACGTTTACCGTCAAGTAGCGCTCCGCCTCACGAATGAGCACTCTCACCCTCGTCCGTCACGGGCAAGCGCGCGCGTTCGAGAAAGACTCAGACCGCTTGTCCGGGACGGGCGAAGTGCAGTCCCGCATGCTCGGCGAATACTGGGCGAAACGCGGCGGCATCCACTTCGACGAAGTCGTGACCGGCTCGTTGACCCGCCATCGACAGACCGAGGCGCAGGTTCGCGCGGCCGGCTTCATGATGCCCGAGGCGCGCGTGGATGCAGGTTGGAACGAATACGACGCGGGCGCTATCCTTGGCATTCTTGGTCCCGCGCTTGCTGCCGAAGACCCCACTTTCGCCGCCCGAAAAGCTGAGTTTGACGCGATGGACAACAACGGCGCAGACCGCAACCGGTACTTTCAACGCATGTTCGAAATTCTCATGGATGCCTGGCTCACGGGCCGTGTGACAGCGGACGGCGTCGAACCCTTCGCCGCATATCGAACGCGCGTCAATGCCGCCTTCGAACGCGTCCGCGCCAGCGAAGCTTCGAACCGCAACGTGGTCGTCTTCACCTCCGGCGGACCCATCGGTTTGTGCGTGCAGCGCACGCTCGGAGCCCCGGACAAGGCCTTTCTCGACATCAACTGGCGCATGCACAACTGCTCGATCACCGAGTTCACATTCTCCAAATCCCGGCTAAGCCTCGACACGCTGAACACCCTTCCCCACCTCGACGCCGACCGCTCCCTCTGGACTTGGCGATAATTAGGGAACACAACGTGCCGCAGCCGCGACTTTTTCTGATCGATTCCTACGGGTTCATTTTCCGCGCTTACCATGCCCGTGCGCGGTCGGGCGCTCCGCCCATGCGGACGCGCGCCGGCGTTTCCACTGAAGCCGTGTTCATTTTTCAGAACATGGTCCGGCGCATCATCAAGAATTACAAACCCGAGTACCTCGCGGCGATTTTCGAAGGCCAGGGTCCGTCCTTTCGCGACCAGGAATTCGAGCACTACAAGGCGAACCGCGTGGAAACTCCGCCCGACCTCATCGACCAGATTCCCGTGGTGCGCCGCGTGCTCGAAGCGATGCACATTCCGGTCCTCTCCTATGCGGGCTATGAAGCGGACGACGTGATCGGAACTATCTCGCATCGCGCCGCCGCGCAGGGCCTTGAAGTCATGATTGTGTCGAGCGACAAAGACATGTTGCAGCTTGTCAACGGCAAGGTGTCGATGCTCAATCCGATGAAGGATGACTTCGTGTACGACCCGCTGCGAACCGAAGTCTTCATGGGCGTCAAGCCCGGGCAGGTTGCGGACCTGCTCGCCCTCAAGGGCGACTCGGTGGACAACATTCCCGGTGCGCCCGGCATCGGCGAAAAGGGCGCGAAGGACATCATCCTCAAGTTCGGTTCTGTCGAGGCGGCGCTCGATCGCGCCGATGAGGTGGACCGCAAGATGTACCGCGAGAGCCTGCAGAACAATCGCGCGCAGATCGAGTTGTCGAAGCGTCTCGCGACCATCGCTGTCAATGTTCCCATCGAGTTTACGCTCCAAACAGCGGCGCCAAAACCGCCCGACATCGCGGCGCTCAAAGAGATCTACAAAGAGCTCGAGTTCTTCAGCCTGCTCAAGGAACTCGGCGCGAGTGAAGACACCCGCACGCGGGATTATCAGCGTCTTGACACACTCGAAGCCGCGCAGGCATGGTCTGCGGCGATCCCAGCCGGAGCCCCTGTCGCCGTCGCGCTCGCGCCTGCGACACTGCTCGAACCCGCGCAAGCCGCCGTCTCCTATCAGGAGGCGGAGGCGCGGTCGATGGATCTCGAACTCCTGCAGGAGTCCGGCTTGGCGTCGAAGGTCGCTACCGGGCACGACGTCAAGAACAACCTGCTCGTCATGCCGGACGCAAAGTTCCGCGACGACACCATGTTGTACGCCTTCCTGCTGACCGCCGAACCCTCCGCGGGCTCCCTCGCGAGCCTCACCGAAAGATTTCTCGACCGCAAACTCGAGCCATCGCTCGAACAGCAGGCCGATTGCATTCGCGCGCTTGCCGCTTCTCTCGGACCGGAGCTGAAGCCCGCCCTACGCAAGGTCTACGAAGAAATCGACCTGCCGCTCGCGCCAGTGCTCGCCGGCATGGAACGCCTGGGCATCCGCATCAATCCCGCGGAACTCGGCACGCTGTCAACACGCATGGATGAAGAGATCCAGCGCCTTTCCGCCGACATCTATGGACTCGCAGGGCAATCCTTCAATATCAACTCGCCGCAACAATTGGGCAAAGTTCTGTTTGAAGACATGGGTCTGCCTGCGCCAGTGAAGACCGGTAAGGGAAAGCAGATTTCCACCGCCGCCGACGTGCTCGAATCGCTCGCCGAAGAATTTCCCATCGCGGGCAAGGTTCTGGAGTTCCGCCAGATCGCGAAATTGAAGGGGACGTACGTCGACGCGCTGCCGCAGTTGATCCGGCCTGAAACCGGCCGCGTCCACACGACATTCAATCAGGCAGGGGCGTCGACAGGCCGCCTTTCCTCATCGAACCCGAACCTGCAAAACATTCCCATTCGCACGGAACTCGGCCGTGAAATCCGCCGGGCTTTCATTCCGCGCGACGGCTGGAAGTTGATCGTCGCCGATTATTCGCAGATCGAACTTCGCTTGCTCGCGCATATGTCACGCGACAAGGTGCTCGTCGAAGCCTTCCGCAACGGCGAAGACATTCACACGCGCACCGCCGCTGAGGTGCTCGGCGTGCCGCCGTTGATGATCACGCGCGAAATGCGCAATTCCGCCAAAGCCGTCAACTTTGGCATCGTCTACGGGCAGACCGCCTTCGGACTCTCGCAGCAACTGGGCATCGACCGGCGCGAGGCCGACCGCTACATCAAGAGCTACTTCGAACGCTACTCCGGCGTGCGCAAGTTCATTGATGCGACGATTGCGGAGGTGCGTCAATCCGGCGTCGCGACCACGATGCACGGCCGCATCCGGCCCATTCCCGACATGAACAGCCGGAATCCATCCGCGCGAGGCTTCGCCGAACGCACTGCCGTCAACACGCCCCTGCAAGGCACGGCCGCGGATCTGATCAAGATCGCGATGATCCGCCTCGATCAAAAACTGCAAGGCTATCGAACGAAGTTGCTGCTGCAGGTGCACGACGAACTGGTGCTCGAGGCGCCGCCTGAAGAAGTGGAAACGGTCTCGAAACTGGTGAAGCAGGAAATGGAGAACGTCTACAAGCTTGACGTTCCACTGCTCGTCGATGTGGGCGCCGGCGACAACTGGCGCGACGCGAAATAAGCCTGCACGCCAGCGCTGGCTCCTGCGTCAACAAATGCAGGAGGAGCAAACTTCACAAATGTTGAGATTTCTGGCTGCTGTGGGCATCGTCGCCCTATCCCTGCCCGCCCAGGAAAAACCGGTTTCCGATAATGGCTACAAGGTGGATTATCAGATCCGAGAAGAGAACGCCAAAGCGCGTCGCTATACGATGTTGCTTGACGCCAACGGCAATGGCAGTTTTCGCGTGGGAACCAAAGTCCCTTACGCTACGAGTCTTTCGCCAAGTGGCGTTGGCACGGCGTATTCGTACATCGATACCGGCGTGAACATCAATACGAAGGTGCGCACCCACGGCCCTATGGCGCCGGGCAAGATCTCTTTGAATGCGGAAATTGAAATCAGCGCCGCCCAGCCGTCCGAAAAGGGTTCGCCCAACCCGACGGTAGCGAACGTTCGAGTCAACGTCAGCACACTGATCTCGCCGCGCAAACCCACGCTCATTGCTTCAATCGAGGATCCATCGACGATGCGAAAGTTCGACATCGAAGCGACCATCACACCGATCGAGTGAAGTCACTCCGGTAGCGCGAAGCTGTACAACACGCCGCCGGCCGACACCGCAACATACTGCTTGCCGTCCACTGCATAACTCATCGGTGACGAGGCGATTGGGCCGCCCGTCTGGAACCGCCACAGGAACTTGCCCGTCTGCGAGTCGAGCGCAATGAGGTTCCCCTCGCTCGACGCGGCAAACAACACGCGGCCCGCAGTGCCCAATACGCCCGCCGAGAGCGAACCCTGCGAGATCTGGTACTCCCACTTCTTCGCGCCGGTCTCGGTGTCGATCGCGCGGATGCCGGCCGTCATCGGTTCGGGCAATGGACCGCCGCGGCCGCCCCAGTACTGCTTACCAGCCTCGTAATCCGAAGTTTGCCGGATGTACTTGTTGCCCGCTTCCATGTAGCTCAGATAGAGAACGCCACTCGAGGTATCGTACGACGGCGACTGCCAGTTGGTGCCCCCGCCGAGGCTTGGGTAAACATCCGCCCCTTCCGGCGTCGAGTCCGTGCCGGGGACGACCTTCGGGCGTCCATTCCCGTCAAAGCCCTGGTTCCAGTTCTGCTTCACGAACGGCTTCGCGAGCAGCAGCTTTCCGTTCGTGCGATCGAGAACGTAGAAGAACCCGTTGCGATTCGCCTGCATGATGACCTTGCGCTTCTGGCCTTGCCACATGCGATCGGCGATCACGAGGTCCTCATTCGCGTCCCAGTCGTGACTGTCGTTCGGCGTGAACTGGTAATGCCATTTGCGCCTGCCTGTTGCGGGATCGAGCGCGATCACCGAACATGAATAGAGGTTGTCGCCCTTGCGAACCTCGCCGTCCATGTCGGGCCCTGGATTCCCAACACCCCAGAAGATCGTATCGGTGTCCGGATCGTAGCTGCCAGTCAGCCACGTCGGCGCGCCGCCGCGCTTCCAGCTATCGCCTTTCCAGGTCTCGTGCCCGAACTCGCCCGGACCAGGCACGGTGTTGAATCTCCACAGCCGCTTGCCGTTCTTCGGATCGTAAGCGTCGATGAATCCGCGAATGCCGTACTCGCCGCCCGCGACGCCCACGATGATTTTGTCTTTGACCACGAGCGGCGCGGCCGTGATGCTGTAGCCTTCCATCGTGTCCGCCACCTGCGTTTCCCAAAGCTGGCGGCCCGTTCGCGCGTCGATTGCGATCAGCGCGGCGTCGAGCGTGCCCGTGAAGAGGCGGTTGCCGAGCATCGCTACGCCGCGGTTGTAGCGGTTGCTCTCATACGGATTCACGACCTTTTGTTTACGCTGAAACTTCCAGATCTGCAGCCCGGTCTTGGCGTCGAGCGCGTAGACATCGCCTGGCATGCCGGCCGTATACAGGATGCCGTCCACGACAAGCGGCGTGGCCTCGAGCAGGGAATCGCCGGGCATCTGCGCGGCCCAGCGGGCTTGCAGTCTGCCGGCGTTGGCGGGGGTGATCTCTTTCAGCGGCGAAAAGTGCGTGCCATGATAGTTGCCCCAGTAGCTCAGCCAATTCTGCGGTTCCGCGGTTTGCGCGTCGCGGATGCGTTCACTCGTCAACCCGCCCGTTGCCGGAACTTCCGCGAGCACCGTCTTCGAAAGATCGCGGCCGTTGAGCGTCTTCAGGTACGCGACTACATTGTTGAGCTCCGTTTCCGACAACCGCGCGCCGTAGTCGCCCGGCATCAGCGAGTCGAATTCGTACTTGGAATCAGCGATCTTCTGCTTGTCGATCAACTGCAGGTGGCCAGTGGTGTCCATCACATGCAACGTGTAGGTATCTTCGCTGCGCCGGAGTCCACGTATCGTCTTGCCGTCCTTGGTCTTGATCACGATCACGCTCGGCCCGCGCCGGTCCCGCCGCCGCACCCGGATCCTTGGGTTTGCGAGCGCGTTGGGGTTGACGATCTTGTTCCGCAGATTCTCGGCGGTATTGGCGCCGGCGGCGGAAAGTTCCGGCGCGACAATGCCTCCGCGTCCGTTGACCTCATGGCATTGCGCACAGTTCGCCTTGCTGCCAAAAAACAGCTTCTCGCCTGCGGCGGCGTCGCCGATGGTTGCTTCGCCCGGCTTGATCGTAATGGTCGAGCTCAAGCTTCGGATGTAGCTGACCAACTGCCAGGTCTGATCGCTGGTGAGCCTCGAAAACGCGGGCATCGGAGTCCCCGCGACGCCTCCGCGAATATTGAGAAAGATTTCGCCATCGCGCCCTCCGCGCCGGAACGTGCCGCTAGCAAGCGAGGGACCTCGATCGCTCCCGGCGCCGTCGCCTCCATGGCAACCCTGGCAGGTCTGCGCGTAGAGCCGCTTTCCGGCCGCCGCGGCCGCACCAGCGTCGCCCGCAAAAGGATTCTTCTCCCGTTCGGGAGTATGCAGTTGTGGTTCTTGGGCAGCCGCAGCAATACAGAGCAAGAGGACGGAAGAGTTCATGGGTTGGTGGGTATCGAAGGGAGGAGAATAGTGCTAGACAACATTATATGTGGCGTGTCCTCCGGTCTGGCTTCTGTCTAGTCCCTTCACTTTGGGCTACGCGCTCAGGGTTGGCAACTTAGAACAGAGAACATTCATTGAAGATGACATTGATCAGCTTGCCAGAAAACGCGCATGAGGCGATCGCAATTTCGCCCTTTCGTAGAGTTGCAACTCGCACACGCGCTTCTCTCGGGAAAACACATTGAATCTGTGGATGCGATTCGGTCGCGAGCATGATGTATGGTGATCCGAGAATATCGGTGGAGATAGAATCCACGCGGCCAGAAATCCACACCCGCGCTCCCTTGAGCTCTTCTTCACCGCTAATCTCGTTTTCTCGAAACGCCTTAGAAACTTCATCTGCGGTCTTCCGGATGACCTGTGGACCGACAGGTGTCTTGGGCTCAACTACCTTCCTAGAGTTTGAAGGATCCGGGAACAGTTGAGCGGCTACGAACATAACGCCTAATGCGACTAATGTCGCTATCACCAAGCGCTTGCCAAGGCGCTCTCTTTTGACTAGATCTACTTCGGGTAATCCCGGTGGATTGAACTCATCTGGCATGACTATTCCTGAGACCGACACGAACAGCAGCGGACTAGACAAGTATGACTTGAAAACTGGTATGGTCGTTTGGAAAGATTTTGACGTTGACCATACCAGTTGTTCGATACCCTGAAAAGGCATGAGTTGGATCGAAAACATCGCCCGCAGCCGGAACCTCGTCCGGGGTTCCGGACAGACGGACCTCGCCATCATCGTTTCGGGCTCTCCGGCGGACAGCGCATTTTGGAGCACGGCCCTCGACAACGTCAAGCGCGACGTCCTACGCGAGGATGGTGGGTTGCGGATCGCTTCCGTGACCGAAGATCATCCGGCAGGCAACTTCCTTGGAACCATCAAGGCCTGGGAAGGAGCCAAGCAGCAGCAGCAAATCACGCGAGGCGTCGCGCTGATGAGCATGGTCTTCGGCCAAGGCAAGCGTCTCAGCCCCTTCACGCAGGCTCTCGGAGGCCGCAAGGCCGCCTTTCCGACGCCTTCGCGCGGGCCCGCATCGAACGCGTACCTTCGCACGGGCGACATCGCGATCCAGTACTCCTCGCTGTGGCTGCACCAGCTTGCCAACACCGGTTTCAACGGCGTCCTCGTCAAATGGGGCGATGAGGCGATCATCCCCAGCACCGTCTGGGATTCTTCCACTTCCGACTTCCACGACGTCGATATCGTGCGCTTCGTTTGGAAGACCGAACCGACCGAGACCTTCGCCAATGAAAAAGAATGGTGGGTGCTCAACGAGGAGACCCGTCTGATCGAGCGGTTGATTCCTCGCCAGCCCTACGAGAGCCTGCGCCGCGTGTTGCAGCGGTACGAAGGAGGGCGCTATTCGACGGCGGTCAATTTGGGCAGCATCGCGATCAGCTACCGGTTCCTCGAGATCGCGAAGGAGGTTTTGGGCGACATCGCGACGGGCGCCGGTCCTCAGGCCGATTGGGATCCGTTTGTGAATTTGCTATTGCTGCTCGACGAGGACGAGGATCCCTATGCCGATGCTCCGACCGCAGCCGGCTTGCGCAAAGCGGAATCTCGCTGCCCGGGCCTGACAGAAAAAATGCGCGAGATCCGCGCGAAGGTGAAGCAGTCGCTTGGGCGGCCGCCGCGCGTCGGCTATCTGGAATTCGGCGAGGCGTTGTGGATCGATCTAGGGCTCCACTCCACGCTGCGCAAGAGCCTCGAGGCGTTGATAGAGGATTCGGCCTATGGAGAAGCCGTGCGCGCGTTCTTTGGAGTTCCGCACGAGCGGGACAAGCACGGCAACATCGTCGTGAACAGCGACATCGCGCCGGACGCTCGCGTTCGCAACTCACTGGTGATGGACTCGACCATTCTCGCCGGCGACGTCGCGGACGGGATCATAGTCGGTTCGCGGCACGGCGAACTCATCATGCCCGCGGGAGGCGCGTCGCTGTTCAGCACGGGACGCAAGTTCGTATTCGAAGGGGCAAGAGGTGTGACCTTCCGTTCCGTGGCGGCGGATCTCGCGATCCCCGAAGGCGGGCGGCACACGACGTTCTTTGCGGCCGAAACGCCGCTCGCATTCTGTACAAATGAATACGTGCTGAAATACGACGAAGTAGAATACGGTTCACCCATCCTAGGCAATCCGATGTCGTTCGAAGCGGCGGCGGAACTGGCGGCAAGCGTGGATCCGTGGCTGATCGAGTCCCGCTGGAAGCAATCCTGGCAGGAAACGGAAATCGGCCAGTGATCGTACTCCTCCGCACCCTTCCCCGCCCCGCCCGCATCCAACAGATTCGGTACTTGCCCGCCCACAACGCAAAAGGCTACCCTAAAAGGACTCGATGAAAACGCTATTCCTGAATCCCCCGTCTTTTGAAGGATTTGACGGAGGCGCCAGCTCGCGCTGGCCCGCATCCCGCGAAATCGAGTCCTACTGGTACCCCGTTTGGCTCACCTATCCGGCAGGACTCCTGCCCGACAGCCGCCTTCTCGACGCGCCGCCGCACAAAATTTCCATCGAGGAAACCGTCGCAATCGGCAAGGAATACGAGCTTCTCGTCCTCTTCACCTCCACCCCCGGCTTCTCAGTGGACGTCAAAATGGCCGAAATGATGAAGGACGCGAACCCCAAAATGAAGGTCGCCTTCGTCGGACCGCCCGTCACCGTCGAACCCGAAAAGGCCTTCAAAGAGTCCAAAGCCATCGACTTCATCGTCCGCCGCGAATTCGACCATCAGATCGTCAACTTCGCCAAGGGAACCCCGCTTTCCGAACTCCCCGGCGTCAGCTACCGCGACGCGAGCGGCGGCATCCGTCACAACCCGGAAGGTCCCGTCATCGAGAACCTCGACGAACTCCCCTGGGCCTCGAAAGTCTACAAGCGCGACCTCGACTTCAAGCGCTACAACGTCCCCTTCCTGCTTAACCCGTTCATCAGCTTCTACACCTCGCGCGGATGCCCGGCCATGTGCACCTTCTGCCTCTGGCCCCAAACCCATTCCGGCCACCGCTGGCGCCTGCGCTCCATCCCCGACATCGTCAACGAATGCCGCTGGGCCCTCGAGAACTTCCCTGGACTCAAAGAAATCTTCTTCGACGATGACACCTTCAACTACAAGAAGGAACGCACCATCGAGCTCTGCAAAGAACTCAAGAAGCTGAATTTCACCTGGTCTTGCACCTCGCGCGTCACCACCGACTACGAGACGCTCAAGGCCATGCGCGAAGCCGGATGCCGCCTGATGATCGTCGGTTATGAATCCGGCGACCAGCAAATTCTCAAGAACATCAAGAAGGGCGCCACCGTCGACATGGCGACCCGCTTCACCAAAGACGCCCACTCTTTGGGACTCACCATCCACGCCGACTTCATCGTCGGCCTGCCGGGCGAAAGCCGCGAGAGCCTTCGCAAAACCATCGATTTCGCCAAGAAGCTCGATTGCGAAACGATTCAGGTTTCGATCGCGCACCCGTACCCGGGCACTGAGTTCTTCGATTACGTCAAGAAGAACAACCTCATCACCATCGACTCGATGACCGACGAGAGCGGACACCAGCTGCCCAACATCATCTACCCCGGCCTCAACCGCGGCGAACTGGTCGAATGGGTCGAAAAGTTTTACGACGAATATTACTTCCGCCCCGGCGCCGCCTGGCGCGTGGTCAAGAAGGCAATCATCAACAACGATGTGCCGCGCCTCTACAAAGAAGCGCGCGAATACCTCAACCTGCGTTCCAAGCGCAAGCAGTTCGTCAAAGATCAAAAGGCGGCCAACAGCTTCGGTGACTGAGATTCGCCGTGTCTGACCACCGCCGCCTCAAAACCTGGTTCTTTGCCGCATTGGTCGTGTTCACCAACGCCTTCGGCAACCTGTTCCTGGACTTCGGCGTCCACGGCCATTTCTTCTGGCTCATCGCGGGAGTCCTGCTACTCATTCTGTGGACCCTCTCGCGCATGACTCTGCTCTCGTGGGCGGACCTCAGTTTTGTCCTGCCCGTGACGGCGATCGGCTATGTGTTGTCCGCCCTCTTCGGCTTTGCATTCCTCGGTGAGACCGTCAGCCACAAGCGCTGGCTGGGGACTCTGTTGATCGTCGCCGGAGTCGCGCTCGTCGGCCGTACGGGAGAAAGCACGACCCCAGCGAAAGCGGTAAAAAAGAAATGAAGTGGGCCCTAGTTGGCCTCGTCGTCGGCGCCACCGTCCTCGCAGACCTGCTGCAGAGCTTCGAGATGAAGCGTCACGGCGAGGTCTCGGACTTCGGCGCTTCCGGCCTCCGCAAACTCGCCGCCACGCTCGTTCGTAAGAAACTGCTCATTCTCGCGGTCTTCTTCATGGCCGTGTCGTTCTTCGCCTTCATCAGACTCCTCAGCGTCGCGGAACTCAGTTTCGCCGTCCCCGCGACGGCTGCATCGGTCGTGGTCGAAACCATCCTCGCGCGCCTCGTGCTGAACGAGAATGTCAACCTCAACCGCTGGGCTGGCGCGGCGCTCATCGCATGCGGTGTATACTTGGTCGCGTCCTAATCCCATAACAACAATGATGTCGCCCGTCGAGATCGCACTGCTGGTAGTTGCCGGCGGATACCAGTTGTTCGCCCTCGCGGCCTGCGTCAAGCGACTGTTCATGCGCGAACCGGTCTCGGATTTCACCCCGCCCGTCTCGATCCTGAAACCGATCCGCGGCGCGGACCCTGATTTCTACGAAGCCATCCGCACGCACGCCGAGCAGGACTACCCTTCGCCATACGAAATCATCTTCGCAGTGCGCGACCGCGAGGA
>JACXTT010006294.1_pt1 | contig 16980 bp, 16 predicted proteins | sample 9270951 | NCBI WGS metagenome assembly JACXTT01 (sample SAMN15532306, study PRJNA645909) | rock metagenome | isolation source: weathered quartz diorite | place: Puerto Rico | collected 2017-06-21 | reverse complement strand
TTCGAGCGCCTGTCGCACCAGCGCACGCTCGGCAAATTGCTGGACCTCATGCAATACGACGCGCTGCGGGCAGAGCAGGATCGTTTGCGGAAGCGCGGCGTCCACCGCGGCATCGGCCTTGCCGCGATGATCGAGGTGACGAATCCCTCGCCCGCGTTCTACGGGGTCGGCGGCGCGCGCATCTCGGCGCAGGACGGCGCGACGCTGCGGCTCGAGCCGACCGGCATGGTGACGGTGCTCGCGAGCGTAACGGAGCAAGGCCAGGGCACCGAAGCGGTGTTTGCGCAGATCGCGGCGAGCGCTGTGGGCGTCACGCTGGACAAAGTGCGTGTCATGACCGGGGACACCGGCGTCACGCCCTACGGCGGCGGCACCTGGGCGTCGCGCGGCGCCGGCATCGGCGGCGAAGCGGTGCTGCAGGCGGGGCGCGCGCTGCGCACGAACATCCTCGACGTCGCAGCCGCCATCCTGAAGCTGGACAAGGCGGAGCTCGACATCGTCGGCAACGCGGTGGTGAATCGGCTTACGCTGGAGACGAAACTGCCATTGGCCGAGCTCGGCCGCATCGCGTATTTCCGTCCCGATACGCTGCCGATGGACTTCCAGGCCGAGCTCACGGTCACGCGCCACTACACGCCGCGGCAATACGGCTTCACGTTCACGAACGGCATGCAGGCGTCGCTTGTCGAAGTGGATCCGGAAAGCGGCTTCGTGAAGCTCATCAAGCACTGGTGCGTGGAGGATTCGGGCACGGTGATCAATCCGATGCTCGCCGACGAGCAGCTGCGCGGCGGCATCGTGCAGGGCATCGGCGCGGCGCTCTACGAGGAATGCATCTACAGTCCCGACGGCCAGCTCCTGAACGGCAACATGGCCGACTATCTCGTGCCGATGGCGGGCGAGATGCCGGACATCGACTGCGCGCACCTCGAGACGCCGACCCGGCAGTCGCAGCTCGGCGCCAAGGGCATCGGCGAAGCCGGCACGGCCGGCGCTCCCGGCGCCGTGATGAACGCGATCAACGACGCGCTTGCGCCGCTCGGCGCGCGGGTCACGCGAATGCCCTTCACCCCCGAGCGAATACTCCAGGCACTGAAGAAGGTCTGACCTTGTGCCGCACCGTCCTTGCGTTGGCCTCAGCAACAGCTATCGGCTTCGCGTCCTGCGGACCAAGCGAAGGCGGACCAATGCGCCCGCCGGCGGCGCCGGTCAAAAACGTGGCGAACGTCTATCACGGCGTGAGGGTCGACGACCCGTACCGCTATATGGAGAGCCTCGATGATCAAGTAGTCGCGGATTGGCTGAAGGTCCAAGGCGCCTATGCCAGAGCGCGTTTGGACCAGCTGCCTGGAAGAGCGGCTCTCCTGCACCGGGTTGAACAAATTGAAGCCGGCGCGTCCGCGAGTGTCGGAGGCATCGCTTGGCTGAGCAACAACCGAGTCTTCTATTTGAAGCGCGAACCGAGCGAGGCGCGCTCAAAGCTTTACACACGGTACGGCTTCAGGGGCGAGGAGCAATTGCTCGTCGATCCGGACGTACGTGGTGACCGCACAAAGAACCCTACGCTGCACTTTTATTCGCCATCGCCGAGTGGCCGGTATATCGCGTATGGCCTTGCGCAAGGCGGCGCGGAGGTTGTCGTCATGAAAGTGCTCGACACAGCGACGGGCAAGGTCCTCGGCCCGGTAAAACCAACCGCGAACACGAGCGCGAACATCATCGCGCCGAGATCGGCGTGGAGCAGTGACGACACGGCCTACTACTTCAATCAAAAGGTGGAAATGCGGCCCGGGGTACCGCCTACGGAGAAGTACATGAACAGCACGGTGTTCATGTATCGGACGAGCGAGCCGCATCTGCCAACGCGTCCCGTCTTTGGAAATCAGGCGAAAACCGGGCCTCGCTTACAGCCGGATGAACTGCCCTTCATCGACATCCTTCGAGACTCCGACCTGGTGCTGGGAGTTTCGCTTCTCGAGCTACGCAACCTAGTCTCGCTTTACGTGGCGCGCCAAAGTGACCTGCAGCGGGCGGACATTCCATGGCGGCGCATAGTGAGCTTCGATGACCAAGTGCGTGCGTATGCGGTACACGGCGACGATCTTTACCTCATCAGTGAGAAGGATGCCGCGCGCTACAAGGTGATCAAGACGTCGCTAGCGAATCCGGACCTGCGTAAGGCGATTGCCGTGATTGCTGAAAGCAACGCCGTAGTAGAGGAGATCGCGGCGGCGAAGGATGGTCTCTACGTGCGCTTGCTCGACGGCGGACCGAGTCGCCTGGTGCGCGTCAATTACACGAGCGGCCAAGCAGAAGACATTGTGCTGCCATTCTCGGGGTCCGCGCGCCTGGCCTACGTCGATGTGCGCCGGCCAGGCGTCATTCTTAACATGGCTGGATGGACACGGGCGCCCGCCATGTACGCCTACGAGCCGGCCGAAACGCGCATGACTCGCCTGCCGTTGCAATCGGTCGGTCCGTTTGATGCGCCGGGCGGATTGGCCGTTCATACGGTGAAGGTGGCAAGCCACGACGGCGTTCAGATTCCGCTGACAATCATCCATAAAGAAGGGCTGACCTTGGATGGAAGCAATCCAGCCATCCTGACCGGCTATGGCGCATACGGATACGCGCTTGAGCCCGACTTCGATCCGCGCTGGCTTGCGTGGCTGGAACGGGGCGGCATCTATGCCATTGCTCACGTGCGCGGCGGCGGTGAATACGGCCGGCAATGGCACGAAGGTGGTTTCCAGGCGACCAAACCAAATACGTGGCGGGACGTCATCGCGTGCGCGGAATACCTCGTTTCACAGCACTACACCAGCCCAAAGCGCTTGGGCCTGACGGGCGGCAGCGCGGGAGGGATTCTGGTAGGAAGGGCAATGACTGCGCGGCCAGATCTATTTGCCGCCGTTGTCCCGGCGGTGGGTGTTCTCGACGCCATCCGCGCAGAGACCGCGCCAGCCGGGGTGGGTAACACTAGAGAATTCGGCTCCGTCAAGAACGAGGCAGGTTTCATGGCCCTTCTCGCGATGAGCACGTATCACCATATAAGAGCGGGCGAAGCATATCCGGCGACGATGCTCGTGCACGGGATGAACGATCCTCGCGTGCCTGTCTGGCACTCTGCCAAGACCGTCGCCAAACTTCAGGCAGCCACGACGAGCGGCAAACCAGTGCTACTGCGGCTAGATTACGCGGCTGGTCACGGCATCGGCAGTTCGGCAATGCAGCGTCGCGAGGAATTCGTCGACATGACCGCTTTTATGCTATGGCAATTCGGTGACCCCGCTTTCCAGCCGGCGAGCGTGCAATAGCACGCGGATGAGATGAGTGGCGATCCTAGAGTCTCTTCGGCAATTTCGCATTGGCTGCCGCGGTTCGTTTCCAACGGCGTGCTGCTCGCCGACTTCGAGGACGTCACCAGCTCGCTCGAGCGCTGGGACGACTGGTGCGCCGCGTGGTCCCGGCGCGCCGCGGTGCACGAGCAGCTCGGCCGGGACGCGCTGCGCGATGGGTGGAAGCTGACGGCGGGCGAGCACCTCGTCCGAGCGGGCATCTACTACCACTTCGCAAAGTTCGTCTTCGTGCAGGACGTGGAGCAGATGCGCGCCGCGCATATGAAGGCGGTAGAGTGCTATCGCGATGGCGTAGTGCTGCTACGTCCCTGGCCGGGGAAGCGTGTCGCCATCCCATTCGAGGGCAAGACCATCTTCGGCGTGCTGCGCGGCACGGGGCCCGTTGTCATCATGGCGCCCGGGCTCGATTCCACCAAAGAGGAGCTGCACGCATACGAAGAACCGTTCCTCGCGCGCGGCATGGCGACGCTCGCGATCGACGGGCCGGGGCAGGGCGAAGCCGAGTACGAGATCCCGATCTGCGGCGACTACGAGCGCGCGGCAAAGGCAGTTTGCGACTGGATCGAAGACCGCGGCGACCTCGACGCCGAGCGCATCGCTATCTGGGGCGTGAGCCTCGGCGGCTACTACGCGCCGCGCGCCGCGGCGTATGAAAAGCGCATTCGCGCCTGCATCGCGCTCTCCGGGCCTTACGAGTGGGACAAGATCTGGGAGGGGCTGCCGGAGCTCACGCGCGAGACGTTCCGCGTGCGCTCGCACGCTAGCTCTGAAAGGGAAGCAAGAGAGAGGGCGAAAGCATTGACCATGGTCGATGCCGCGCCGCGCATCAGGTGCCCGATCTTCATCGTCACGGGTCGCCAGGATCGGCTGGTGCCGGCGTCGCATGCGGAGCAGCTCGCGCGCTCGGTCGCGGGTCCCGTCGAGCTGATGATCGTCGAGGACGGCGGCCACAACGCCAACAACCGTCCGTATCGCTATCGCAGCCGCACGGCCGACTGGCTGGCGGCGCAGTTCGGCTTGCCAAGAACATGAGGAGGATGCAGATGAGAGTCGCAGCAGCCATACTGGGCCTCGCGCTCGCGGCGAGCGTTCAGGCGCAGCAGTTCCCCAGCAGGACGGTGCGCTTCATCTCCGGCGTTACGCCGGGCGCGGCCTCGGACACCATGGCGCGCATCCTGGCGGAGAAGCTCTCGCCGATCCTCGGCCAGCCGGTGATCGTCGAGAACCGGCTTGGCGCGGGCGGCCTGGTCGGCGCGAAGTACGTCGCCGAGCAGACCGAGCCCGACGGCCACACCATCATGATGTACGCCTCCGCGTTCACCGTCTCGACGCTGCTCAGCCCAGGCGTGCTCGACCCGAAGGAGCTGCAGGCGGTCGCCACCGTGGCGACGATTCCGACGGTGATGATTACGCCGCCGGGCAAATACAAGACGGTGCAGGACTTCGTCGCCGCCGCGAAAGCCGAGCCGGGCAAGATGGTCTGCTCCGATGCGGGCGTCGGCAGCGCGACGCACATGGCCTTCGAGCGCTTTCGCTTCTCCGCCGGCTTCGAGGCGCTGAACGTGCACACCAAGGGGCCGAGCGAGGCGCTCACCGAGGTGATCGCGGGCCGCGCCGACTGCTACTTCGCGCTCGTCTTCCAGGCGCAGAAGATGCGCGAGGCGGGCAAAGTCGGCGCGCTCGTGCTGAGCGGGCCGAGGAGAAGTGCGCTGATGCCCGACCTGCCGACGACCGAGGAGGCGGGCTATCCGAACTCGGCGTACAACTTCTGGGTGGGCGCGCTGGTGGCGGCAAAGACGCCGCGGGCAATCGTCGAGCGGCTGCACAAGGAGATCACCGGGCTCGTCGAGTCGCCCGACGTGTCGGCGCAGATCAAGAAGCTCGGCGCCGACCCGCTGCCGATGTCGATCGCCGAGTTCGAGGCCATGATCAACCGGGAGCTCAAGGAGAACGCCGAGCTCATCAAGAAGGCGGGCATCAAGGCGAACTGACCAAACGACGAAACCGTGGTCTGTTCCGTTTTTGCTGGGCTAGACTAGCCGGCCTCGCCCGGAGCCCGGTCATCAAGGAGACGCGCATTGGGATCTAGGTTCGCCGCGGCTGCCGCGCTGATCGCGCTCTGCGTGAGCGCGGCTGCCCAGCAGTGGCCGACGCGGCCGGTGAAGCTCATCGTCTCTTACCCGCCCGGCGGCAGCTCAGATCTGATGGCGCGCATCGTCGCTGCGAAATTCGCCGACCTGTGGGGCCAGCAGGTGCTGGTCGAGAACAAGCCCGGCGCCGCGGGCGCGATCGGCACCGATTACGCCGCGAAGCAGCCGCCCGACGGCTACTCCTTCATGATCGCGAACCTCGGGCCCGCGGCGGTGAACCCGCTCCTCTCCGCCGTGCCGTACAGCGTCGAGAAGGACTTCATCGCCGTCTCGCAGATCTCGCAGGGCCCGAACGTGCTCGTGGTGCGCGCCGACGCGCCGTTCCAGTCGCTACAGGACATCATCGGCTACGCGAGGGCGAGTCCCGGCAAGCTCAGCTACGGCACGAGCGGACCGGGGAGCGTCTCGCACCTCTCGAGCGAGATGCTGAAGAACATCACCAAGATCCAGGCGGCCGAGATTCCATACAAAGGCGGCGTCGACGCGGTGAAGGACCTGCTTGGCGGCCAGATCCACTTCATCTTCTCCGACACGCTGCCGGCGATGGCGCATGTGCGCGCCGGCAAGCTGCGCGCGCTCTGCATCACCGGGACGGAGAAATTCGAGCTGCTCGCCGACCAGCCGCCCTGCCAGGCCGCGGCGCCGGGCCTCGTCGCGGTCAACTGGTGGGGCATCCTGGTGCCCGCCGGCACGCCGCGCAGCATCGTTACGCGGCTGAACGCTGACTGGGCGAAGCTCGCCGCCGACCCCGAGGTGAAGGAAGGCTTTGCCAAGCTCGGCGTTATCGCGGTGGCGAGCACTCCCGACCAGTTCCGCGCGTTCATCCGCCAGGAGATGGACAAGTACGCGAAGCTCATCAAGGAAGCCAACATCAAGGTGAACCCATGAAGCAGATCGGTGTAGCAGTCATCGGTACCGGCTGGTGCGGCGGCATCCGCGCCGAGACGCTGGCGAAGCACCCGCTGGTGAAGAGCCTGCACCTGGCGGAAATCAAGCCGGAGCGCCTGGACGAGCTCAAAGCGAAGCTGAAGCCCGCGAGCGCCAGCACGGACTACAAGCAGCTCCTCGGCAACCGCGACATCGAGGCGGTGTACATCTCGGCGACGCCGGAGAGCACGCACTACCCGATGGCGCGCGATGGCCTCAACGCGGGCAAGCACGTCTTCCTGGAAAAGCCCATCGCCATGTCGCTCAAGGAGGCCGATGAGCTCATCGCTACGGCGAAGGCGAAGGGACTGAAGTTCACCATCGGCTACTCGCAGCGCTTCAACCCGAAGTACGCCTACGTGCGCAAGTGCATCCGTGATGGCACGATCGGCAAGCCGGTCACGGCGCTGGTCTCGCGGCACATTACGCGCATGCTCGGCACCAAGATCAGCGGGCGCTCGAAGCTCTCGCCCGCCGCGATGGAGGCGACGCACGATCTGGACTTTGTCTTCTGGTGCCTCGAGCCCGCCAAGCCGGTGCGCGTGTACTCGCAGCAGAACTACGGCGCGATGCGCGCCATGAGCGGCGGCGACGTGCCCGACCAGCAGTGGCTGATGGTGACCATGGACAACGGCCTCTCGGTCGTGGTCGGCGGCGGCTGGAGCCTGCCGCTCGGCTACCCGAACTTCTCCACCACCTGGATCGAGATGATCGGCACCGACGGCGCGGTGATGGTGGACGACAGCCACCGCGACGTAGTGCTGAACACGGTGCAGAAAGGCATGCAGCTCCCAATGTCCACCATGCCGGGCGAGTTCGTCGACCACACCTACGCCGGCGCGATGGCGCCCGAGACGGTGCATTTCCTCGAGGCCGTCGTGTATGACCGCCCGGTGCTGGTGACGCCCGAGCATGCGCGCATGGTGATGGAGGTCTACATCGCCGCCGACATTTCAGCGGAGCGCAACGAGGCGATCACGCTGCCGCTGAAGGCATCGCTGCGCGCCGCGGCCTAAATGGCGCGTCGCTCTCCCAAGCGCATCGGGCTGGCGATCATCGGTGCCGGCCGGGTAGGACTCTTCCGCGGCGAGGTCGCCGCGCGCCATCCGCAGGTCGACTGGATCGGCGTCGCTGATCTCAGGCGCGACCGGCTCGAGTTCGTCGCCGACAAGACGCGCGCCGAATTCCGCACCACGGACTTCCGCGAGCTGCTCGCGCGGCCGGAGGTTACCGCGGCGATCATCGCCACCGACGAGCACCTGCACGTCGAGCCGATCCTGGCGGCGGTCGAGCGGCGCCTTGCTTTGCTAATTGAAAAACCATTGGCCACCGAGCTCGCTGCCTCGCAGCGGGTTTTGCAGGCAATACAAAAGGCCGGCGTGGACGCGTGCGTCGGCTACACGCAGCGCTTCCGCCGCCGCTGGCTGGCGGCGAAGGAGAAGGTGCGCACCGGGGCGCTCGGCGATGTCACGCTCGTCACCTCGCGCGCCTTCATGAACCGGCTGGTGGCGCTCGACAACTATAAGCGCACCAACGACCCGGCGAGCATCTCGCCGATGGTGATTTCCGGCACGCATGCGCTCGACATCGTCATGTGGATGATGGAGGCGAAGCGCCCGGTCGAGATCTACGCGCGCTCGGTGGACAAGGCGCTCGGGCCGACCTACAAAGGCATCGACGCCACCGCCGGCGTCATCACGTTCGAGGACGGCAGCCTCTACCACGCCGTCATCTCCTGGGCGCTGCCGATCGTGTGGCCGGGCGCCGTCTACAGCCTCGAAGTCGGCATCACCGGGACCGAAGGCGTGCTCACCATCGACGACACGCATCGCGACATCGTCCTCGCCACCAGCAAGGAAAGCGGCGAAGGCTATGCGCCGGACAAGGCACGGCGCGTGGACTTCCTCGGCAGCTATCCGCCGGGCGACATGGCGCTCGGCGAGCTGCGCGGCCCGATGCGGGAGGAGACCGAGCAGTGGCTGAATCGCATCTCCATGGGCCTCACCACGCAACACGCGAGCGCGGCCGAAGCGCATAACCGGCTGATGCTCACCAAGGCCTTCGACAAGTCGGCGCGCCTGAAGCGGCCGATTCCGCTGCCCATCGACGCCGAATGATCCGCGCGCTGCTCGCCCTGCTGTTCGCGCCGGCGATGGCGCTCGCGCAGTACCCGGCGAAGCCGGTGCGCATGATCATCCCGTTCGCGCCGGGCGGTGCCTCCGACTTCGTCGGCCGCATCATGCAGCCGAAGCTCGGCGAGCTGTTAGGCCAGCCGATCGTGGTCGAGAACCGCGCCGGTGCCTCCGGCAACATCGGCCTCGAGGCGGCGGCGAGGTCGGCGGCCGATGGGTACACGCTTTTCCTCGGCAACGTGGGCACGATCTCGGTCAACCCCGCGATCTTTCCGAAGCTCGGCATCAATCCCCTCACGGAGTTCGTCGCCGTCACGCAGGTCGTCGATGTGCCGAGCGTGCTCGTCGCGAATCCTGCTTTCCCGCCGAAAACGGTCAAGGAGTTCGTCGACTACGCGCGCGCGAGTCCCGGCAAGTTGAATTACGCATCGCCGGGCAGCGGCAGCCTCAATCGGCTGGAGATGGAGCTCCTGCGGTTGAAAGAGAAACTGGACATGGTGCATGTGCCTTACAAGGGCGGCGCGGGCCCCGCGGTCGCGGGCCTCATGGGCGGCGAGACGCACATCATGTTCACTACCGCGGCGTCGGCGATTGGCCAGGTGCGCGGTGCCAAGCTCAGGCTCCTCGCGGTGACGAGCGCGCAGCGCATGGCGCAGGCGCCGGATGCGCCGACGATGGTCGAAGCCGGCTATCCCGGATTCATCACCGGCTCGTGGCAGGGCATCTTCGTGCCGGCCGGCACGCCGCGCGAGATCGTCGATCGCCTGTTCGCGGTCACGCAGCAGGTGATGAAGGATCCGGACGTCGCCGCGCGGCTCAAGACCGGCGGCGCGGAAGTCGTGCTGAGCGAATCGCCCGCCGCGTTCGCGCGCTTCGTCGCCGCCGAGACGCAGCGCTGGGCCGAGGTAGCGAAGGAATCCGGCGCGACGGCGGATTAGCCAGCTTTCAGTGATTGCGCACATACCCCGGGAGGTCACATGGCAAGCGAACCGATTCGCGATCCGATCAAAGACCAACTGCTGACGCCGAAGAACTGCGCGTTCCTCATCATCGATTACCAGCCGGTCCAGGTGAACTCCATTGCATCGATGGAGCGGCAGCGCCTGGTGAGCAACATCGTGCGCGCCTGCAAGGCCGCGGTGCTGTACGGCCTGCCGATCGTGCACTCCACGGTCAACGTGCAGACAGGCGTCAACAAGCCACCGATCAAGGCGGTGCGGACGGTACTCCAGGAGGTGCCGGTCTATGACCGCACGTCGATCAACGCTTGGGAGGACGTGGAATTCCGCCGGGCCGTGGAAGCGACCGGCCGCAAGAAGCTCGTCATGACCGCGCTGTGGACAGAGGCTTGTCTCGCCTTTCCGGCCCTCGATGCGCTCAAGGAAGGCTACGAGGTCTACGTTGTCGCGGACGCAGTCGGCGGTACTTCGGTGACTGCGCACGAGATGGCGCTACGCCGCATCGAGCAGGCGGGCGGCAAGATGATCAGCATCACGCAACTCTTCTGCGAGCTGCAGCGTGACTGGCGGCGCAAGGAGACCGTGCCGGGATTCATGACGCTGTTCTTCGACATGCAGGGCAGCGCCGGCGTAGCAGCCGCGGAGGATTGAGTCGCCGAAGCGGGTCCGGCATTTCGCTGGCGATCGACAGCGGCCCGGCCGCTCGCGTCACAATAGGCCCCCTTGATGGCCGCAATGCCGCTGAACATCGCCGTCATTGGCCTCGGCTGGTGGGGCCGAATCATCGTGCCGCTCGCCAAGACGAGCTCCAAGCTGCGCGTCGTGCGCGTCGCCGATCCGGCGCCGGCCGCGGCGCCGTTCGCCGCCGATCACGGTCTTCCATTAGGTTCCTTCGACAATGCGCTGCGCGACCCGCAGGTGCAAGGCGTGGTCCTCTGCACGCCGCACACGCAGCACACTGAGCAGATCATTCGCGCGGCGAGCGCCAAGAAGCACGTGTTCTGCGAGAAGCCGCTCGCCATGTCGCGCGCAGATGTCCTGAAATCCGTGGCGGCGTGCAACGCCAACGGCGTCAAGCTCGCCGTCGGGCACGAAAAGCGCTTCGAGCCGCCGATCATGGAACTGATGCGCCTGGTGAAGGCGGGCGAGCTCGGCACGCCGCTGCAGGTGGAAGCGAATTTCCTGCAGGACAAGTTTCTTTCGCTGCCGCCGGATAACTGGCGCCTCTCTGCCAAGGAAGCGCCGGCCGGTCCGATGACCGCGACCGGCATCCATCTGCTCGATCTCTCGGTCGGCGTCTTCGGCCCGGCCGAGCGGGTGTTCGCCTCGGTGCGCCAGCTCGGCAGCCAGCTCGTGAACGGCGATACGCTCGGCATATTGGTCAACTTCCACGTGGGCGGTAACGCCTTGCTTGGCGCGGTGCTGGCGACGCCGTTCGACGGCCGCTTCGCGGTGTACTGCAACCAGGGTTGGGCGGAAGTGCGCGACAAGGCACATCCGGAATCGCCGCGAGGCTGGACGCTGACCGTGCGGCGCCGGGGGCAGGAAAAGCAGGTGCGCGAATATCCGCCCGCCAAGGCGGTGCTCGCCAATCTGGAGGCGTTTGCGGAAGCCGCGATGGGCGGCGCGCCCTATCCGGTGCCGCAAAGCGAGATGATCGCGAACGTCTCGGCCCTCGAAGCGATTTTCCGCTCGGCGCAGACCGGCCGCGTAGAGCCAGTGAAGAACTGATGCGACTGGGAACGTTCATGATGCCGCTGCACCCGCCGACGCGCGAGCCGTGGCGCACCTACGAGGAGGACCGCGAGGCGATCCTGCTCGCAGACCGGCTCGGCTACAAGGAGGCGCTGGTCGGCGAGCACGTCACCGATCTCGCCGAGAACGTCACCTCGTGCTGCATGTTCCTCGCCAGCGTCGGCCGCGACACCAGGCAGATCGTGCTCGGCACCGGCACGGTGAACATGCCGAACTCGCATCCGGCAGCGATCGCGGCGCAGGTGGCGATGCTCGATCACCTGCTGAAAGGGCGCTTCATTTTCGGCATCAGCCCGGGCGGCCTGATGTCGGACGCCGAGGTGTTCGGCAACTACAAGAAGGATCGCAACGCCATCTTCCTCGAGTCGATCAACATGGTGCTCGACATCTGGAAGGGTGAGCCGCCGTACAACCTGCAGGGGCAGTTCTTCCACGTCACCACGCAGAACACGCAGATCCCGGAGATCGGCCAGGGCGCGATCATCAAGCCCTACCAGAAGCCGCATCCGCCGATCGTGGTGACGGCGGTGGCGCCGCATTCGAAGGGCGTGACCGAGGCGGCGAAGCGCGGCTGGACGCCGATCTCGGCGAACTTCCTGCTGCCCGAATGGGTAAAGAGCCACTGGCCGCGCTATGTCGAGGGCTGCGAGGCGGTGGGCAAGAAGGCGGACGGCAAGGACTGGCGTGTCGCGAAGTCGATCTTCGTCGCGGACGACGAGCGCGTTGCGAACGAGTATGGCCTCGGGCCGAAAGGGCCCTATCACTTCTATTTCAAGCAGCTTATCCGCAAGCTGGTCGGGCTCGGCGGGCGCGGCAATCTCTTCAAGCTGGATCAGAACGAGCCGGACTCATCCATTACGGCGGATGCGATGACGCCGCGCCTGGTCATCGCTGGCACGGTGAACAGCGTGGTCGAGCAGCTCCTCGCCTTCCGCGAGAAGGTGGGGCCGTTCGGCACGCTCTACTATCCGTGCCACGACTGGGTCGATCCTAAGCTCGCCAAGCGCTCGATGGAGCTGATGGTCGAGCAGGTGATGCCGAAGGTGAATTCAGCGTTGCGGGAGTAATGTATATGGCCGAAGCGAGAACACCCGGCGCGAAGCGCGCCGGGCCGGACGAGCACCTCTTCGATCTCCACAAGGTGAACCAGATCATGGGTGGGCCGGGCTACTCGCCGGTCTTTGGCGGCTGCGTCGAGGGCGAGCGCATGATCGTTGCGCTGATGCGCTATCCGGCGGGCAAGCCGTCCGATCCGCACTCGCATCCGAACGAGCAGTGGATCTTCATCCTCGAGGGCGAGCTCGAGATGCAGTTCGACGGCAAATGGCTGAAGGGCAGGCCGGGCGACGTGTTCTACGTGCCCGCGAACAAGGTCCATTGCGCGCGCAACGACGGCAAGCGCGATTGCGTGTTCTTCACGTGCAAGGATGCCGCCGCGGGGCTGCACGGCAAGAAGGCGGGCTGATGCCGGTCTACAAGTTCGACGCGCTGAAGCAGGAATACGTGACGCCGAAGCACTCGACGGCGTTCGGCAGCCTGGTCACCGGCGAGCAGATCGAGGTGGGGATGCTGCGCTTCAAGGCGGGCGAGGGCGCCGAGGAGCACGCGCATCCGCACGAGCAGGTGCTCGTCGTGCTGAGCGGGCGGGTGCGCATGAAGATCGGCGGCGAGACCTACGAGCTCGGGCCGCGCGAAGTGGCCCACCTGCCGCCGAACGTGCCGCACAGCCTGCAGGCGCTCGAGGACACCGAGGTGCTCAGCGCCAAGGGCATCGTCGGCGGCGTCGGCCACCGCATCTAGCGCCGGTCGTCGTTCCCGCGAAAGCGGGAACCCATCGGTTTCAAAAAAATGCTGGGTCCCCGCTTCCGCGGGGACGACGTCAGATTTTTTAGTCGATCTTGATCTTCGCCTCGCGCAGGAACTCGCCCCAGGCCTGCGTCTCGCGGCGCACCAGCGCGTTGAATTCATCCGGCGAGGGCGAGACCGCGACGGTCAGCATCTTGGTCGCGAGCGAATCCTTTTCCTGGCCGAGCGCTCTCGCCACCGCGGCGTAGAGCTTGTCGATGACCGGGCGCGGCGTCGCCGCGGGCGCGAAGAGGCCCTGCCACGCATTGGTGCCGATGCCGGGATAGCCCTGCTCGGCGAGCGTCGGGACGTTCGGCAGCTCCGGCAGCCGCTGCGCGGGAACGGCGGCGAGCGGCTTCAGCCGCCCGCTCTTTATATGCGGCAGCAGCGAGGCCATGTTGAAGAACGCGACCTGCACCTCTCCCGCGATCATCGCCGGGATCGCCTGGCCGGCGCCGCCCTTGTACGGCACGTGCGTGAGCTCGATGCCCGCCGCGCGCTCGAGCCGCTCCATGTCGAGATGCGGATAGCTGCCCATGCCGACGGAGGCGAAGTTGATCTTGCCGGGCGTCTTCTTCGCCAGCGCGACGAGCTCGGCGATGTTGTTCGCCGGGAAATTCGCGTTCGCGACCACGATGTGCGGGATCTCGACGAGCTTGGTGATGCCGGCGAGATCGCGGGTCGGCCGGATGGTGAGCTGATCGGCGTAGGTGTTCTCGTTGATCGCGTTCGTCGAGACGTTGCCCACCAGCAGCGTGTAGCCGTCGGCCGGCGCCTTCGCGGTCGCCTCGAGCGCGATGTTGCCGTTGGCGCCCGGCCGGTTCTCGACGATGAAGCTCTCCTTCAGGGACTCCGTGAGCCGCTGCGCGACGATGCGCGCGATGATGTCGGTGGCGCCGCCGGGCGCGTAGGGCACGAGCAGCTTGACGGGCTTCGCCGGGTAGTTGTCCTGCGCCGCGGCGCCGAACGCCGCGACCATGCAAAACAGCAGCGTGGTGAAACGCATCGTTATCCTCCTCGCGTGTCATCATAGCTGATGCGCACCGTAGACATTCACGCCCACTGGTATCCGGAAGAGTGGCTCGCGCTGTTCGCCAAGGACGGCGCAAGCGAAGGCGCCGCGCTCGAGCGTTCCGCAGATCGCTTCATGCTGCGGGCGAAGCACATCACCAACGCGTTCGATGAGCGCTTCGTCGTGGTGGACGAGCGCGTAAAGGCGATGGACACGCGTGGCATCGACGTGCACGCGCTTTCGCTTACCACACCGATGGTGTACTGGGCTTCGCCGCCGCTCGGATTGGCACTGAGCCAGGCATTCAACGACGCCGCGTCTGCGGCGCACCGCAGGCATCCGGAGCGTCTCGTCGGCCTCGCCATGGTGCCGATGCAGGCGCCGGATCTCGCGCTGCGCGAGCTCGAGCGGGCGGCAAAGCTGCCCGGCATGAAGGGCATGTATCTCGCCACCAACGTCAGCGGCGAGGAGCTCGACGAGCGCAAGTTCTGGGACGTGTACGCGAAATGCGAGGAGCTCGGCTGGGCGATCTTCCTGCATCCGGTGGACACGATCGGCCTGGAGCGGACCAAGAAGTACTACCTGAAGAATCTGTGCGGCAATCCGTACGACACCGGCGTGGCGGTGGCTCACCTCATCTTTGGCGGCGTGATGGACCGTTTTCCAAAGCTCGAAGTGAACCTGCCGCACGCGGGCGGCACGTTCCCATGGCTCATCGGCCGCTGGGACCATGGCACGAAAGTGCGGCCCGAGTTGAAGCACATGAAGCAGCCGCCGAGCTCGTATCTCAAGCGCTTCACCTACGACACCATCGGCCACGACGATCGCATCAACTCGAACCTCGTGCGCCTCGTCGGCGCGGATCGCGTGACGCTCGGCAGCGATTACTGCTTCGACATGGGCCTCGACGATCCGCTCGCCACCGTCAACCGCATCGCGGAGCTCTCGGCCGAGGAGCGCGAGCTTATTGCCGGCGGCAACGCCCTCAAGCTGCTGCGGCTGTGAGCGCATTGCGCCTCGCATTGTGGTGCATCCTCGTGGCGGCGTCGGCGCCGCTCGCCGCGAGCGGGCCGGGACCGCTGCACAAGGCGGCTGCGAGGGGCGATATCGCATTCGTCAAGGACTGGATCGCGAAGCGGCGCAATCTCGACGTCACCTATGACGAGCCGCTGCGCGGGGTCGAAGGCAACTACGCGCGCACGTTCGGCGTGACGCCGCTCATGGTGGCGGCGCACTTCGGGCAGCTCGAGGTGGTGAAGCTGCTCGTCGAAGCGAGCGCCGATATCTACGCGGAATCGCACTGGCCCGACGGCGAGCACCGGCGCAACGCGTTCGACTACGCCGTGGAACAAAGACAGCTCGAGGTCGCGCGCTACCTGTGGAGCCAGGGCGATGGCGCGCGCCTGGGCGCGCGTGTGCCGGAGCATCTTAGCGGCGCGTGCAGCCCGCGCTGCGACGAGAACTTGCGTTCGCAAACCGACTTCGCGCTCTTTCTCATCGGCATCGCACCGAACGCCGCAGCGGATCCGATGCGCATCGGTGATGCGTTTTGCCGCATCGCGCTCACGGCGGGCGGGATGGAGTTCCTTGGCAAGCATCTCGAACGCGTTCCGCGCAGCAGCCTGCACTGCGTCGCCTACGGCCTTTACGACGCCTTGCCGCTCGAGCAGCGGCTCGGCGTTGCGACCTGGCTGCTCGATCATGGCGCCGATCCCAACGATCGCGCGGCCCCCTTGACGCCGCTGATCCGCGCAGCCACATCACACCAGCTCGAGATGGTGAAGCTGCTGCTCGCGCGCGGCGGCGACCCGAACGCGCGTAGCGCCAGCGGCCTGACGGCGATCGGCCAGGTCGCCAACAGTTGCGCTCGTGGGCAGAACAATCCACACCGGGTGTCCCAGGTGGCGATGGTCGAATACCTCGCTGGAGTATCGGACAAGGACGTCTATGCCAGCCCCGATGCGCGCGCGAAGCTTGGCTCGCTGGCGAAATGCTGCGCCGAAGAGCAAGCGCCGGAGCAGCGACGTATCTGCGCGATTTTCGGATTTTGAGTTATTTGCCCTGACCCCGATTTCACCCAGTTCGAGGAGCAGGAGGAGACCGACGGCTGGTTCAGGCTGCTCGCGCAGTCGGGCACCCGCCCGGCGCTCATCGAAAAGCTCAACGGGGACGTGAACCAGATGCCGGAGATCGTCGCGCGCTTGGCCGCGGCCGATTTCATCCAGTCCGAGCGCGAGCTCTGGGCGCGCGTGGTTCGTCAAGCGGGCGTCAAGCCGCAATGACGCGCACGCGGGTTGACGTCCTCATCGTCGGCGCCGGCCCGGTCGGGCTCGCGGCGGCAATCGAGCTCGGTCAGCGCGGCGTCTCGTGCCTCGTCATTGAGCAGCACGAACGCGTTGGCGTCGCCCCGCGAGCGAAGACGACCAATGTGCGCACGCGCGAGCACCTGCGCCGCTGGGGTATTGCCGACAAGCTCGCTGCCGCATCGCCGCTTGGCGTCGACTACCCGTCGAACGTTGTATTCGCGACGCGGCTAACCGGCTTCGAGCTCTGCCGGTTCGAGAACGCCTCCTACTGCGCGCCCGGCAGGAATCCGCTCTACTCGGAGCACGGCCAGTGGATCCCGCAGTACGAGCTCGAAAACGTGCTGAAGGCCCACGCCGAGTCGCTGCCAGGCGTTCACATCCGGTTTGGCCGCCGCCTCGAATCCTTCACGCAGGATGACAGCGGCGTACGGGCCCGCGTCGGCGACGACGCGATTCAATGCAAGTACCTGATCGGCGCCGATGGCTCGCGCAGCACGGTGCGCAGTCTCATCGGCGCAGCCATGAGCGGCGCGAC
>JACXTT010006293.1_pt1 | contig 16980 bp, 13 predicted proteins | sample 9270951 | NCBI WGS metagenome assembly JACXTT01 (sample SAMN15532306, study PRJNA645909) | rock metagenome | isolation source: weathered quartz diorite | place: Puerto Rico | collected 2017-06-21 | reverse complement strand
AAGTCGGCGACGGTCGAAGGATTCAAGACCCCCGAGTCCGTCAAATGGGACTCGGCGCAAGATGTCTACTTCGTCTCCAACATCAACGGCGCGCCTGCCGTCAAGGACGGCAACGGCTACATCAGCCGCCTGAGCCCGACCGGGACGGTGACGGACAGCGTGTTCATGAAGGGTCTCGATGCGCCGAAGGGAATGGCGCTGGTGGGCGACACGCTGTGGATCGCCGATATCGATCAGGTGCGCGCCTTCAATGCCCGCACGGGCGCGCCGGTCGCGACCGTGCGCGCGCCGGGCGCCATTTTCCTCAACGACATCGCCGTCGCGCCCGACGGTTCGCTGTATGTGACGGACACCGCCATTCGCTTCGGCGCGAACGGCGCGATCGAGCATCCCATTACCGATCAGATCTTCCGCATCGGACCCGACCACAAGGTGAGCGTCGCGATCAAGAGCGACTCGCTGGGCCGGCCTAACGGCATCACCTGGGACGCTGCGCACCAGCGCTTCATCGTCGTGCCGTTCGGCGCCAACACCGTGCTCGCGTGGAAGCCGGGCGAGACCACCGTCACCAAGCTGTGGGCCGGACCGGGGCAATTCGATGGCGTCGAATTCACGAAGGACGGCGCGCTCCTGGTATCGAGCTGGGCCGATTCGTCGGTCCACCGCTTAGTGAGTGGCCAGGGCTCGACGCTCATTACGGGCGTGCCGAGCCCCGCCGATATCGGCTATGACGCGAGGAGGAACAGACTCCTCATTCCGATCTTTACCGGGAATCGAGTGGAGATCTGGCAGCTGTAGTGGGTTCTTGCTGCGTGAGACAATGGATCGTCCCGAGTCCCCACACCAAATCCACCGCGTGGATCCCGACGACCGGGCGATCGGGAAACAGCTCGGCGAGGATGCCGAGGGCAATGCGATCCTTGGGATCGTTGAACGTCGGCACGAGCACCGCGGCGTTCGCGATATAGAAATTGGCGTAGCTGGCGGGTAGACGAACACCCTCGAAATAGAGCGGGGCGGGCATCGGAAGGTCGACCACTTCGATGCTCGCCCCTTTTTCCAGGTGCATGCCCTGGAGACGCTCACGATTCTCGGCCAACGGCTTGTAGTTCACATCTTTGGGATTGTCTTCGCGACACAGGACGACCGTGCCGGGCTTTACGAAGCGGCACAGATCATCGACGTGGCCGTGCGTGTCGTCGCCCGCGATCCCGCTGCCGAGCCAGAGGGTGTTCGTGACACCGAGGGTGTCGCGGAAGACCGTCTCGAGGTCCAGGCGGGACAGGCCGGGGTTGCGGGTCTGGACGTTTGGGTCGAGCAGACATTCTTCTGTCGTGATCAGCGTGCCGCGCCCGTTCACATCGATACTGCCCCCTTCCAGAACGATCTTCCCGTCGATCAACGGCAGCTTGAAGTGCTTGGCGGCGCGCTCGGGGATCTTGACGTCTTTCTGCCAGTCCTTGTACTTCGCCCACGCGTTGAAATGAAAACGGGCGATCGCGATGCCTTTGGCACCGCGTACGAAGATCGGTCCGAAGTCCCGGGTCCAGCCGCGGTTCGTGGGGAAGCGGAGAAAGTCCACGCGCGCGAGGTCTACGCCAACCTTCTTGAGGATGCGACTCGCCTGCGCCTGGTGTGCCCGAGAGTCGACGAGGATGCGGACGACTTCGCCCGGCGCCAGCGTGCGGACGATTTCGCCGTAGACCCAGGGGATGGGCGGGAATTTCCCGGGCCAATCGGTGGTGTTATGCGGCCAGCCGATCCAGGTCGCCGCATGCGGCTCCCACTCGGCCGATGATTGAGGGCGGTTAATCAATCGGTCAGGAAACGATGCTGGATACCGGCGTATGCATCCGTACGCCGGTCTCGAAGAAACGGCCAGTTGCGCCGAACCTCCTCGATCCGCCCCAGATCGATCTCCGCGAGCACGAGCGCCTCGTCCTCCGCCGCCTCCGCCATGACGACCCCGAACGGGTCGCAGACGAAGGAGTGGCCCCAGAACTCGATGCCCGCGCCCTCACCGCCGAGCTGCTCGACGCCGACGCGGTTCACCGCGGCGACCCAGCAGCCGTTCGCGATCGCATGGCTGCGTTGGATCGTTTTCCACGCGTCGAGCTGCTGCCCGCCGTACTTCTCTTTCTCCGCAGGGTGCCAGCCGATCGCGGTCGGGTAGAGCAGGATGTTCGCGCCTTGCAGCGCGGTGAGCCGGGCGCCCTCGGGATACCACTGATCCCAGCACACCAAGGTGCCGATCGGGCCGACCCTCGTGTCGAACGCGCGAAAGCCCAAATCACCGGGCGTGAAGTAGAACTTCTCGTAGTAGGAGGGGTCGTCAGGGATGTGCATCTTGCGGTAGATCCCCTTCACCTTCCCGTCGGCATCGATGACCGCGGCCGTGTTGTGATACAGGCCCGCGGCGCGCCGCTCGAACAGCGACGCGATCACGACGACGCCGTTCTCCTTCGCGATCTTGCCGAGCGTCTCGGTCGTCGGTCCCGGGACTGGCTCGGCGAGATCGAACAGCGCGTGGTCTTCGCGCTGGCCGATGTACTGCGTGCGGAAGAGCTCCGGCAGGCAAACGAGGGCGGCGCCCCGCTGCGCGGCCTCTCGGATGCGGGCGACGGCGTTGGCGAGATTCGCTTCGGGATCGTCGCTCATGCTCGTCTGCACGAGCCCGACCTTGTACTTCGCCGGCAACGACGTGGTCATGACCGGAAGGCTATCACCCTTTAGGGTGCGGACACAACCTTGTCGGACCTGGTCTGCTCGACCGGCGCCACGGCCGGCGGTGCCACCTTGCGGAACAGCATGCGGTAGGCGTCCCACCGCCCGAGAATCATCCGCGCGTGTGGGCTCCCAGTCTTGTGGAAGTGCTGCTGGATCAGCTTGCGCAGCACACGCTCGTCCATCGAATTGAGGCCGCTGACCGCAACCATCTCCAGGTTGCAGTGCGATTCGAGCACGCCGCGTTCATCGAGCACGTACGCAATCCCGTTCGACATGCCGGCAGCAAAGTTTCTGCCGACCGGTCCCAGCACGACCACTACACCACCCGTCATGTATTCGCAGCAATGGTCGCCGGCGCCCTCGATCACCGCGACGGCGCCGGAGTTCCGCACCGCGAAGCGATCGCCTGCCCCGCCGGCGGCAAAGAGGCGCCCAGACGTCGCGCCGTACAGGGCGGTGTTCCCGATCAGCACGCCGGTCGCGTGCCCGGCGTCGCGGAATGGCCGGATCACGATTTCGCCGCCGCACAGCCCTTTGCCAACGTGGTCGTTCGCCTCGCCTTCCAGCTGCAGGTGCATCCGGGGCAGCGTGAACGCGCCGAAGCTCTGGCCGGCGCTCCCCCGGAACCGCAGCCGCAACGGCGCTCCCGGTCCCACGCCGCCGGTCGCGCGCGCGATGTCGCCGGCGATGCGCGCGCCGACGGTCAGGTGGTGGTTCCCGATCGTGAACACGCGCGGCCCCGAGCCGTTGTGCGACAGGATCTCGGCATCGAGCGAGACGAGGCCGGGACGCACGTTCCGGGCGGTCATGCGGCGGCGCGGCTCCGACTTGCTGGCGGGTGCCGCAAGCAGCCACGACAGATCCAGCAGGCTCGCGCGCGGCGTCTCGGGACGCTCGACGCGCTGCAACAGCTCCACCCGGCCGATCAGGTCGTCCATGCGACGCACGCCGAGCGTCGCCATGATGCGGCGCGCCTCTTCGGCGATGAACGTGAAGTAGGCGATGACCTGCTCCGGCGTGCCGCGGAACTTGGCGCGGAGATCGGGGCGCTGCGTCGCAATCCCGGTCGGGCACGTATTCAGGTGACACTGGCGCGCCATTGCGCACCCCACCGCGACGACCGTGGCCGTCCCGAACCCGAACGACTCCGCGCCGAGCAGCGCGGCGATGACGACGTCACGTGCGGTGCGGATCCCGCCGTCGGTGCGCACTTCGATGCGGTCCCGCAGCTTGTTGCGCATGAGAATCGCCTGCGTCTCGGCGAGGCCCAATTCCCAGGGAGAACCGGCATGCTTGATCGACGACAGGGGCGACGCGCCGGTCCCACCGTTGTGCCCCGAGATGAGCACGTAATCGGCGTACGCTTTCGCGACGCCCGCCGCGACGGTCCCCACCCCTGCCTCGGCGACGAGCTTCACGCCGATACGCGCGGCGGGATTCACCTGCTTCAGATCGTGGATGAGCTGCGCGAGATCCTCGATCGAATAGATGTCGTGATGCGGCGGCGGCGAGATCAGCGGAATGCCGACCACAGCATGCCGGAGCCGCGCGATGAGATCGGTGACCTTGTGCCCCGGCAGCTGGCCGCCTTCGCCGGGCTTCGAGCCCTGCGCGATCTTGATCTCGAGCTCGTCCGCGCGGACGAGATAGGCCGTCGTCACACCGAAGCGCCCGGAGGCGACCTGCTTGATCCGGTTGTCGGAGCGGTCGCCGGTTCCCTCGGCGGGCGTGACCCAGGTCGCCGGGTCTTCTCCACCTTCCCCCGAATTCGACCGCGCGTGCATCCGGTTCATGGCGATGGCGAGCGTGGCATGCGCTTCCGGTGACAACGCGCCAAGCGACATCGCGCTGGAAATGAATCTCCTGCGGATGTCTTCCGCCGGCTCTACTTCCTCGAGCGGCACGGGCGACTGCGCTCGAAAATCGAGCAGGTCGCGCGGACCGGCGGGTGCGCGGGAGCGCACGCCGTCGGCGAAGCTGGCGTACTCGCCATGCTGCAGCGAGCGCACGAGCGGCGGCGACCAGCCGTGGTCCTCGCCGTCGCGGCGATAGCGAACCCGGCCGCGATCGGGCAGCGCTCCGGTGCTGTGATGGCGCGTCAGCACATCCTCGGCGATCTCCTTGAAGCCGATGCCGCCGATCACCGACGCTGTGCCGGTGAAGCAGCGGTCGATGACTTCCGGACCGAGTCCGATCGCTTCGAAGATCTGCGCGCCGGCGTACGACTGGAGCGTCGAGATCCCCATCTTGGAGAGGATCTTGAGCAGTCCCTTTTCCGCAGCGCCGCGGTACTTGTCGGCCGAAGACTCCTCGTCACGGAGGCACTGCAGCGCGAGCCAGGGGTGCACGGCTTCGGCACCATACCCGAAGAGCGCAGCCAGGTGATGCACATCCCACGCGTCTCCAGCTTCCGCGACGAGGCTGACGCGCACGCGTTGCTTGGTCTGGACGAGACGTTGATGGACGGCGCCGACCGCGAGCAGCATGGGGATCGGCGCGCGAGTCTTGTCCGCGTCGCGGTCGCTGATCACCAGGATCGTGGCTCCGCCACCGCGGCGCACCGCTGCCACCGCGTCTCGGGCCAGTCCTTCCAGCGCGCGCTCCAGCTCCGCGGGACCCGCCGCTGCTTCCCACACCGCGCCGAGTGTCGTGATCTCCGAGCCGCCGGCGCGCCGCAGGGCGGCCATTTCCTCCGCGAGGAGCACCGGATGCTCGATGCGCAGCAACGTCCGCCCACCGGGGCGCTGTGCGAGCAGCGAGCCGCGGCGGCCGAGGTACATCACGAGTGACATCACCAGCTCTTCGCGGAGCGGATCGATCGCCGGGTTGGTCACCTGGGCGAAGCGCTGGCGCACGTACGCGTACAGGCTCTGCGGCAGCCGGGACAGCGGCGCGATCGGGGTGTCGTCGCCCATGCTCCAGATCGCATCGCGGCCCTCGGAGGACATCGGCGCAATGACGTAGCGCAGGTCCTCGTGCGTGTAGCCGAAGGCGCGCTGGCGCGCGGCCAGCTCATCCGCGGGCAGCGCCGGCCCAAGCGCGGAGACCTCCGTCGGGAGCTGGCGCACCACCCGCGTGGTCCAGCGCCTGTAGGGACAGCGCTGTGCGACTTCCAGCTTCGCGGAGGCGCTGCGGAGGACGACGTTGCGGAGCGTATCGACCACGAGCAGCTCGCCGGGACCGAGCCGACCCGACTCCACGACGTCGTTGGGATCGAGATCGACCACGCCGACTTCCGAAGCCGCGACGACGACGTTGTCGCGCGTCACCTTGTAGCGGCACGGGCGGAGCCCGTTGCGGTCGAGTGCCGAGCCGGCGACGACGCCGTCGCTGAACGCGAGTGCCGCCGGCCCGTCCCAGGGCTCCATGAGCCCCGCGTGATATTCGTAGAAGCTCCGCAGCGCGGGATGTATGTCGGGAATGCGCTCCCACGCTTCGGGCAGCAGCATCATGAGCGCGTGCACCGGATCGCGTCCCGAGCGGACCAAAAGCTCGAACGCGTTGTCGAGACTCGTGGAATCGCTGCCATCAGGCCAGATGACCGGCTTCAGGAGCTCGACGTCCCGCTCCCACACCGGCGCGGCGAGCGCCGGCTCGCGCGCCAGCATCGCGTTGCGGTTGCCCCACAGCGTGTTGATCTCGCCGTTGTGGGCGAGCAACCGGAACGGTTGCGCGAGCGGCCAGCTGGGCAGCGTGTTGGTCGAGTACCGCTGGTGGAATACCGCGATGCCGGTCTCGAACAGCGGCGAACGCAGATCCGCATAGAAGCCCGGCAGCTCGGTGCCGACGAGCAGCGCCTTGTAGACGACGGTCCGGCACGAAAGCGAGCACACAAAGACGGGCAGCCCTGCGGCCTCGGCCCGCTGCTCGATCACTCGACGCGCGAGATAGAGACGTCGCTCCCACACCTGCGCATTCCCGGGACCGGACGGCGGACCGACGAATACCTGCCGGATCGCCGGCTGGCTCGCCGCGGCGAGCGGGCCGAGGACGGTGGCATCGACGGGCACGATGCGCCACCCGAGCACCGACATGCCAAGTCCCACCAACACCGTTTCAATGAGGTCGATGGCGGCGTCGCGCGCTCCGGCCGATTGCGGCAGGAAGAACATGCCGAGCGCGACGCGCTCCACGGGCCCGACACCGAGGAGGCGGTGAGGGATTTGGGTGAGGACGCCGGCGCCGTCGCCCGACCTGTCGTTCGAGGCGGCGCCGCGATGGGCGAGCCGGGCGACGGCGGTGAGCGCCATCGACAGGATCTCGTTCGTGCGACCTCCGTCGGCGCGCGCGACGAAGCCGACGCCGCAGGCGTCCCGCTCGCGCCACGGATCGAGCAAACGAAAAGCCCGCTCTGCTGAGGGAGCGGGCTCGCTGGGTCTGGGCTGTCTCTGCACGTCTATCGCGCCCCGCCGCTCCCCCGAGAGGGTGTGCCGGTAATGTTTGCCAGCGGGGCAACCGTATGTTTATGCATTGGTGAACATAAATATGCGAATCGGCGCGGAGCCGTCAAGGGCGGTCAGCCGACGAGGATCGGCTCGAGCGGTTGGCTGTAGCGGTACTCTTTGCCCGCGTAGTTGCGCAGCACCACTTCCTTGTCGGTCAGCTTGACGACGTACTCGGGCAGGAGCGGGATCTTGCCGCCGCCCCCGGGGGCATCGATCACGAAGTGCGGCACCGCCAGACCTGAGGTCCAACCCCGCAGCGCCTCGACGATCTCCAGCCCCTTCTGGACGGTCGTTCGGAAGTGCTCGGCGCCCGCAACTTGGTCGCACATATAGATGTAGTAGGGCCGCACGCGCGCGGCGAGCAGGCGCTGCATCAACACCTTCATCACCTCCGGATCGTCGTTCACCCCTTTGAGGAGCACCGTCTGGCAGCCCAGGGGAATCCCGGCGTCGGCGAGCATGCCCACCGCCTTGACCGCGGCGGGCGTCAGCTCGTCGGGGTGGTTGAAGTGCGTGTTGATGTAGAGCGGGTGGTATTGCTTGAGGATCGCGCACAACTCGGGCGTCACGCGCTCGGGAAGGTGACAGGGCACCCGGCTGCCGATCCGCAGCACCTCGAGGTGCGGAATCGCGCGCAAACGCTTGCAGATGTCGTCGATCCGGCGGTCGGACAGGAGCAGGGGATCGCCGCCCGACATGATGACATCGCGGATCTCGTGGTGTTCCTCGAGGTAGCGGAACGCGGACTCGAGCTGCGCCATCGGGATCTTTTCGGGATCACCGACCTTGCGGCGCCGCGTGCAGAAGCGGCAGTACGCGGCGCACACGGGGGAGACGAGAAACAGGGCGCGGTCGGGATAGCGGTGCGTGATGTTGGGGACGGGCGAGTTCGCGTCCTCGGCGAGCGAATCGACCAGCCCGTCGTGGACTTCCAGCTCCTGCACCGTCGGCACGTATTGCCGCCAGACGGGATCGCCCGGCGACTTGATCAAATCGACCATCGCGGGGGAGATGCGGAACTCAAAGTTCTCGGCGGCCTGGCGGAGCAGCGCGATATCCCCGACGTGCTCGGCGCCGAAACGCGCGGCCAGAGCGTCGAGCGACGCGATGCTCTTTTTACGAAGGAGTTCTTGCCAGGTCTCCAGTCGTCAGGTCCTTGGTGTAGATCGCCAGGTCGTCACCGGGCGCGTAGTACCCCGGGATGGTCGCGGCCCTGGTGTAGCCGCGGTGTTCGTAAAACCGGCGCGTCGGTGTGTAGTCGGCGCGCGAGCTGGTCTCGACGACGACGAGCCGTGCGCCGTGCGCCGTGAGCCGTGATTCGACTTCGCGCAGCAGCCGTGATCCTATGCCCGATCCCTGCCGCTCGCGATCGACGACGATCCAGTAGAGATCGCTCGTCGCGACGGTGCCTGGAGTCGCTCCCCAGCAGGCGTAACCGACCAGTTGATCGGCTTCGAATGCGCCGACGAACTGATAGTCCTCGTTGCCTGCCAGGCTGTCGTCGAGCAGCTCGACGGCGGTCGCGACCTCGTCCTCGCGGAAGAGGCCCGTCCCCCGCGTCAGCTGCTCAAACCGTGCGCGGTGCGCGCGCCCGACGGGTCGGAGCGAGCAGCTCACGCGCGGCCTTCGTTCCCTGGGCCTCCCGCAGCGCGATCTCGGCGATGCGGCGGATCAGCTCCGCGTAGTCCCATCCCGCAGCCCTCGCCATGCGTGACAGGCCCGCCTCGTCGGTGAGATCGGGATTGGGATTCACTTCCAGTATCCACGGGCGGCCCGCGTCGTCCACGCGCATGTCGACGCGACCGTAGCCCTTTCCCTGCATCGCGCGCCACGCGGTCTCCGCCAGCCGGCACAGCCGATCGGCGAGCCGTTGAGGGATCAGGGCGGGGCACACCGGCCGGCTGCCGAGATCCTCGGGTGATCCGACCTGCCACTTGGCGGCGTACGTGAGGATCGGCCACGTGCCTTCGGGCATCGTGCTGAAGTCGATCTCGGCGACGGGCAGTGTGCGATCGCCGACGATGCCGACGTTGAACTCGCGGCCGGCGATGTACTGCTGCACGAGCACCTCGTCGAACTGCTCGGTCATTGCGGCGATGCGCCCCTTGAGGTTCTTGCGGTCACTGACGACCGATTGCCGGTCGAGGCCCGCGCTGGCGTCTTCGGCAGCCGGCTTCACGATGGCCGGCAGTGGGAAGTCGTCGTCGATTTTTCCCTGAGCAATCGTCCAACGGGGCACCGGCAGGCCGGCACGCTCCAGCAGCGTGTTGGCGACGGCCTTGCGGCGGCATGCCGCGGTGGTCCACGGGCCGCAGCCGGTGTATGCAATACCGGCGAGCTCCAGCGTCCCGACGACGTGGTCCTCCCACAGCGCGACTCCGCGCACGCCTTCGCAGAGATTGAATACGAGATCGGCCCGGCGGCACGGGTTGAACCACCGCATGTCGTGCCGCACGGGAACGCGCTGCACCTGATGATTGAATGAAACGAAGATGCGGGCGACGCCGTCGACCGCCTCCATCACCCCGGCGACGTCCTCGGCGGTCCAGTCATCGGCGCCAGGGTCGTAGAGGATGACGACCCTCACGCGGACATCGCGGTCGGGGCGGCTTGGGGCGCAGCATGCTGCGCCCCCATTTCGGACCCGGTGATGCGCCGCCAGGCGATCCGGACGACCTCCTGGATGAGCTCGTCGTAGGCAAACCCGGCGACCCGCGCGGCTTTCGGAAAACACGAGTTCATCGCCGGATCGGGAATGATGCCGGGAAGGGGGTTCAGCTCGACGACGTTCGGGACGCCGAAGCGGTCGACGCGAACGTCGATCCGGCACCAGTCGCGGCAGCCGAGGGCGCGATAGGCATCGAGCGCGACATTCTCGGTCTCACGGCACAGCGATGCCGCGACGCCGGTCGGCGGGCACTGGAAGATCGCCAGCGGATGCTCGCGCGTGTCCCAGATCCACTTCGCCTCGTAGCCGTAGACGGGTGGGGCACCGGGGGGCAGCGTTGCAAAATCGAATCCGACGACCGGGAGGCAGCGCACGTCGCCGTTGTTGCCGAGGATCGCGACGGTGAACTCCGGTCCCGGGAGATAGGTCTCGACGAGCACCGGCTGCTGGTAGCGCTCCAAGAGGAACGGCACGCGCTCGGCGAGCTGCGCGGCCGTCTCACACAAGTTGTTGACGAATATGCCCTTACCAGAGCCCTCCGCGACCGGCTTTACGAATAGCGGAAACGGCAGCGGCATGCGCTCGAGGTCGGTGACGCGCTCGATGACCCGAAACGGCGCGGTCGGCACTCCCCGATACGCGAGGATCTCTTTCGTGCGTCCCTTGTGCAGCGTCAGTGCGAGCGTGAGCGGGTCGGAGCCCGTGTACGGGATGTTCAAGTATTCGCACAACGCGGGGACGTGCGACTCGCGGCAGGGACCGTGCAATCCCTCCGCCATGTTGAAGACGATGTCGGGACGCGCGAGCGAGAGCTTCTGCGGAAAGAATTCGTCGGCTTCGAGACGGATGACGCTGCCGAAGAGACTCAGGGCTTGATCGACCGCGTCGATGGTGGACGGGTCATCCCATTCTGCGTACGCGTCCGAGGCCGCGCTGGCGTCGGGTTTCTCGTTGTATGCGAGACCTATTCGCATTTCAAATCAGAATACGAAATGCTCACGGGATACGCAAGAGAGAACGACGTCGAAAAAATCGTCGACGCAATAGTCGCGCGACTAAACTTTGTGGTAGGTGACTCGCGCAGCCTCGCCTTTGTCGTCGGCACCGTAGATCTCGAAATCGGAGAAGAGCGCGCCCGCTTCTTTCTGCAGCAATCGCAACACCGCGATCGCCATCCGACGGATTTCGAGCTCGGCACCTTCGCCGCAGCGCAGCTCGAGCATCGTGCGCCACGCGCGCGCGTTCCCGGAGACGACGATCTTCACCTCGGTCGCGTTCGGTAGCACGCTGCGCGCCGCCTCGCGCGCCATTTTCCGCCGGTGGACCTTGTCGGTGACCCACTCGTAGCGCTGCATCAAGCCTTCGACCGAGCGCACGTACGCGGCCTGCGCGTCGCCGACCTGCTGGCGCCACTCCTCCTCGAGCCGCGCGTCGCCGGCAACGGCGGGCGGCATGACGAAGGCGGCGTGTGATTCGTCGACGTAGCGCTGTGAGATCTGCGAATACCCGAAGCCCGCGCGGTGGCGCACCAGCTCATGGGAGCAGGAGCGCGAGATCCCTTCGATCAGCAACACGTAGACGGCGTGCTCCAGTACCGAGCCATGGCCCTGCTTCTTGATATTCTCGAGGTATTCCGCGGTCGTGCGATTCACGGGGTTGTGCTGGCTCATGTAGCACAACCGGCCTGCGTACTCCGCGAGGCGCTCGCCGTCGCTCGCCTCACCACGCCACTGCACCGGGAGATGCTCTGGTTCGAGAAACTGCGGGCGGGCGATCAGCGTGACGCGGGGAGAACGAAGAACCTCCATCGGTGCTAGTGTGCCAGCTCGAGTTTCGGTGTGGCCCATGCGGCGCTGCGCTCCACTTCTCGTAGTCGCGTTGCGATGTCTTCGGGGATGGCCGCGGCACCGGCACCGACCTTCAGCGCGGCCACGGGCGACCAATCAGTCGCGGGAATGATAACACCCGGGTTGAAGATGGACAGCGGGTCGTAGGCGCGCTTCACGTCGCGAAACAACTGCAGCACCGCCGGGCCGTAGAAGCGCTCCAGAATTCCCGCGCGCAGCCGGCCGACGCCGTGCTCGCCCGACGGGACGCCGCCCAGACGGACCAGGAGATCGGTGACGTCGTCGAACAGCGCGCGCAGCGCCTCGCGCCAACCGTCGCGCGTCGTATCGGGAAGCGCGTTGACGTGCACGTGGCCGTCGCCCGCGTGCCCGAAGATCGCCACGGGAATGCCGCGACGCTCCGCCGCCGCCCTGAGACCGGCGACATATGGGAACAGCGCGTCGAGCGGCACGCAGCCGTCTTCGATGAGCTGCAGCGAGCGCTGCGTGGCAGGAAGCCGAGCCAGGGCAGGGGACGCCTGGCGCCGCACGCTCCACAGCTGTTCGAGCCCCGCGCGGTTGACGGCGGTCTCGACGTGTATCACGGAATGCTTGAGGCCGCGAGCCGCGTCCCCCACGACGCCGCGGGCCGCGGCCGCCGTTTCGCGCTCGAACTCGACGAGCAGCAGGCAGGCGACCTGAGGCGCGTCCGGGACGAACCGCAGCAGGGATTCATCCAGCAGCTCGAGCGCGGATGGTTTCAGCGACGCCAGGTAAGGCACCGCCTCGGCCATCGCCTCGAGATCGCCGAATCCGAGCGCGGCACCCGCGACGTCGGCGGGAATCGGATCGAGACGCCAGTGGACCTCGGTCACGATCGCGAGTGTCCCTTCGGATCCCACGAGGAGATCGACCTCATCGCCTGACTCGGCGAAGCGATCGAGCGCGTAGCCCGAGGAGTTCTTGCGGGTCTTGCGGAAATGCTCTGTAATCTGTTTTCGGTTCTCCGTACTCAGATCGAACGTCGCTTTTTTCCCGCGCCTTACAGTTCTCACCGAGCCGTCCGCCTCGACAACCTCGAGCGCTTCGACCCACGGCCGCACACTCCCATATCGCACCGTCCGCGGGCCCGCCGCGTTCGTGGCCACCATGCCGCCGCTCGTCGCGAATGCACCGGACGAGGGGTCGGGAGCTAGCCGCAAACCGTAGGGTTTCGCGGCTTCGTTCACTTCGGCCCAGGTGACGGACGCGCCGGCGCGAGCGGTGCGGCTGTGGGCATCGATGACCAGATCGGCGAAGCCCGCGCTCAGGTCCACGATGACGCCCTCCCCGACGTTTCCCCCTGGCATCCCGCTCCCCGCTCCCCGAGGGATCAATGCCAGCTTCGACTCTCGCGCCTTGTGCACGAGTGCAACGACATCGTCCTGATTCTCCGGAATCGCGACTGCGGCAGGCAGAATACGGTAGATGCCCGCACCCTCGGCATACGCCGCGCGGACACGAGCGTCGGTGACTAACACGCTCCAAACTTGACACCGGGGGAGCGCAACGTGAAGCTTCGTTCCCGATGGCTGCCCAACAGACGGTGAGGTCCCCCGCGTCCCCCGCCTCCCCGGCCCCCTCGTCGAGCGCGCCAGCTCCTCGCGCTCAACTGATCCATATCGAAGTGGATCGGCGGCTGGGTCACGAATGGGACGAGTGGAACGGCCGCCCCCTGCCTGGCGGCGGCGACTTCTCGGCGGCCCCGGGACTGTTCTTCCGCTACGCGGCGCTCACCAGCGCCACCGCGACCGGCGCTGTTGCCCTTCTTCTTTATCTCGTCGGCCCGCGGCTCGGCACACTTTCTCCGCTGGTGCCCAGGATCCTCTGGATCGTCATCGCCCTCTTCGCCGTGTTGCAGTGGCTGTATCTGGGCGTGCTCGCCGCGTCTTTCTATAGCGGCCGGAATCTGTTGCCCGAACGCCTGCTCGAGCGTGGTCCCTACTTACAGCTCATGAATTATACATCGCTGGTCGCGCGCGGCTTCGGGAAGCGTGATTGGGTGGAGCACGCGGCGATCGACGTCTATAACACGCTGGCGGAGCGGCGCGGCCGCACGGTCGGGAAGGGGGAGCTGCTGGTGTTGATCCCCCGCTGTCTGTCGAAGCAGGCGCTCGACGGCGTGCTCGAGATCGCGGGGCGCTACGAGGTTCCGGTGTTCGTGGCGACGCGGGGCCAGCTCGCCCGCCGCGTCATAAGGGAGCGCCGGCCCCGGGCCGTGGTCGCGGTGGCGTGCGAGCGCGATATGATGACGGGACTGCGTGACGTCGCTGGCAAGCTTCCCGTTCTTGGTCTGACGATGCAGCTGCCGCACGGGCCCTGCCGCGACGCCGCTATCGATCTCAGACAGATGGAGTGTTGGGTGCAGGGACTCGTTGCCGCAGCGCCAGCCCGAGACAACACCAAGCGATAAAGGCGACCCACTCCGCAGTCGTAAAGCTGCCCGGCACTCCCGGCAGCACCTTCATCAGGACAATCGCGACGCTCACAATCACCCCGGCAACGGCGAGCGCAATGCCGTGGCGGTCGCCGCTGCGGCGCGCGAGCGCGATGAAGGCGAGACATGCGGCGCACCACCCCAGCCCCGAGACCGCCGGTCCGACCTCGGTGATCGGAACGAGCAGCGCGTCCCCCAGGAATGCCGCCGCGGCGGTGAGCACCGTGACGAGCAGGATGGCGACCGAGGGAGTACCGAGCCGCGGATCGACCGTGCCAAGCAACGGGTGCACGAGGCCGCGACGTCCCAGCGCACATAACAGCCGAGTGGCCGCGACAAGGTTGCCGTTGAAGATCTTGAACAGCGACAGTAACGCCCCCGCGAGAATCAGACGCGCGATCCACGGAGAGCCGAACGCGCGCGCGAACGCCGCCTCTGTGCCGAGGTGCCGGCTCACCATGCCGGTCCATGGGTAGACCCAGGCGACCACGGCGATCACGAGCACGTAGAACAAGCCGCCCGCGCCGATGGCCGCGGTGATCATGCGGCTGAGCGTGCCGGGGCGGAGATCCGGACGCGCTTCTTCCGACGCCTTGGGGATCGACTCGAACCCGGTCATGAAGTACGGCACGATCTGCGCGACCAGCAATACCGAGATGAACGGCCCCGAGGAAGCGAACAGCGGTTGCACGTTGGCTGCGCTCCCGCGCGCAAAGCCGAGCACGACAAACACTGCGAAGCAGATGAGCAGCCCCACCGTCGTGATATCCTGAAAGCGGCCGCTCGTCCGGATTCCCCGATAGTTGACGAGTCCGATCAGCGTGGTGAGGCCCAGGCCGGCGATCAGGCGGGGCAGCGTGATCACTTTGCCGGCCACGCTGTACAGCGGGATGTCGTTCATCGCGGGAAAGAGTCTCGCCAGCAGGTTGCCGATTGCGACGGCTTCCCACGGGCACACGATCGCGTAGGCGAGCACCATCATCCAACCGGCTGCGAAGCTCACGGTGCGCGGAAACACACGCTCGGTGTACGCGATTTCGGCGCCGGCATCGGGGATTGCGCGAACCAACCGGCCGTACGTCCGCGCGATCGGGAGGAGCAGCAGAGTACCGCCGAGGAAGCCGAGCATGGCGCCGGCGGGACCGCCCCGGGCCAGCCAGTCGTCCATAATGACCAGCCAGCCCACGCCCACCATGCTGCCGAAACCGAATGTGAAGTACTCGAGAGCGCCGAGGCTCTTAGTAAGTCGTGACCCCAAGCTTGTCCTTTAAGGCGGCGAGAAGCTGCTCGGCGCGCAGCTGACCTGGGGAGCCGGGCGGCGCGGCACGCTCGAGATCGCGGCGCGAGCGCGACGGATCTTCGGTGGGCCGGTACACCGCTTCAATCGTTACGCGCGACTTGCCGGGCACGTCGGGATCGGCCCAGAGACGCAAGCGATGCGTGCCAGCGAACTCCTCCGTCTCGAGAAAGGCGTCTTGCAGGCTCACGAAGCGCACGGGAATCGAGTCCGCCGTGAGGATCGACTGCGCCGCCTGTGTGACGTTCGCCGGTGGGGCATTGATGACCGCGTGCAGCGCTTCAGGGACAGGAGCGAACGGTGGGCGCGTCGTGGCCGGCGTGCACGCCACGACGAGCAGCGCGCAGATCGCGATCGCGCGCATCAATGCGAGTGCGGCGGCGTGCCCGGCGGGTGCGTGTGCGGTGCGATGGCCTTGGACTGGGTGGTATCGGTCTTGGTGCTATCCATTGCGCCGTGCTCGTGCTCTTCACCGGGCTGATGCTCGTGCCCCGCCTCCCGATTCTCGATCTCGGCCTGGAGCACCTTGGACGGTATGCCGGCCGCGTGCTGGAACACGAGTCTGCCGCCGAGCACGCCGGTCCAGACCAATCCGAGGAGTCCCACGATGCTCAGCATGCGCGTGAACGCGAGCTCCTGCGCCGGCATTTGAAACCGCCGGAAGAGACGCCACGCGAGCACGGCGGTGAACAGCGCCATCGTCATCAGCGCCATGTTCTCGTGTTTTTCCATGATTTCGTGAATTGCTTCACCATGCTCGATGGTTTTCGACGCGATCTTGCCGGCGACGACTGCCGCCCATCCGCCGATCACGCCGGCCCACAACGTCCAGATGCCCGCCCACAGGAGCGATTCACGCTTCGTGACGGCAGCGGCGACATCGAACAGCACCGCCACGAAGAGCAGGGCCGCGGGGAGATCGTTGAGAACCGCATGCCAGTGCGCAGCGTCGTAGCCGAACATTAAAGCCCCAGGTTGCTGACGGTGGGTGGATTGGAGGAATAGTCGTAGAAGCCCTTACCCGATTTCCTGCCGTACATCCCGGCGAGCACCATGCGCTTGAGCAATGGCGGGGGCGCGTATCGCGCCTCGCGGTATTCCTTGAACATGATCTCGGCGATGTGGTGGGTGGTGTCGATGCCGACGAGATCGAGCAATGTCAACGGACCCATGGGATACCCGCAACCCAGCTGCATCGCCTTATCGATGTCGGGTACGCTGCCGACGCCGCGCTCCACCGCGCGGATCGCGTCCAGCAGATAGGGAACGAGCAACAGGTTCACGATGAAGCCGGAGTTGTCTTTGGCGGCGACGGGCTCCTTGCCCAGCGAGGCCGCGAAGGCGAAGGCGCGTTTGAAGGTCTGCTCCGACGTCGTGATCGTGCGGACCACTTCCACCAGCGGCATCAGCGGCACTGGATTGAAGAAATGCAGCCCCACGAATCGATCGCCGCGCCTGGTGGCACCGGCCATTTCCGCGATCGTCAGGCTCGACGTGTTGGAGGCGAAGATCGTCCCGGCGCCACACAAGCCGTCGAGCTC
>JACXTT010006292.1_pt1 | contig 16981 bp, 14 predicted proteins | sample 9270951 | NCBI WGS metagenome assembly JACXTT01 (sample SAMN15532306, study PRJNA645909) | rock metagenome | isolation source: weathered quartz diorite | place: Puerto Rico | collected 2017-06-21 | reverse complement strand
GTCCTGGGCGACGAGCCGAGCCAGGCCGCGCAGCAGATCGTGATCGCTGACGTGCGACAGCGAGTAGGCACGCATGAAACTGTCCTTCCACCGGGGCGCACCGCGGGGGCAGTTGCCTATGCCTCTCTATATATCACGACCCTTTTCGGCGCTCTCGCGTCGTCGGCTCCGGCCTCGATTGAAGCGCCCCCACAATCGCCTCGGCGCGCGCGGGCCCGAGCCATGGGCGGGCATCCCGCGCAGCCCAGAGTGACGCTGAAGGAACCACCGCGGACCTGCGCCTCCTCGCCACGGCACACTCGTCAAGTAAAGTCTGGGTCCAGACACGGGCACATTGGTGGCAGATCTGACCGGGTGCATGGGTAACAGCACAACGGTGTGAACCGGCTCGATGGCTTACGCGCAGGCCGACCGTTTCACGTGGCCACCGCGGCCTATACACATCCATCCGGCAGCACCTGAAGGAGATGCTATCGCACGGATCGACTGGCTGGCGCCCACGCGGACGATGACCTGAGCGCCACGCATTCCGGGAGCAGCGGATCGACGTGCTCCCGACCGCGAATCAGAACCTGAATCCCACCACACAGAAACGCCACACCAAATTAGCCACTTCATCCATCTCTCCCCGCCCACGCGTCCGCGAAACAGCCTCAGCACCCGCCCACTCCTTGTAGCGACTTGCCTATCTCCCCAAAGCACAATCACAACCACAAGGTACTCCAGACATATTCCAAATGCGGTTAGCATTACTTCACTCCATGAGGGGTCAGGCGCGCTATTTCCCTCGCACCAGCGAACGGTCGATCGACGCGATGATGGGGCAGCCGGCCAACGCCATCGCCAGCTCGAGCTCGGTCCTGAGCAGCTCGAGCACGTGCTGCACGCCGGCCTCGCCGTTCGCCGCGAGGCCCCATAGGAACGGCCGCCCGATCAGCACGGCGCGTGCGCCGAGTGCGAGCGCCTTGAGGACGTGAACGCCGCGCCGGACGCCACCGTCCACGAGCACCGGCACGGCACCCGCCACCGCGTCGATCACTTCGGGCAGGGCATCGAGCGTCGCCGCGGCGCCGTCCAGCTGTCGGCCGCCGTGATTCGAGACGATGACGCCGTCCGCACCCGCGGCGATCGCGCGCCGCGCGTCGTCGGGGGCCATGATGCCCTTGAGCAGCAGCGGCATTCGGGTCAGCGCCTTCAGCCATCCGACGACGTTCCAGTCGAGTGACGGGTCGAGGTGCGCGAGCGCGTGGCTCCTCAGGGTGCCGCGTCCGCCCGCGCCTCCCACCGGTCGTGCCAGCTCGGGATAGGCCCTGAGAAAGTTCGCCGCCGGCATGTCGGCCGGCACCGTGAACTGATTGCGAACGTCGCGCTCGCGGCGGCTCAACCGCGGCGTGTCGACGGTCAGCACCAGCGCGCCGTATCCCGCCGCCTCGGCGCGGCCCACCAGGTGTCGCGTGATCTCTCGGTCCTTGTGCATGTAGAGCTGAAACCACGGTGCAACGCCCGCCGCACGCGCGACGTCCTCGAGCGTGCGCGTCGACATGGTGCTCACGACCATGAGCGCGCCGGCCGCCGTCGCGCCGCGCGCGGTCGCGACCTCGCCCTCGGGATGGGCGAGGCAGTGATACGCCGTCGGCGCCAGCAGGATCGGCATCGACAGTCGCTGCCCGAGCAGCGTTGTCGTGACGTCGACCCGGCTGACGTCGACGAGCACGCGCGGCCTGAGCCAAACGCGATCGAAGGCGCGAAGGTTCTCCGCCAGCGTCAGCTCGTCGCCGGCGCCTCCCGCGTAATAGTCGAACGCCGCGGGGTCCATGCGGCGGCGGGCGAGCGCCTCGTAATCGGCCACGAGTTGCGGGGTCGGCGGGCTGGTCGTCTCGGTCACGGAGTTCCCTCGGTCGATGGGGACAGGCCATCAGTCTATCGGCACGCCGCTCCATAGGTCACGTCGGCTTCGCAAGGCGCGCGCGTCCGCGTTCTGCCCGCGCTCGGCGGAGGACGCGGCTCGCTCGGAGGATTTCGCTCGCATCACCGCGGCCCACGATTCATGGTCGAGCCATTCAGAGCGCCCGCCGCGCTTCGGCTGCCCCGAACATTCCGAGGAGGTTTCTCCAATGTCCACGATCACGACGCACGCTCATGGCACGTTCTGTTGGCCGGAGCTCGCCACTCGCGACTCCGGGGCGGCCAAGAGATTCTACGGGTCGCTGTTCGGCTGGGAGTTCCGCGACAACGACATGGGCCCGAACGGCTTCTACACGATTTTCACGTTGGGCGATCGAGAGGTGGCGGCGGGATACACGCAGATGTTGCAGCAGCACGCGGAAGGCGTGCCGCCTCATTGGGGCGCCTACGTGGCCGTGGACGACGCCGACGAGGCGGCGACGACCGCCGAGGGCCTGGGGGGCAAGCTGCTCCAGCCCGCGTTCGACGTCATGGACTTCGGGCGCATGGCGGTGATCGCCGACCCGCAGGGTGCGGCGTTCAGCGTGTGGCAGGCAAGAAGCACATGGGCGCGAGAGTGCTGGGCGAACCGGGTTCTCTGGGTTGGACGCAGCTCAATGCCGCGGCTCCCGAGCGCGCGAAGCCGTTCTACTCGGGGCTCTTCCAGTGGAAATTTCGCGACGACCCGATGCCGGGGGCCGGCTTCTACACGACGTGGATGCGGGCCGACGGAGTGATGGCAGGCGGCATGATGGCCATGCCCCCCGACGTGAGCGCGCCCTCTCACTGGCTCAGCTACTTCGTGGTGCAAGACGTCGATCGCTCACACGCGCAGGCCGCGTCGCTGGGTGCCAAGACGTTCGTGCCTCCGTCGGATCTGCCGGGCAGTGGGCGCTTCTCGGTGCTGGCCGATCCGCAGGGCGCGGCGTTCGGGCTGATGACCGCAATGGGGTGATCAGGCGTTCGAGCAAGCGAAACCGCCTCGACACTAGGTGTCCCCGGACTCCGGCTTGAGACCGAGCTTCCGCATCTTCTTGTAGAGGTGACTGCGCTCGAGGCCGAGTCGCGCCGCCGCGGCGGCCATGTTGCCGCCCGTGGCGCGCAGCGCCAGGTCGATCTGGGAGCGCTCGAACTCCTGAACGGAGTCGCTGAGTCGGGCGGGGACGGCGGCGGCCGCGGCCGATCGCGGCAGTACCGAGCGCACCTGCTCGGCGCCGATGGCCGTGCCGTCCGTCATGATCGCCAGTCGCTCGACCAGGTTGCGCAGCTCGCGCACGTTGCCCGGGAAGCCATAGCCCCGGAGCGCGTCGAGAGATCCGGCGGCGAACCTCGCGCGCTTGCGTCCGGTCTCCTTCGCGACCGACGCCGTGAAATGCTCGACGAGCTGAGGGATGTCGTCCGCGCGGTCACGAAGCGGCGGCACGGTGAGCGGGATCACCGCGAGTCGGAAGTAGAGATCTTCACGGAACTGGCCCGCGGCCACGCGCTCGCTCAGGTTCAGGTTCGTGGCGGCGATCACTCGCACGTCGACGCGAATCGCGCGGTTGCCGCCCACACGCGACAGCTCGCCCTCCTGCAGCACGCGGAGCAGCTTGGTCTGGGCGCGCGGGCTCAGCTCGCCGACCTCGTCCAGGAACAGCGTGCCGCCGTTCGCCTCCTCGAATCGACCGCGGCGCGCCTGCGTCGCTCCCGTGAACGCCCCGCGTTCGTGGCCGAACAGCTCCGATTCGATCAGCTCCTCGGGGATCGCCGAGCAGTTGACGGCCACGAACGGCTGGTCGCGGCGCGGGCTCGATGCATGAAGCGCCCGTGCCACGAGCTCCTTGCCCGTGCCGTTCTCGCCCTGGATCAGCACGCGCGCGGGGCTCGACCCCGCCTTCTCGATCTCGCTCATCAGGGTCCGGATCGCCGCCGAGTGGCCAATGATCGGGACCGCCCACGCTCGCCGCAGTCGCCGGTTCTCGGCTCCGAGCGCCAGCGCCTCGCCGGCGTTGCGCAGGGTCACGAGCAGTCGGTCGAGCGACAGCGGCTTCTCCATCACGTCGTAGGCGCCGAGTCGGGTCGCTTTGATCGCGACGTCGAGCGTGGCGTGCCCCGACATCACGATCACCACCGTCTCGGGCGCGCTGGCGCGGACCTCGGCGAGCAGGTCGAGGCCGCTGCCGTCCGGTAGCCAGACGTCCAGCAATACGAGATCGTACGCCTCACGCAGCTTGGCGCGACCCTGAGCGAGCGATTCGGCGACGTCGACCTGGTAACCCTCGCGGCCGAGAGCGCCCTGTAAGCTGGCGCGGATGTTCGCCTCGTCGTCCACGATCAGCAGCGTCGCCATGGCTCACCCCTCGCCTGTCCGCCGCCCGGACCGGGTGACTCGGGCTGCGCGATCGGCAGCCGGACGCGGAAGGTCGTCCCACGACCCGGTGCCGAGTCCGCCGCGATCGTGCCGTGGTGATCGCTGACGATGCGCTCGACGATCGTGAGACCCAACCCGCTGCCCTGCGACTTGGTCGTAAAGCCGGGAACGAACAGGCTCGCGCGCTGCTCCGCGCCGAGCCCGGGCCCCGTATCGGTCACCTCGATCTGGAGCGCGTCGCCCTCGCGACGGGCGGCGACGCTGACGCGGCCTCGAGCGCCCGCGGCCTCGAGACCATTCTTGATCAGGTTGACGAGCGCTTGCCGCAGGAGTCCGGGATCGGCCTCGATCGCGTCCGCGCCGTCGACGCCGGCGACGCTCAACCGCCCCTCGGCGACGTCGCGGCCGTAGAGTGCCGCGAGATCCGCGAGCAGCTCGGCCGGCACGCAGCGCTCGAATCTCGGCGACGGGAGCCGCGCGAACTCCGAAAACTCGCTGAGCAACCGCTTCAGCGACTCGACCTCCTCGGTGATGACGCGCGACGCCTGTTCGAGCACCTGGGGGAAGTCCGAGCGCTGCAGCTCGTAGCTGCGCCTCAGGTCGGCGACCGAGATCGCGATCGGGGTCAACGGATTCTTGACCTCGTGGGCGACGATGCGCGCCATCTGGCTCCACGCGGCGTGGCGCTCGCTGACGACGAGGCGGTCGCGATACCGCTGGAGGTCGGCGCGCATGCGATCCAGCGCCGACACGAGTGTTTCCAGCTCACGCACGCTCCTCATCTGGAGCGGCTCGTCCCACTCGCCGCGCGCGAGGCGATCCGAATACGCCGCGAGCCGCTCGACGGGCCGCGAGACCTGCGACGACCAGAGTGTGCCGAGCACGATGGCGATCGCCAGACCCAGCGCGCCGAGCAGCAGCGACGTCACCTGCAGCGCCGCGATCGTCTGATCCGCCGCAGCCGTCGGCACCAGGCCGGTGATCGTCGCGCGCGGACCCGTGCCGACCTCGAGCGCGAGCTCGCGGCTGAGATAGGAGCGCCCGGCTTCGACGACGCGGCGTACGCCGGGCCCCGCGGTGGCGAGGCGAACCGCGGAATCCCCCAGCGTGTTCGCCAGCGGCCGGCCGGCGGCGTCCCGCAGCACCAGCTCGATGCCGCTCGTTCGCTTGAGCCGCGCCAGCAACGCGGCATCGAGGGCCATCCCGCCGAGCACCATGCCGGCGCGGAGGCTCTCGTACGGGATGGGCGCGCTCGCGTCGAGGACGAGGCCGGCGGCGCCCGGAAGGCTGTCGATCGCGATCGCATCGTTTGCCCGGCGGCGACCGGCGAACTCACGCCAGGCGTCTGCGTCCGGCCGGGGCGTCGTCGAAGGCGCCGCGTCGGCGATCAACGCGCCGCTCGTGTCGCCGACGGAAAGGAAATCGAGGCCCAGCAGGAACCGCTGTTGGGCGAGATAGTCCGGGAGGTCGCGATCGCCGGCCGGGCGCAGCAGCACGAGCCGCCGCAGCGCCGGATCGCGGCCGACGATCGCGAGCTGTCCCGCGACGCGCGCGCCGTCGGATGCGAGCTGCTGTTGCAGCGCGCCGAGGGCCTGATCCATGCGAGCGGCCGCTTGCTCGCGGACGGTGCGCTCGATTCGCTGCGACATGAGGGCCATGCCGAGCGCGAGCGGCACGAGCGCCACGAACGCGACGCCGAGGATCAGTCGGAAGCGCAGCGAGCTCAAGGCTCGGCTCCCTCGGGCATGCGACCCATCAGGTCCGCCAATCCGTCCACGCCCAGCGCCTCGACGTAGGGGCGGAGCTGCGCCGAGCACAGAATCGGGCAGCGCAAAGTGAAGATCGAAACGACGCCGAACGACCGGCGCAGGCCGGCGGCGAGGTCCCACGCCCCGGTCGGTCGCGGGTCGGGGGCGCGCTCGCGGATCGCCCGCTCCAACGAATCGGCGCGCGCGCGCATGGGCGCGGCGAATCCCGGGGCGCGATAGCCGCGCGCGAGAGCGAGCGCCATCGAGTCCAACGATGCGACGGAAGTGTCGAGATACATCGACCGCAGGCGGGCACCGGCGTGACGATGATCCGGGAGCGCGGGGTCGGCCGCCCAGGTGACCGACTCCGGTCGAGCGGCAACGTTGGGAGCCGCGCTCGCCGGAGTCCAGAGAGCGAGGTCGCCTCGAAACCGATCGCGAACCAGCTCGCTCACGGCGCTGCTGTCGGCTCGCGACGGCGCGCGCGCGTCAAGCGGGAGCGCGGGGTCGATCGCGATCCAGGCCAACGCGCCGCGCGACCGCGTGCCCGCGGGGCACCCCTGCCAGCGGGGCTGGTCGCGCATGTGCCGTGACACCTCGCCCGGCTCGAAGATGGCCACGTCCAGCTCGCCGCGCTCGAGCGCGATCTCCTGGTCGACGGCGTCGTTGAACCAGCGCACGGCCAGCGTATCGGGCCCGCGAGCGATCAGCGCGTCGCGCACCAGTACCAGCCCGGTCGGCGCGCGCGTCGCCACGCGATAGCCGGCCGGAGGCCGCGCCACGCGCGCGAGCGGAGGAACTTGCGGCAGCATCACGCTCGCTCGGTCCGGTGAGGCGCATCCGATCACGAGACGCGGCGGCATGCGCAGTACGGCCCGGGTCACCTCGACCTCGACCCGATCGAGATGCTTCGCCGCATCCAGCGAGCCCGAGTCGAGCACCGTGAGCGCGAGCCCGCCCTCGTCGACACGCACCACCTTTCCGGCCGCGACAACCTCGCGGTTCAGCACGAACCACACCGGGTCGCCGACCGCGAGCGCGCTCGAGTCCGCAGGTACGAGGTACACGCGCGCGCCGCGGGCCCACGCGATTCGAGTTGCGGAACGCGCCGGCGACGCAACGGCCAAACGAGGAGACACCGCGCCCAGTTCGGCGACTGCGGCGAGTACCACGATGACGCCGATCAGGGCCGGGCGCCTGAACTGCTGGGATTTCGTGATGCGTGTACCGAGGGACATCGTCTGTGTCAGATCGGACACAGGGAGCGAATCCATGAGTGAGACCGTATCTTGCGGCGATTCGAGGAGGGTGGACCGAGTCATCGAGTGTGTCAAGCGTGACACACAGACGCCCGGCGCCCTAACGGGACTAAGATCACATCGCGTTGTGCCACAATAAAATAGCCGATCGGCACGAGGCTTGAGATAGAGCTGGAATGAAGGCGGTCCATCACGCACCGCCACCAGCACCTGGAGGCCGGGTCGACCGACCCCAGGCGATCGGCGACCAGATACCGGCGCACTGCCCGCCCGATCGAACGCGACCCAAGGCCGGTCGGGAGACACGTCATGAACCGCACGATCACGAGCACCACGACCCTCAACCCCATCGGGCTGCGCATCGCGCTCGCGGCGGCCGCGCTTGCGGCGGTAGCCGCGCTGTCCGGCTGCGGCGGTAGCACCGAGCAGGCGTCGAGCACTCCGAACGGCGAGACCTCGGTCGCCGTGCAGGCCGGCACGGCCTCGGCGGCGATGCCCGCCGTGGCGACATCGCCGTCGACCCCGTCCTCAGGCAGCCGCATCGTCGCGCTCGGCGACTCGCTGCCGCCGGACGTGGCGGTCGCGGTCGTGGACTCTCTCATCAATCCTGGGGACGTCGTCGAGATCACCGCTCAGGGCTCCGACGACGTGTCGCAGATCGGGCTGTCGGATGGACTCGGCCGCATGCAGCTGTTCACGCGCGATCCGGCGTCGAACGTGTGGCACGTGCTCTATCGCGTGCCGGTTCGCACGACGAAGGATCGCATCGCGCTGTCGGTCACGGCCCTCAACGACCTGAACCGCTGGCGCCGGGTGTGGGTGTTCGTCAACGTGCGGCAGGAAGCGTCGAGTGACGGCTGTGGCACGGAATGACTGCAGGGATGCGCCGGGCCCGCAAGGATGCATCGGCCCGGCGCATCCAGGGTGCCCGAGGCTCCGGTCCACAGAGGCCCGGAGCCTCGACGCGTGTGCGCCAGCCGCCTTCTCGCTAGCGCACCGCCTCGTTGAACAGCGTCCGCCCGAGCAGCCGGCCGTCCCAGTGCTCCTGATGCGCGAGCAACGGCGTCGTGGCCTCGGCGTCGAGCAGGTTCTCGATGCGCTTCGAGCCACCCTCGCCGGCGCGATCGTCGTAGTACGCGAGCGGCGCGCCGATCCAGTCGCCGGGACTCCAGAGGTTCACCCATCGCTGCGGCCTGAGCCCGTAGTCGCGGATCAGCGGCTGGACCGCGGCCGCCAACGCCTCCCGCACGTCAGAGGTGTCGTCGCGCTGGTTGCGAAACAGGAACGCGGTCTTGTCGAGCGGGCTGCCGAACGTCAGCAGCATCGAGGTCCGATCCGCAACGGCGAGCGAGCGGCCTTCGAGGTCGTCCTCGCGCAGCATGGCGTCGAGCGCGTCGTAGGCGATCACCGAACCGAGCGAATGTCCGACCACGATGACGCGGTCGTAGTGAGGCGCGCCGTTCGCGGACTCGCTCCACTCGAAGACGCAGCGCGCGACCTGGAGCACCGCCGCCTGGATCTCGTTGCGGGTCTTCTGGAACCGGTTCACGGTGTGCGACGACACGTAGATCGCGACATCCCCCACGTACTGGGTGAGCGCTGTGCCGATACGCGCGGTCACCGCCAGGACGCCCACCCACAGCGCCGCCGCGCCGAGCGTCGGGATCCACGGCGGGCAGAACGATCCGAGCGTCTGCGCCAGTCGCGCGAAGGGGCCCCAGCCGCACCACAGCGGGTGCACCACACCCGGGCACCGGTGCACGAGGACGTGCACGGCGGCGAGGGCGCCGCACAGGAACGTGAGCGCGACGGCCGTCCACACGAGCACCCATCCGGTCATGACCGTCGCGCGGCTCGGCAGCCGCACGCTGCCGTCGGGGCGAACGCGGCGGCTTCGCGCCGCCAGACCCACGCCCGCAGCGGCCAACGTGAGTGCGGCGAGGAACACCAGGATGTCGGCGCTCAAGTCCACGAACAGCCGCGGCTCCGGCCAACGGGCGCGTCCCGCGCCGACGAGCCGGGAGATCGCGGCGCTGGCGACGATGGCGTTCAGCGACACGAGCCCACCCAGCACAGCGAGCGCCATCACGAACGCCCAGCCGGACTCGGGCCCCACGGGCAGCCGCTGCGTCCGGCCGAACATGAAGCGCGGAAAGTCGCCCCGCAGCGAACGCGCGAGCCCCGCGCATCCGGATCGCCACAGGAACAGCAGCGTTTGCGCCAGCGTGATCTGTCCCTCGGTGAGCGGCGCCCAGTAGGCTTCGAACAGGTGCACGTCGCGGTCGCGCCCGTCGGCATCGCGCAGGGTCAGCTCCGCCCGCGGGATCGACGCGTCGTCGAATCGCAGGATGCGGACCGCGGCCTCGGGTTCGTCTTGCCCACGGCGGATGGCCTCGCGCCGCAGCGCCGTGGCCACCGCGTCGAGCGTCTCGAACTTCACCTGTTGCCCCATCCCGTGCGCGATCAGGACGGCGACGCGGGGCGTCTGAGGCACCGCGTGCGCCGCGCGGTCGGCGAGAGCCACACCCGCCGCACGCCGGCCGCGGGAGGTCCCCCGGCGCTCCTCGGCTACGAAGGTGAGTGATCGCAGCGTTCCGTCCTTGGATCTTGCGCTCATCGGAATCCGGATCCCGGCGATCGGCGCGCGGCGTGATACCAGCGCCGTCGATCGCGCGCCTCCGCGCTCACGGCCGCCGAGCGCGGCGTCAGAGCGGGGCCCGCGCGGATACGCGAGCCCCGCTACGCATCAGAGTTGCGGACCGGCTCGGGCTAGCGACGCTTCCTGCGGGCGCCGGCCTTTTTCTTCGCGGCCTTCCTGCGTGCGGGCCGCCGCGGCCGCGACCTGCGCGCCACCCGGGTGCGGCGGGCGGGCCTGCGAGCGCGTTTCGGTTTCCTCGCCGCCTTCTTCTTCACTGCCTGCTTCTTCGCGGCCTTCCGTTTCGGGGTCTTCTTTGCGGCGGCCTTCTTGGGCTTGGCAGCGGCCTTCTTCGCCGCCGGTTTCGCGGAGTGGACGGCAAACACCGCTCCCTGTGGATCGATCCCCGCGGTGATCCAGTCACCGCCGGGGACCTCCATGGGACCGTTGACGACACGCCCACCGAGGCGCTTCGTCGTTTCCGCGACGCGCTTGGCGTCGGGCACCTTGATGTAGGGGAGCCAATACGGCGGCCCGGGCACGTTTGCCGGCTTGTTGTACATCCCTCCGAGCGTGCGACCCCGGAAGCCGAACATCTGGTACACGCCCATCCCTGCGCCCATGTCCATCGACTCGGTCTTTTCCCACCCGAACAATTGGCGGTAGAAGTCGAACGCGGATTGCCAATCATTCGTGGCCAGCTCGTGCCACGAGAAATCGCCCAGCCCGGGCGTCGGGTCGCTGGGCCCTTGCTGCTGACCCGAGGGCGTGAACGCGGCGAACGCGGCGCCCTGCGGATCGGCCAGCACGGCGAATCGGCCGGCGGTTGGAATGTCCGCGGGCTGACGGAGCACGCGTCCCCCGAGCTGAGCCGCCATCCGCGCCGTCTCGTCGACGTCCGGCGTGCCGACGTAGCTCATCCAGTTCGGCGGGGCGCCCATGGCCTTCGCTTCCTGCGGCAGGATCATGAGCCCGGCCCTCGGAACGTTCTTCATGACGAAGAGCGTGTACGACGACGGATCTTGGGGCCAACCCTTGGTGCCCCAACCGGCCACCTGCTTGTAGAAGGCCGCCGCGGCCTTGGTGTCCGTGGTGAGGAGTTCGTGCCAGACCAGCCGCCCGCGGACATTCGCGTCGGACATCGAGTGCCTCCTTGGAATATTGAGCCGAACTTGGCGCCGGACATCGTGCGTGACCCGGCTGCGGCGCGTACATTAACTCCGATGGCCGGTCGCCACGAAGGGGCTCGCGGAGGCCGAATTCTGGCCCGAAATCCGTGCTTGCCTTCTCATCCCGTCCCGACCATAATGCGGCGTCTTCGGTCGATGGTGATTCGCGTCGGATTCGGTCGCTTCCGCCAGGGACACCCCTGGCGGTTGTCGTTTTCGGGCGCATGCGTCGAGCGGGGCTCCGGTCACAGTGACCGGGCGGAGCCGCCGCGTTCAGGCGGCAGGAATCAAGGGCAATCTTGCCCTGTTTGCAAGGAGTTGCATGTGGCACGTGGTACCGTGAAGTGGTTCAACGAGGCGAAGGGATTCGGCTTCATTTCCCAGGACGGCGGCGAGGACGTGTTCGTTCATTTCTCCGCGATTCAAGGCGACGGATTCAAGACGCTCGCCGAAGGGGAGGCGCTGGAGTTCGACGTCACCCGCGGGCCGAAGGGTCTGCAGGCCGCGAACGTCCGCAAGGTCTAACTCGCCCGAGGCACCACCTCACGCGAATGCGGCGGCGTCCGAAGTCGGACGCCGCCGTTTCATTCGATGTTCGTCCAGGTCTCGAGCGGGTGGCGGAGCGTGCCGAATGCGAAGCTCGCCGAGAGTCCGCCACCGAAGCCGATGAGACCGAACTTCCGCCCGACCGCGAGCTCGTCGGCATTCATGGCGAGCGCCAGCGGGATCGACGCGCTCGTGGTGTTGCCGAAGCGTCCCTCTGCAGTGATGACATGGCCGCGAAAGCCGCGTTCGCGCCACACCGAGATGATCGACGAGTTGAGCACCAGGTTCGCCTCGTGCATCGCCACGAGGTCGAGGTCACCGATCGCCCAGCCCGCCTTGCGCAACGCGGCATCGAACGCCGGGCCGCCGACGAACGGCACGAGGGTCTCGCGCACCGTGGCACCGTCCATCTTCAGGCGATGCTGGCCGGCTTCGATCTCCTCCATGGATGGCGCCGGATGCTTCGAGCCGCCGGCGGGAGTGAGGATCGTGTCCGCCCGGCTGCCGTCCAGCCAGCCCCAGAACTGCTGCGGGGCGAACCAGTCCTCGGCCTCCGGAACCGCGACGCACAACACCGCCGTACCTGCGTCGCCCAGCACCGTGGCAAAGCTGCGGTCGCGCCAGTTGATCGTCGCGCTCATCCGATCGGCGCCGACGAGCAGAATGCAGCTCGCCATGCCGCTGCGAATCAGGCCGTAGCACAGCATCAGCGACGACACCCAGCTGCTGCACGCGAGCGATACGTCGGCGCCCTTCAGGTCGCGCGGCTGTTCGCCCTGCCAGACGGGGATGCCGAGCTCGCTCTGGAGTAGAGCGGAATCCGGCGGGCTGTAGAGATACGAAGGCGTCACGCTGGCGACGATGATGGTGTCGATGTCGTCCCGCTGGACGCCCGCGTGTTCGAGCAGCAGTCGGGCGGCGCGGGTCGCAAGATCGATCGTGCCCTCGCCCTCGCGGCAGAAGCGGCGCTCGCTGAAGCCGATGAACCGGCGTACCCAGCGGTCGCTGGTATGAAACAGCCGCTCTTCCTCGACACTGATGTCGCGACCATGGTCCGCGGCGGTCTGAGCGCGATACCGCATGCGCTCGAGACGAAGGCGAGCGGCGACCCTCGCATTGCTCCAAACCTGCTCGGGAGCATAGGCCGCGAGTCCGATCAGGCGCATCCCGTGCACGGTTGGGCTCACATTGCGGCTCCTAGGGTCCCCGGACGCTCGACACAGATGAGCCCGCAGTGTACCCCAGATGGCGCATTATGGCACTCGTTCCACGCTCCCCGATCTCGCGGGCGACCCGGTAGCAGGGCCGAAGCTGACGGGGAGGAGGTCTTCCGGAGTCGCGGGGGTGGGGAGGGACATCGAAAGGGTTTCGCAACCCAACCGTCGAAAGGAGTTCCCCTTGCTGACCCTTGCGGAGATCGACCAGGTTCTCGAAACCGAAGCCGAACACGATTGCCCCGGAATCGGAGAGGGGCACGTGTGCGTGAAGATCGTCGCGATTGCCAACCTGCCCAGTCGCTTCGGGCGATTCCAGATCATCGCGTTCTGGAACAACCAGGACGAAAAGCATCACGTCGCGATCATGCACGGCAACGCGATGGGCCGAGAGAACGTACTTACGCGCGTTCATTCCGAGTGTCTCACGGGCGACGCGCTGGGTTCGCTGCGGTGCGACTGCCGCGACCAGCTCGAGGTCGGCCTGCGGGCGATCGCGCGCGAGGAGTGCGGGCTCGTGCTGTACCTGCGTCAAGAAGGGCGCGGCATCGGGTTGCTCAACAAGCTTCGCGCCTACGCGCTCCAGGACCGCGGGCTCGACACGGTCGAAGCCAACCTCGCGTTGGGCTTTCGCGACGACGAGCGCGAGTATTCGATCGCCGCGCACATGCTGTACAGCCTCAAGGTGCGATCGATCCGCTTGATGACGAACAACCCCAAGAAGGTCGATGACCTCAAGCGGTTCGGCATCCGGATCGTCGATCGCTTGCCGCTCGTCATTCCGCCGAACGACTACAATCGTTGCTACCTGCGGGCCAAGCGCGACAAGTCGGGCCACATTCTCGACTCCGACGGCATCGCCCGCTGGCTCGAGCAAGGCGAATCGGTGCAGGTCGACGCCGGGACGGGCTGAGCGGCTGATCCGAACTCAGCGCGCCGGGTGGCGACCCAGCGCCCGATTCTCGGCGCGGATCCGCATGCCCAGCGCCACGAGGTTGAGCGCGGAAATGCCGAGCGACGTTCGCCACGCGCCGAAGATCAATGGCGCGACGATCAGCTCGACGGCGACGGCGAGGTAGTTGGGATGGCGCAGCCACCGGTACGGGCCACGGCGGACCAAGGGCATGCCGGGCACGACCCAGATTCGCACGTGCCAGCGTTCGCCGAGCGAGCGCATCGACGCGAAGCGCAGCGCGTGGGCGGCCAAGAACAGCGCGAGCCACACCGGCCACAGCGGCCCGGGTCGGGCGCCGAGCGTCAGCACCTCGCCCGCCAGCGCGATCGGAAACAGCACGTGGACGAGCAGCAGCAATGCGAAATGTCCGGCGGGGTGCTCGCGCGCGCCGAGCGCTCGAAGGCGGCGTTCGTTGCGCGCCGACACCGCGAGCTCGCTCACGCGCTGCGCCGTGAGCGCGACGAGGAACAACACCAGCCACAGTGTCAGGGTCCGTGGCGCGGCCCCGAATCCGATCATGACGCGGCGCCGCGGAGCAGCACGTATTCGGCGGCGAATCCGGGACCGAGAGCCGCCACGACAGCGTTGTCGCCGGCGCGGATCTCGCCCGCGTCCAGGAATCGCTCGAGCACGAACAAGCACGAAGGCGACGACATGTTGCCGTGATCCCGCAGCACCTCGCGCGCATGCCGGAACGCCGCGGGCGGCAGGCCGAGCGCCTCGGCGTAGGCGGTCAAGACCTTGGCGCCGCCAGGGTGTGCAACCAGGTGATGGAGTGCTCCCAGCTCGAGTCCGTGGCTCTCGAGGAAGCAGAGCAGGCTGGGACGCACGCGCTCGCGCACGATCGACGGGATGTCCCGCGAGAACACCACGTGCAGGCCGGCCGCGTCGATCGTCCACCCCATCACGTCCGTCGTGTCGTGCCAGAACGTGCTACGCGACCCGAGCAGCTCGAGCGGCGGCATGCCGTTCGCGGTCGCCTGGACCTCGCCACCGACCACGAGCGCCGCGGCGGCGCCATCGCCGAACAGCGACGAGGCGATGAGATTGCGCTTGGACAGGTCGTTGCGCTGGAACGTCAGGCTGCACAGCTCGAGCGCGACGAGCAGCACGCGAGACGTGGGATCCGCGAGCGCGAAGTCGCGAGCCCGCGACAGCCCCGCCGCTCCCCCCGCGCAGCCGAGACCCCAGATCGGCGTCCGACGCACGTCGGGCCGAAATCCCAGCGCGTTCGCGAGCAACGCGTCGATGCTCGGCGTTGCGAGCCCGGTCGACGACACGAACACGACGTGGTCGACCGCGTCGGGTTGCAGCGAGGCGCGCTTCAACGCGGCGCCCGCGACCTCGCGGGCGAGCCGCACTGCGTGCTCGACGTACAGTTCATTCTTCTCGGCGAATCCATGATCGCTTGCGTACCACTCGAGCGGCATGCAGGTGTGGCGCTGTTCGATGTGAGCGTGCTCGAACACCTGGAGGAGCCGGTCGTCGGTCGCCAAGACCTCCGCGAACAAGCGAGACACCAGCCCCTGGGCGCTCGCCTGCGGGGCGACGTGCGGCGGGGCGGCGGTGGCAAGCCCGGCGAGCCGGGGTGGCCGCGTCACGGTTCGACCACCAGCGTTCCTCGCATGCCCTTCTTGGCGTGCCCGTCCACGTGGCAGAAGAAGTGGTACTCACCAGGAACGGAGGGCGTGAAGCGTACCCGACTCGATCCCGGGCCCCACTTGTTCACGCTCACCGACACGGAAGAGTCCGCGATCGTGAGGTTGTGCGGCACGAGGAGCGAGCGATTGCGCACGACGAGCTCGACGGGGCGGCCGCTGTGGACGACGATCCGATTCGGCCGAAAGTAGAAGCTGTGCATGTCGACCGTCACGCGCTGCACGCCGTGAACATCGGTCACGGCGTCGACGCTCGTCACGGGCCGGTGCAACCCAGAGGCGCAGCCGCACAGCAGGGACGCGAGCAGGGTACCGACCACCAGAGCTCGTGCCATCGATGGGCTCCTCGTGCGGCCGGGAGAGCAGTCCCCGGCAGCCGCCGGGTCGGCATCCCGGCATGGATCCGGAGAGTGATTGGTTGGATGCAACGGGTCACTCAGGGATACGCCCGGAACTCGGCGCGTTTCCTCGAGAAGGCATGGATCGAGTCACAGCCCGTCGTACCGGGAATAGCCGCGTTCGTTCCAATAGTCGGGGGGCTCGTCCGCCGTGTAGGAGATGTGCGTGATGGCCTTGATGTTCTTGAGGCCGAGCTTCATGGGCGCGACCAGCCTGAGCGGAGCGCCGTGAGCGACCGTCAGCGGCCGGCCTTCGTGGTGGGTGGCCAGCAGCGTCTGCGGGTGCCGCGCGGTGTCGAGATCGATCGAGACGTAGTAGGGGTCGGGGTGGCCGTCGCCGTCGAGGTTCACCGCCGAGCGTACGGCGGCCCAACGAGCGCCGGGCCCGGGGGGGAAGGCGCGCAGGAAATCGGCGAACCGAATGCCGCCCCACCAGGCGATTCCACTCCAGCCCTCGACGCACACCAGCCGCGTGACCTGGTCGTACCGCTTGAAGCTCCGGACGAGCTGGTCCGCGCTCAGCCGCTCGACCCGCCCCGAGGCCAGACCGGACAGCTCGAGCGACCAGGTCGCCAGGTACTCGGGCCCGGGGGTCTGCCCATCGTAATTGTTGCGCAGCGGACGCGCCTCAGAGCGATCGTAGGTACGAACACGACGGTCCCTGGAATAGAGCGCCTCGGCGACGTCGTCGTCGAACGTGAGCGCGCGATCGAGCAGTCGCTCGCCGCGATCGTGCGTGATTCCGAGGCGAGCGGCGAGGGCGTCGAGCCGGTCGTGTCCGGATCCGGGTAGGAGGCGCTGCCGCGCGCGATCCGGCAGCAACCACCACGCCACCGCCGCGGTCGCCACGGCGCTCGCGAAATAGAGGAGGAAGTCGCGCCGCGACTGAGCGGCGAGTCGGGTCGACGGCACTTCGGTCGCCAACTCAGGCCGCTCGGTGAGCGCGGCGGCAAGGCGTGACGGACGTGAACGTGCTTCGAGACGAGGCGCCGGCTGGGGATCCGTCGCGGCCGAAGCGATCGGCGCGTCGGTCGATGCGGGGACCGCAGCCGTCGGTTGCGGCGCGGGCGCGGGAACCGGCCCCGGCGCGGGCGTCGCGGGT
>JACXTT010006291.1_pt1 | contig 16984 bp, 20 predicted proteins | sample 9270951 | NCBI WGS metagenome assembly JACXTT01 (sample SAMN15532306, study PRJNA645909) | rock metagenome | isolation source: weathered quartz diorite | place: Puerto Rico | collected 2017-06-21 | reverse complement strand
GCCACTCACGACATCGGCTTCGAGCGCGATCAGCGCAATAATGGCGTCACGCATAAGATCGATCCCGACATCGACCTGGAGCGCGACTATGTCGAGAAAACTCTTTCCTCCACAGGCATCGTCCTTGAAGTCTCCCATTTCCTCCCCGACAGCCCCATGAAGGAAGCCAAGACGGCCACCGGGGGTTCCTTTCACTCCAACGGTCAAGTCCTCATCCTCCGCCTCGACGACTCCTTCAAGGCCGTCCCCGCCTCTACGAACTCAAATTAGATCTCGCCTCCAGATCCAACCACACCTACTTAACTCTCCCGCGTACTTTCCCCCACCCTCTTCTTGACTTTCCCTCCGCGCGGGTGTCTTTTGGAGAAAAGGCGGCTTCTTACCTTGCTTTTGAGTGAGCCGCAAAACCTTCTCAGTCAGGTGCTACCAGGAGCCTCTTATGAAGCGCATTATCGCTGTACTCGCAATTTTTTTCCTCGCGGCCCTCTCTTCTGCCGCGCAATCCAACCGTTGGGAACTCATTCGTGCCGAATACGGTTCCGGCAATAATTATGTCGATGTCACCTCGCGTGTTCGTTCCCTCGTTCAGGGAGATACGCTCAGCATGCGCGTGGATAACGATACTCTCGGTATCGATCCCACGCCCGGTGCGCGAAAAACCCTCCGCCTCCGCGTCCGCAATCACGGTCAGGAGCAAGTGCTCGCCTACGCTGAGAAAGAATCCTTCAGCATAAACATCCGTTCCCGTGATCATGATCACGACGCTGATCGCCCCGGCGGGGCCGGCAATTATGGCGTTCCCTCACAATCTCCTTACTCCGGCGGCGCTGGCAACTATGGTACTCCTCAACAACCCGCTTACGGAGGCGGCCTGCAAATCTTGCGCGCGGACTACGGCGCGGACAATCGTCTCGCTAACGTCACCTCGCGTTTGGCATCCAGCGTTCAAGGCGATGCACTCACTCTGCGCATCACAAACAACACCATGGGCGGCGATCCCGCCGAGGATCGCCGCAAGACACTCAATGTCTGGTATTCGTTTAATGGAAGGACTGCCAACGTCACTGTCAACGAGGGCGGTACCCTCAATCTGCCTTCGGATAGTGACTTCTTCGCCGGAAATCTCCGTATCATGCGCGCCCAATACGGCGTCGGTAGACGCTACGCCGATGTCACCGATCTGCTCAATTCACAGATTCAAGGCGACCAGCTCAACTTGCGTATTACCAACGACACCATGGGCGGCGATCCTGACCCCGAGCAGCGCAAACAACTCATTGTCTTCTACATTTTCAACGGCCGAATGTCGCGCGTCATGGTCAATGAAAAGAGCATTCTCACTCTCCCCGGTAACGACGCTTACAATCCGCCAAACCCTGCCTACAGCAATGGTGGCTATGGCGACGACCGCCTCCAAATTCTACATGCCAGCTACGGCACAGGCGACCGCCGCATGGACGTCACTGACCTCCTCAACTCTCAGATGCGCGGCAATTCACTGCAGATGGTCGTTTCCAACTCTTCCTTGGGCGGCGATCCCGCCCCAGGTTTGGAGAAGCGCCTCCGCGTCATCTACCTTTGGCAAGGCATGCGCAATCAAACGACGGTCGGCGAGGGCGAAACCCTGGTCATCCCGTGACGCGTTTTTGAAAAACCTCTTGCTGTCATCCCGAGCGAAGCGAGGGATCTGCTTTTTGAAAAAGCCCAGAAATAACCAGAATCCCAGCTGGCCTTCGCTCCCGGGAGTGACGCGGATCTTTCAGCATTCGAGATCCCGCCGACCACACTTCAGACGCTTCTTCGCATTAATACATGGGTACTGAACCTGGTGCGGCCAAAAGAGGCTACGGCCTTGAACCCCTCCTTCGCAAACATGGAAGCAGTGCCGTTCGTGGACTCATTTCCGAAGGCGTAAGATTCCCATCGAGTGATCGGCTAGGCTTCCACGAGGCCCCCTCCTTTGTTTCTTATGGCTTCCAGAGCGGCTTTCAAAGCAGCGCTCGCCACCCCGCGCTTGCGATGCTTCTTAAGAACAGCAAAGCAAGTGATTCTCCAGAGTCTCTCTGTGGCGCCTTCGGGAATAAGCCCTCGATACTTGCGGCTGTTGTCGATACGAGGAAGCTCCTCTCTGGGACCGTATTGGCACCATCCGACTGGCTCTCCCTTCGCGTAGACGAGTATTCCATGCGCGCATCCGCTGTCGACGAATTCTCTCTTTCCCCGGCGGTTCCTCACGCCTCGCTCCGACCTGGTAGGCAGCCACTTGTTCTTGGGCAACCCCCGAGGCCGGTGAAAATGCATACACCAGCAAGAGTCCCACCCGTTCTTTTGAGAGAAAAGTCTCTCAAAATCAGGCCAGGTCTTCTTGGATAGCTCCCTAGCTAGTGGTATATGCCGGAACTTGTGATGCCATTGAACCGCAAGAGTCCTTCTCAATCGTACCTAAGGTATCCCCGCGCATAAGAATCTCATCGTTTTCCCCTACCTCAGGATCGCCAGTCCTGCAAAGTATAGTTTGCGATCTCCACTCTCGCCACTCGCGCTTCACAACAACAAACGCACCGGCTGCCCTTCCTGCGTTGACTTGCTGCGTGCCCCATCCTAAGATGCGCCTGTTCCCACGTTGTCCGTCTTGGCGATTTGCGGCTCCATACGGTGGAGGGCTTCGTGAGCGATTGGCGGTTTGCCCAAAAAAATGTTTCCGAGGAGCTCGCGCTGCTCCATCTCTTTTCCTACAAAAAGTGCCACAAAGACGGCGATGTCCTCTTCCAGATTACCGTCAAGGAATTTGCCGCCCCTCCTCCGGGAATGTTTGCTCGCTTCTTCGCCCAGGCGGACAAGCCGGTGAACCAGAGTACCGGCCCGTTTCTTCCCACCGGCTGGGGCAATTCCATTCTTGATGCGCTATCCGACTGTGTCCGAATGATTCGCGAATTTCCTTACGAGGGCGAAGACAAGCAAGCATCGAAAAGCGTTTCCGGCCCCTGATTCGCGCCTGGAAATATCCGGAGATCTTGGAAACAAATCACCCCTGAAGACGGAAGGCACTCGTGGAAATCATCAAAAAAGAGCTCAAGCCCGGCGTCGTGGTTCTCGAATTGAAAGGCCCGCTCCAAATGGGCGTCGAATGCAAGCAACTCGAGTTGGCCTTCGATGAACTCCTCCGCGAGAATCGCACTCGCATCGTTCTGGATTTTTCCGGAGTCAGCAAGCTCGACAGCGGCGGCTTGGGAAAAGTCGTCAACTGCCTTTCCCGCTTGAAAAAGGCCGGAGGCTCGATGCGCCTCTCCGGCGTCAAAGGGATGATTGACGGAGTCTTGAAACTGACGCTGGTCGACCGGCTGGTTAAAATTTATCCCACCGCCATCGAAGCCTGCGAGGATTTCCCCGATACTTAGTTTTTAGCGATCAACTGGCGGCCAACTGGCTTCCGCAAAGAAAACTCTTCTCCGCTGTATGTTTGCAGCTAATCAAGTCGAACTCAACGGCACTTGGTTTCTTGCTGTCTGCGGAAACCACTGCCACGCAAATTTTTCCCGCAGCAGTTCGCGTAACTTCTTACGCGCGCGATGGAGCTGCGCCTTCGAAGTTCCCACCGAGCATTCCATGATCTTTGCGATCTCGGTGTGCTTGTACCCTTGAATGTCGTGCAGTTCAATCGCCATCTTGTAGCCGGCGGGCAACTGATCGATCGCGTTCTCTAGGCACACACGGTCTATCGAGTCGTTTAGCGACAAGTCAGCCTGTCCGGCTTCTTTGGAGGTTTGCCCGCTCCCTTCCCGGAATTCCATCGACCCCTCCAGCGAGACCTCTCGGGGCGTCTTCCGACGAAGGCGCATGAGCACCAGGTTGGCGGCAATGCGATGTAGCCAAGTGGAAAGAGCCGACTCTCCGCGAAAAGTGTGAATTTTCCGAAATAATTGCAAGAACGCTTCTTGCGTAAGGTCTTCAGCCTCACTGGCATTTCCCAACATGCGCAAGCACAGCGCATACACGCGCCGGCTGTGCGCCTTATAGAGCCATTCGAACGCTTTCGCGTCTCGCCGCTGAGCGCGATGGATAATCTCAGTCTCGGATATTTCCCCTTCTTGCTTTGCCGGACTCCAGTGAGGGCCGGCAGCTTCCAAATGGTCCAAATGGTTTTGTTCGCCTTGATAATTAAGATCCATAATCCTGCTTCCCCTTGAATGCACAGCATGCTATCGACTGCACGTGCTGGGCGCAATCAGGTATTGCCCTAATTCCGGCCCGCCCCGAATTCCCGTGCAACCATTCACACGAGTAACGGGGCGGCACACTTACACAGGGCTGAGGTGTGGGTAGAGCCTGTTTCCAGCTGGAAGCGAAAGAAAGCGGGTCCACTCCCACACCCTTTCCGCGTGATGGAACTAGTGATTGAGTTGCGGCGATGATTTCTTCAAGGTCGCTACCAGCTCATGGGCGGCCGGAGGCGCGGCGATTCCTTGTCCATCTATAATTTTCTCCGCGTCGGTCGATTCGCCGTAGAGCTTGTGATTGGCGTCATTGTCTGGCCGGAGTGTGGACCCTTCGAGCGAGACGCCCGCAAACACACCCCTCGCCCGCGAATAGCTCAGGATTTCCGCGCGCATGAACGCATCCGTGTCAGCCGCAGCGGAGCGTCCTTTCGGTCCCGCCGCAACAGAGGCATCCGCCCCCAACTTCACCTTGCTATGCAGTAAGCTGTTAGCACCGCGGCTGTTCATGACCAGAAATACAAAATCTGTTGCTTCTCCGCCAATCTGCAAGCCGAAACTTCCCCCTTCGAGCGCATACATCGCCGGTGCTCCCCACGGGCCTGTGAATTCCTTCCCCGTACGGCATACCATCGCGCCCCGGCCGTAACTTCCTCCCACCACGAACGCAGCCTTCAGGACAGACGGCATGACCACAACACAGTGTGCCTTGTCCAGCAAGTCTTGCGGAATGTTGTCCGGCACATTGAGAATCTCTTGCATTACTTTCCCCGCATTTTGCAAACGATCTTCTTCGTTTTTTGAATCGCCGGGATTTTTCCCACACGTACAGGTACCCAGTAGGAGCAGGCCCGTTACTCCCGCGAACAGTCTTTTCGCGTACTTCATGTTCTGCACCTCCTCGCTCGCCTCTTTTTTCTTTGTAGCGTTTGCTTTCTGCGAGCGGGCGGGTTCTCGCAGGTTTCCTGTTCCGCAGAATTACAGAGGCAACTTCCCAGCCAGACGCGAACTCGATTTGCTAACACGCTGTAGTTTCAATTGTATAGAGGAGCTCTTCGGACCTTCTGCCGACATGTTGGGAACTCTGATTCGTGTAGTTTTTCCCCGGTCCTCGAACTTCTTGCGAGTAATAGTTCTGGTAGTTGTGTGCCGCGGGCTAGTCTAATTACTTTAGGAGTTCGGGGCACGAACGGCCGCAATCGGCAAATCCCGCTCCGCTGCCCATCGCTCCCAATCCTCGCTCTTGCGTGTTAAGAACCGCTCCGCCAGCAGTTCGTAATTCGCGTTCTCTACTCCAAGTTCCCTCTGCAGATTTTCCCAGAAATGAGGTTCCAGCGCCGCTATTGCGATCCATCCGTTCGACGTGCGGTATACGTTATAGCCCGGCGCCCCTCCGCCAAGCATTCCGTCCGGCGATGTCACGCCGTACCACAGCGGCTTGCTAAAATCCCCGGCAACCTCAGCGATGGGAACTTGCGCATATCTCCCACTTCCTGTGCGCTTTCGCGCTAGAAGCAATGCAAGTCCCGTGCTCACAAGCCGCTCCGCACTCGCCAAATCCGCCAGTAGTGTCCTCGGCATAGCTGGAGGCTCGAGCAATCCAACGCCTGCAAGGTAGGTCAAGTCATGGCCCGGAACATGTTCCTGCGGCGACGCATGGCCCACCAGGGCAATCTGGCAGAGTGATGGAAATTTACGATGAATTCTCTTCCACCCCAGCGAGAGGCGCTCCAGCGCCGCCGGTCTGCTGGCCGTCAGGAGCAGATCCGCTTTCTGCAGCAATTTTTCAAATCTTCCAAAACCACCGGAGTTTTTGAGATCGAGCGAAATTACCCGCTGTCCCGCGGAAAGCGCGCGATACCAGGCAGGACAAAACTCCGCGAGCGCATCGCCTCCCGGTGGCTCGATCTTCGTGACGCTCGCCCCAAACTTGCACAGAAGTGCCGCCGCAGCCGGCCCGGGCAAATTCGTGGCCAGTGTAACCACCGCGATCCCCGCCAGTGGCTTCCGCACTTTGCGTCCTCTCTGCCCCATTTTCTTGTTTCCCTGGCCCGTTCGCGTCCGCTAAACAACCGGCAGCTTCAGGTTCTGCGTCCGTTGTTTCTCACTTCTCCAAGCTGTGATTCTACGGTTGTTCAGGGAGTCTTGATCGCGCTTAGATATTTTTTCTGCGAGACCATGCGTCGATTGCTGGTCCCACTACTTTCCGTCTAGATTCGTTTCCGAGCGAAGATGGGGGTGATAGCGCTACTATTGAACGGTAACTTTGAACTGGATGACGTGGGCTAATTGTCCCGCGGTAGCAGTCACGGTCACCATGTATGTGCCCGGAGGCGTGCCTGGATTGGTCTTACTGCCTCCACCGTTACATCCGAAGGCAGCGATAAGGCAGGTCAAGCTCAAAACGGCGAAAGCGGCATAACGGTAGCGCAGCCTCTTTGAAACACCTTGTTGCAGCAAGATAATTAGGGCTAAGCAGGCTAAAGTCGACCCACCCACGGTTCTCCAAAGGTCAATCCTGCCCGGAGGATTATACGTCCTCGGCAAGTTCATGGACGGAGCAGTGGTGAGGATTGTCAGATTGCTGACGCCGCTGCCAGAGACCGAGGCCGGACTGAACGCGCAAATAGTGTCCGAGGGCAAGCCGGAGCACGACGCGGGCGAGAAATTTACTGTGCCGTTGAAGCCATTTATCCCCGTGATGGTCAGGGCTGCTGTGACCAATGTACCGGAATGGGGAATGGTGATCGCGGGCTGGGCAGACAATCGGAAGTCCGATCCGGCGTTGATGACGCTCACCGCTACGGCCGCCGAATCGCTCGGCAGGAACGTACCGTCCCCTTCGTAGTGCGCCGTTACACTGTAATTTCCCCCAGGGAGCAGGCTGGTTTTCGCTGTAACGGATCCTCCTCCTAATGTGAAGCTCCCGACTCCTTGTTGGCTCCCCGCTCCAAAGTCTGCAATAAGCGAAACATCGCCCGTTGGTGTTCCCGTGCCTGTTTTTGGGGTGACCGTGATATTCACACCGACCGGCGAGCCCTGCAAAATATTGGTGGTGGGATTCAGCGTGAGCGTGATGGTGGACGAAGCCGAACGCGCCGTACCCCAATTGTTCACTAGGTTTGTGGCATTTACCGAGCCCAGACCCGTAGCCAGATCATAGCCTGAGCCGCTCTGGTATTTTCCGGTAGAAGTTCCAAATCCTGGTTCTCCCGGCACTGCGTTATTGCCGACTGTCACATCGTTGAAGGTGCAATTTGAGTTGGGAAGACCTGACTGGCTTGAGCCATTGCACTTAGCGAGCGTTTCCGCAGCCGCGAGGCGATAGAGGACATAATTTGCCTGTCCCTGGCGCGAGCCGGTCTTTTGATTCACCAAGGCCATGATCCCGGCAAAAGATGGAGCTCCCGCTGATGTGCCTCCGACAGAGACGAAACTGAAAGTCCCCTGCCTGCCCGCGCTGCAAGACCCCTGGACACAAAGCAGGTAGGGATCGTGGCGTGCGGCTGCGGCGAACGAAACATCTGGCAAATCGCGCGCGCCATCATTAGGAATGCTTGCTATTCCAGACTGCCAGGATGGTTTCGGGAAAAATTTGCTTACCCCGCCCCCACCGGCGAAGAGATTTGCGCTGGCCCCGCACTGAGCCGAGGTGCAGCTTTCGTTCCACACATTTTCGGGGATATAGGATAGGGCCGTGGCCAGCGCGGTGGGGCCGGTCGCGGAACTCCAGTACAAGCTGTTGGCTCCGTTCTCGTTGAACTCCGTTCCTCCCACCGCGACCGTAAACGGTGTTGAGGCCAGGATGTTCACAGACACCGGATCTGTCGCTGGTGATGTGCTGTTGGGGTCGTCGCAGCCCTCTGCGCCACTATCACCGCTGGATACGACATACGTAATCCCTTGGGCTGCGGCCTGTTCTGCAAGTGCCGCGATATTCGCAGCGTCAGTAGCGGTGACATGCCCTTCGCAACCGCTGAAACTTTCGCTCATGACGTTTCCCAGATTGTGGTCGATGATAAATAACTCGGAAAGGTCGACACCGTCCGTCGTGTTCGTGGATGCGGACGCGACGAACTTCACGGTTGCGTTCGGCGCGACTGCCCCGGACCACGAAGCATCCAGGAGTGCTTCCACTTCCTCGCCGCCTCCAAGGTCACCCGGATCAGGGCCATTCAGGACAACTTGCGGATTGTTAATCGAGAGGCCGAAGAGGTTGCGGAAGTCGCTTATATCCTGCAGATTGAAGTTAGAACGCCCGACAATGGCAATGGTAGTTCCCCCGCCGTTGATTCCCGCTATGTAGAGAGGATTAATGTTGTAGATCACGGCGTAGTCCGCGGGTCCCAACGCATGTTGCCCGTTCGCTAAATTTACAGCTGGTTTTTGTCTAGGAATCGAGCGCGCGATCAGCCGGTGCTCGGAGACGAAGAGTTGGGGTTTCTTGTAGAAGTTGTGCAGCGTGGCAATGCCAGCAACGACCGGCGTCAGTGCGGTAGGAATCTGTGGATCGCGTGAGTTCGCCCAGTGCTCCTTTCCGTTGAGGACGTATTTGTGGATTGCCGTGTGAAAGGCCTCCTGAACTTGGGAAGCCTTGCCGGAAAACTCGATCACGCTGTGGCCTTTGGCGACGTAGTTCACCTGAAAACCGTGCGACTCCAGCCAGTCGGTCGCCGCTCGCACGTCGCGATCGGACGGGCCAAATTCCTGGCCGAACTCTTCCGGGGTTAGCCACTTATGGAAATTCGGCGAAGACTCGTCCTGCTGCTCTTCGAGCAACTGCCGGAGGGCCGTTTCGCGTTCGGGGCTCCGTTTCAGGACGAGCAACATGCGATCCATCGGCAAGCTCGCATGTGCCGGGCCCAAGTCGAACTCTGGTCGCGCCAACGGGTGGGTATTGCCCCGCAGTTCAGTCAGCCGGGTCTCATCCACCGCTTCACTAATGCGTGAAGGAACTTGAGCGCCCTGCGCGCCAGCGAGGACCGGAAATGCGAGAAATAGGCTGAGGAGCCGCGCCACGCTGCGTTTCAGTTCCGGAATTGGTCGCACGCTGGTTTCACCTTGTGAAGTACGTCAGCTTCGCACGCGGCGCAAAGCCCTTTAGCGTCTGGCAGGGAGGAGAGCCGCGACAAAGGATTTCATGAACTACCCGCCGCTGCTATTTCTATTTGTGTCCCCAGGAGAAGACCACCCCGGCGGAGGCTTTCCAGTTGTCTTGTCTGTCAGAGCGAAAATGAGTCAAAACGTAGTCGGCCTCGATCACCCGGATCGCTATATGCTCGTGCACTCGTACATCGATTCCGCCGCCCAGCCCCGTGGCATAGGAGTTCTGATCACTGCTGATGAAGCCGACCTGGTCCTTGAAAATTGCCCGGGAATACCCGAGAGTCGCGCGGGCGAACGGTGTGAACTTTCCGAAGTCATGTCGCACCTGCGGTCCAAAAAGAATAAAGAAATTGTGGGTGCGGACCTGTTCTTTCACGCCGGGGAAGCCAACCGAAGCCAGGTCGACAGTTGGCCGGCGATAGTAATCCCCGGCTTCGGCTACTCCGCCGATCCAGCTCTTCACATATTGCTCGACCCCAAGGTTGTAGCCCCAGCTGCTCACCTTATTAAGGGTGCTGACGGCAAACGGGGGGCTGACGTCTGCATGGCCAAATGAGCCGCCCGCGTAAATCTGCCATTCTGGTGTATCTTGGGCTGCCGCAATCTGCCCTAAACAGAGAATCAAACCGATCGTGCCCAAGAATTTCAACATGCGCCACTCTCCTCACGGCGTTAACCCCATTCATGTCGAGCAATGGGCAGAAAAGGCCTTCCAGGAAGGGTGCAATAAAACTGCCAAACTATGGATCCGGCTAAATCTTTTGTTTTCAATGCGAAAGGTAGCAGTACACCCTGAACTTAGTCTCCGGATAGTTACATGCCAGCGCCGATAACCAGACAATTAGGTCACAATCATGGTAGGGGCCTTCCTTGTGCCTTGGCTAAGATTCCCTGACTTGGCCGCGTGCGGGTTCATGGTTCAACTGCTCGCAGCCGCAACGGCTATTTGTTTTCGCGATTCCTTCCAAAGCTGAATATAGGGTCTCAACTCTTGCATCATTCTCTCGAATTGCGCCAGATCAAGCGACTGCGCGCCGTCGCTGATGGCTTTTTCCGGCGCGGGGTGAACCTCTACGATCAATCCATCCGAGCCAATGGCCACCCCCGCGCGTGCCAACGCCGGCACCAGGCTGCGCTTCCCGGTCGCATGGCTAGGATCGAGAATGACGGGTAGGTGCGTAAGCTCATTCAGCGCGGGAATTGCCGTGATATCACACGTATTGCGCGTCACGGTTTCGAATGTGCGGATCCCGCGTTCGCACAAAATCACATCGGGATTGCCGTGCGCCACCACGTATTCCGCCGACATCAACAGTTCTTTCACCGTGCTGCTCATTCCCCGCTTCAGCAGCACGGGGCGCCCGCATTTCCCCAGTGCTTTCAGCAGAACGAAATTCTGCATGTTGCGCGCGCCTACCTGCAGTATATCGGCATACTGCGCGATGAGCTCCACGTCTCGGTCGCCCATTACTTCCGTGATGATCGCCAGCCCCGTCGCCTTTTTTGCTTTTTGCAGCAGCTTCAGTCCCTCCAGTTCCATGCCCTGAAAATCGTAGGGCGAAGTCCTCGGCTTGAACGCGCCGCCGCGCAGAATTTTCGCTCCCGAGCGCGCCACGCCTTCCGCCGCGCGCATGATTTGCTCTTCCGATTCCACCGAACAAGGCCCCGCCATGACGACAAATTCGTCTCCGCCAATCTCCGTACCATTTACGCGGATGCGCGTTCGCCCGGCGCGGAACTCCTTGCTGACAAATTTGTACGGAGCGGAGATACGCACGACGTTCTCCACCTGCGGCATCGCTTCGACAGACTCCAGGCATGCCGTCACGTCGCCCACGCCCACAACGCCGATTACGACGCGCTCTTCCCCTTCGATGGAGTGCACCTTGTAGCCAAAACGCTCGACTTGTTTGCGCACCTCGTCGATCTCTTCGCGGGTGGCATGGAGTTTCATGGAGATGATCATGGTTTCGGTCCCTTCGGTTTCCTTTTCGTTTTAGAAGCGCGAACGCCTAAAGAAACAAGCTGCACCAAAAATAAAAAACCCACTCTTTGCGAGTGGGACCAATTCTCTCATTGCGGATATTACCTAACTTACAGAAACGCCCCCTCGCCACCTAGTTGGGTGGACTGCTAAATCGATACCAGAGGGCGTATTTGGTGCAGTTCATGAACGCTAGTCTAATTCTTTCCCTGGCCGGAGACAACGAATTTTCTCTGCGCGGAGCCGGGGGCCAGCGCTTCGGCGGGAACCAATCAGTTTTTCAAGCTGGAGGTCAGTACAAAAGAATGGTCATGCGGAAACGCGCGAAACCGCTTGCGCCGTCGACGGGGCAGGCGCTGACGGCGGCCACGCGGTAGAGACCACTCTGGATTTTTTGTTCGAGCTCGGCCGGCAGTCCGTTCAGATTCGCTGTTTCGTAGCGGGCCACGAGTGCGGGGCGATTCGTCCCAAGCCCGCCATTCGAATCACATGCTTTCCGCACATCGTTGTTCGGGGCGATGACTTGCAGCCCTCGTGCAGCGAGCAGAGGAACGACCCGCTGCTCTTGCTGCTCTAAACTCAGATTAGGAACAGTCTGGGAAAAATCCTGGACGGCAAAGAGCCCCACGCTTCCCTGCACCACCCCTATTCCCACCACGGAAAGTTGCGAAGAGAGGATGTTGGCGCGATGCCCGGGCGAATGCATCCATTCCGAGTGGATCACGGCGGGATCTGGCCCGACGGCGACGTTTTCCGCGATCACGCTATAGCGCGCGCCAGCGCCGGCGGCGCGCATGCGCAGATCCGGCTCGCCTGGAAGTTGGTGAGAAAGCATGTTGCGCTGCGCCATGCGTTCCGCATGCTGGCGGGCGGCGGAGGCGAGCGAATCATCCCAATAGAGTATGGACAAGCCGAGGGAAGCGCGCTCGCGGTTGAGCGCGTCAAACAGCAGGCGTTCGGGACTGGCGATTGGGGGCCCCGCGGAGACAGCAAATGGCGCCATCACCAAAATGGCGAATAGCAAGACGGTTTTGCGTGTAAACAGTGACATGCGCAACTCGCACCGGAAACGTCCCGGCAACTCCAAAATCCTATGGAAAGGTTAGCGAATGGAAACGCAAAAAGCTGCTGGTCTGAAGGACAAGTACGGCTGTACTACAAGGACAGGTACGAATTTATTGCGGATTGGCAGGAAAAATTCCAGCACTGAGATCGAACAGTCCTGAAGCCGCGCGGTGCAAAAAATCTCAGCCGCGAACGTGAACGGCGCTGAAGCTGAGGATCACGTGTCCGCCGGTGGTGGGCCGGCCGAAGCTCAACATTGGGCGAAAGCGCGAAAAAAGCAGCATCTGGTCAAGCTGGCGGCGCAGAGCTACGCTCGTGGGCCCGGCAAGAATCTGGTAACCGACCATGCTGCCGTGGGCGTCCACCGTGACGTCCACGAGCAATCCGTGGGGCAAAGCGAGCTCGACGTCATGCTGCTCCGGAGCCCACGACTGCGGATATTCCGAGAGCGTGATGAGCTCCGCCGGGCGGAGAATATCCAGAGGAACATCGTTGGCCACCGCTTGCACGCTCAGGCCGGGCGCCATTAATTGCAATACCATTGCGAAAACCAGAATCGCGGAGAAAAATCCGCCAGTGGCGGGAACGGTAAGCGGCCGGAAAACATTGTCGAGCACAACCTGGGCGTGGTCGCTCATTCTGCGCAAGCGGTTGGAAAAACTCTCGGACGCTTTGGCCTGGGCTACAGCAATGCGGATGCGTACGGCCAGGTCGGGAGGCGGAACAAATTGCGGTGTACGAGACAACAAAATCGACAGCTTGCGGTAACGTTGCAGTTCGGTTCGGCAAGCGGCGCAAAGATCCAGATGTTCGCGGATATCAACGCGATCCTGCGGACGCGCGCCCTTGGCGATCGCGTCGTCGAGATAGCCCGCCAATTTAGTTCGTACGGTGGTGCACTTCATAGATTCTCCTCGCCTGCGGAACTTACCCGCAGTAACGTGCAGTGCGAAGAAACTGTCGCCACGCGCGCGGCCGAAAACGCGCCGGAAAATTCCGGTGTTGGCGCCGCGGGATGAGCTTCGCGCTCGCCCAGCAGCGGCTCAAGCAGCTCGCGAAGCACGCGGCGTCCGCGCAAGATGCGCGATTTCACGGTGCCGATGCTGCACTCGAGAACTTCCGCGACTTCCTCGTAGCTCAGGCCCTCGAGGTCGCGCAAAATCACCGCGCTGCGAAACACATCGGGAACCTGCTGCAACGCGTTCTGCACGGCCACCTGAATCTCGCGGCTGGCCAACTGCTCGAAAGGCGACGCTCCCGAATCCGGGACCTCGATGGCGGCATGCCCTTCCTGGGGTTCGATGTTGATGGAGACGTTTTTCTGAAGATGCCGCTTGAACCAGCGCTTGTGATTGAGCGCTTCCCGAACGGCGATGCGATAGAGCCAAGTTTTCAATGAACTGCCATGGCGAAAACTGCGAATCCCGCGAAACGCTTTCAGGAAAACTTCCTGCGTGCCGTCTGCGGCGTCCGACACGTCTCCCAGCATGCCCAGAATCAGGTTAAAGACGGGGCCATGATAGTGGGTGACTAGCCAATCGAACGCGGTTTCCGAACCGGCCTGCAACTCGGTGACGAGTTCGGATTCGTCACGGCCCCACGAAAGAGCGCTAGCCCAATCGGACACGACTGGCCTTTCCGGCCCGTGCGTTTCGGCATCCCTTGGGATCCCTGGGCCTGGCTGCCTTGGTCACGACTCGCAATCGGGACGGCGACTGGCAGGTGCCCAACCCGATTTCCGCTCTACCAAGCTTAGACACCGGAACCCGCGGAGATGTTTCCGGCCTCAGATTCATTCTGGCACCTTGCGGCATTGGGAGCAATGGCCTCCGGGGGTTAGTACGAGCAGCCAGGCCTCCCCTTGCAGGAATTTTTGTTCCTGCCCTTGTAGTGCCGGTTTTCAGACCCGTGGCCTCCGCTCGCCCTTCTAGCGGCCGGGGCCGCCTGCCCTAAGAGCCGAAGGGTCGCGGGCATCCCACATGGTGTAAGCCCCTGAAGTTCAGTTAGGGGAGCGACGCCTTTAAGCGTCGCGAAACAGCGCTCGGTAGAGGACAGGCTTTAGCCATGGTAGCGCGTGGAATGCCTTGGAATAAGAAAGATAGCGGCGCTTTATGCTACTCAGGAGGCACTCGCAGCGCGAGCTGCCTGCTGGCTGGCCATTTGTTCCATCATCTTCTTTTGCATTTCCTTGGGTGTGGGTTGTGCAATGTGCGTAGCGACCATCCAAGTGTAACCCTCTGGATCGACAACGGTTCCACAGCGGTCGCCCCAAAACATATCCATCACGGGTCCCTTGGACGCGGCGCCGAGCTTTACGGCCTTGGCAACCGTCTTGTCTGCATTCTCCGTCAGCAGATACAAACTCGTTGGCGAGGCACCGATTGTTTTCGCAGCGCGAGCACCCATCTGCGCCATTTCCGGCCCCAACATTAATGTCGTGCCGCGGAGTGTCAGCTCGGCATGGATCGCCTTGCCGTCTGGACCGTTCATGATCCCCCGCTTGGCAAAGCCGAACGCCTTTTGATAAAAGTCGGCTGCCGCTTTCACGTCGGTCACCGTTAGTATTGCCGTTACCGCACCGTACTGCTTTTTATTGAGTGGATCGATTTTTCTGGGCATAACACTCCTTTTGTGAGGCGAGTATTTGAGCTGAATTCCGGCGGAAGTTGCTCATGATGCGCCGCCCGAAGAAACTCTGAGCGGCGGAGATCAAGGATACTGCAATGAGAAACGTCCGGTCAACGTGCGAGTCGATGGCACAGCATACTTCGGCGAGCACTTCCCGAGTCTCCTGTCAACCGCCCGTAAGGCCCTTCCAGACACCAGTTGTGTATAATCCCTGGCGCTTTTAGGAGTTTTTATGGACATTCACTGCGTCGTGACCGGGCAGAACAAATCCGGTAAGTCGCTCATAGTGCGCAACACTCCCATTAAGCCTGTGAGTCTCGCGCTATTTCCGGGATACGAGTTTCATCGCATCTGGGGCAGCGATTCCATCCCTGAACTTTCGTCGGACGGGACGTCGCTGCCGCAGCCTCGCTATTTTCCGCCAAAGAGTGGTTTCCGCTTCGGGTTCTTCACGATACCGCCGGATACGACGACGCGCGTCGGGCTGATCAACACCGCGTCTGCTCTCGAAGAGGTTCAACAAAAATTGCCGGGGATCCTCGACGTCTTGGAACGCGATCATCCCGGTATGTACACGACGGACACGGTGGACTTCGACGTAATTGTCTCTGGCGAAGTGGTTCTCGAACTGGATGACGGAGCTGAGGTCCTTCTCAAAGCGGGTGATTGTGTGATTCAGAACGGAACTCGCCACGCCTGGCACAACCGGTCCTCCAAGAATTGCGTGATTCCCGTCGCGCTAATCGGCGCCGAGCGCAAACCGTAGTCCATCCAAAGCATCCGAAGAGTTTACCCTTCGCGCAGAAGACTCCAGGGTTGTGTAGAGGCCGCGGACCGTCGCGGGCATCTTTGGTTCTCGTAGGGGCACGGTATATCGTGCTCTCTCTCGCCATTTTTGTGTCTCCCCTCTCCTGGATTCATCCCACCCGCCGAAAACAAAATCCCGCTATCTCTTGATCGCGTAATAGATTACGTAGATCCAGCTAAGAATGCCGTGAAGGATCATCCACAGAATGGAATGATTGACGCTCCAGGAAATGGTTATGGCCAGGATACTTCCGAAGCCCCAGCAACCTATGCCCGCCGACCCGCCTCTGTTTTCCACGGCTCCTCCAAGATTTCCGTTCTTAGTTCCAAAGCAGGTCGCATCTTACACCAGGCGTCTCCCGCGAGCAGATCGCGGGCGGCCACCAGGCCGCGGCCTACCCCGATCCTGTCGGGGACCGTCGTGGACATCCCAAATGGTTGTAAGCCCCTGACTTTCAGTTAGGGGAGCGACGCCTTTAGATGTTGCGGAACGACGCTGGGACGGAGACAGGCTTTTGCCATGGTCCCTCTGCCCCGGTGCTAAACCGGCACCTAGGGCACGAACGAAGTAGATACTGGTCCCGCGCGGTTATTCCGGGAAGGCACTTAGCGTCTCAAGCTGCTTTACAAGCCTAGATGTATCTTCCTCTCTGGAGAGCGAAAAGGGCTAACAGGTAACAGAATGCTGATAAGGCCAGCGCGTATCCAAAAAAGTCTGGAATTGCCTGAGCGTATGGCGCTCTGCGTCCACAGATCAACAGAATAGAACAAATCGGCGTTGAAGATCAGAGCAAAAGTCACCGCAATCGCGGGGTGCACGAGCCATGCCAGCAAGGCCAGGTAGGCAATTATCCCCACCGAGGCTGTGAAGGTGTCCACCGCAACAAAAACCAAACCGGCACGAACGGGCACGTGCCAAATGAGCGACAACACAACTGCACTGGTCAGAACTATGCAGTTAAGGCGCAACGACACGGCCACGGCTGATAAGAATGGGGCTCCCAGCCAGACGGTCAAAAGTACAGGTCTAATGAAAAAGTTAATAGCGGAATGTACTAGTATAGCGTCCCATAAATAAGTGGTATTAGTATTGCTGGGAATACAGGCATCTCCCGTGCACAATGGAGGTGCCTATGACCATGGGACGGCCCAAAGCGACGTTGGTTTTGGATTGGGGGCT
>JACXTT010006290.1_pt1 | contig 16984 bp, 15 predicted proteins | sample 9270951 | NCBI WGS metagenome assembly JACXTT01 (sample SAMN15532306, study PRJNA645909) | rock metagenome | isolation source: weathered quartz diorite | place: Puerto Rico | collected 2017-06-21 | reverse complement strand
CTCCGGGTTGTGGGCCGCCGAATGCCCGACACCGGGAACGCCATCGCCTTCCATCTGGAAGGCGCCCTCCTGGAATCCTGTGCGCTGGAACCCCACGTGGATATGGCCCAAGCCTACTTCGGCGCCGGTCGCTGCATGATATGCATGTCGCGATGCCGACTCCCTTGCTGAGGGCTGCTGTCTCGGGCGCCGCGGTCATCTTTTCGTGGATCATCCTCGAGCTCGGCTTCCGATACGTTCCGAATTACTATGCATCTCTCGTGCGGCCGGGGGAGGATCACGGGGACTGGCATAGGCCCGGGGGGCTCTACAGATGGGTCGGTTCCGATCTCCAACCGCGGCATTCCCCGCCGAACGTCTTTCGCTGGAACAATCGTGGATGGCACGACGTTGACCATGCGCTCGCAAAGCCGGCGGGAGTGACGCGGATCCTCATCTTGGGCGACAGCTTCGTCGAGGCAGTGCAGGTAGAGCTGGAAGAGACATTCTTCAGGCTCATGGAGCGCGACCTGACCGCTGCGCTGCATCGCCCCGTCGAGGTGATCGCGCTCGGATGGGCCGGGTGGGGGCAAGCGCAAGAGCTTTTTGCCCTCGACAAGGAGGGGCTGAACTACTCGCCGGACCTTGTGATCGCGGAATTTCTCAGCAGCAACGATGTCCGGAACAATGACGATGATCTCGAACGGATCGAGCGCGAGAGCGAGATCAGCGGAATGGCACGCGGCTGCTTCGCTTCCGCTGAGCACTTCGGCCTGTTCTTCACCGCATTTGCGTGTGATCGCATCGACGGCGCGATCAAGAGCGTTGAGGGTCGAGCCGACCCGCTGGACCTCGACGTCTACCGACGCAAGCCTCAGCATCACCCCGACCTCTGGCCGGAGGCCTGGCGACGCACCGCCTTCGCCGTTTCGACGATGAACCGCCTTGCGCGACAGCGTGGTGCCCGATTTCTCGTCGTGGCGTTTTCGAGCAAGCTCGACCTTTCCGCGTGGGCCGATGCTCCGATGAGACCGGACCTCGAAGGACGATGGCCCACGCAGCGGATGGCCGAGATCTGCCAAGGCGAGAGCATTCCGTACCTGAATCTCGCGGAGCGATTCGCGGCGTTGCCAGCCGCCGAACGCGACGCCCTCCACCTCAACGAAAGCTGGCTCGGTGGCCACTGGTCGGCGTTCGGTCACAAGAAGGCTTCGCTGGAGATCGAGTCGATGATCATCCACGGCGGATTGCTCCACGCCTCGATAGGGAAGGACTCTCAGTAAAGTCTCATGTCGCTGATGTACGTCTGGAAGTTCGTGAAGATGGTCGCGCCCGCGTACAGCGGCGTCGTGCTGCTGCTCGTCGTCCCCGGCGTGATGTCGGTCCACGAGGCGCTTCCAATCGCCGAGTACTCGGGAAGTCCCTGGATCTCGTAGGTCGCGTTATTCGAGGAACCGAGCGTGATCCGAACCCGATATGTCGACCCGGCGCTAAAACCCGGATTGGCGCCCACGTTTCCCCTGGACGTTCCGTTCTCGAAGACCGTCAGGCGAAGGACGCTGCTCGCATTCGTGAAATCCAGACCGTGGGAGAAGTTCGTGTAGCTCTGCCCAGCTCCGTCGCTCCATCCGACCATCAGATTCGGCGTGGTCGAGGACGACGACCCATCTGCGCCCGACGGAATGAAGACGTCGACGAGGAAGACCTTGCCGTTGGCCCGCGAGGTCGACGACTGCGAGTGGAGCCCATTGTTGCCCCATGCAGTGCTATCGCCGACGAGGCCGAGCCACTGATACTGCGTCTTGATCTCGACGTTACCCGTGGTGCTCTGCGCGCGCGTCCAGGTCGAGCCCGTATTCAGGCTCGCGCCCATGAAATCGTCGCGGAAAATGTAGGACGTGCTGTCGGTGACGGCTCCCCACGAGGAAGGCAGGAGCACGTAGGAGACGCCGCCGAGCGCCGAGCCCGACCCTCCGCTCGGCCCCGAGAGCACCTGGTTCACGACGTACTTGGAGATCGGCAGGCGCAGCGCGTGGCCGATGCGGAAGTAGTCGGTGCTCCCCGTGTCGCCGATCTCGTTCTGAAGATTCACGCCGATCGGAGTGCCGCCATTGTTATTCCCCGAGATCATCGCGGCGACCCACGTGAAGTTGTAGGACGACACGCCCGTGATGATTGCCCCATAGGCCCCGGGCAGAAGTGGGTACGCGGTGTTCTGCGCCGTCAGGCCTACGTACTGCGTCGCGCTCGTGTCGAGCGTGTTGAGGCGGCTGTAGTAGGTCGCCTCCGCATCGAGATAAGTCGGTAGGCTCGGATCGATGATGATCGCGGCGGCGCCACTCCCGAGGCCGGCGAGGGTGACGTTGCGGAGGGGAATCGGCTGGTAAGGGAATCGGTTCTCGAGTCTGCCGCCGCTGCCGACGCGCGTGTAATACGACGCCGCGAGGTACTTGGTCGTGCTGCTGTTGATCGAGTAGCTGAACGAGTTGACCTGCATCGGCTCGATCGCGAGAGGCTCAAGCCACGCGGCCAGGTTTTGGAAGTAAGCACGGTTCGGCGTCGAGCCGCCGCCGCTGGGCGTGGGAGTCGGCTGAGGCGTCGCCGTCGGAACGGGCGTGGGATTCGTGATCGTAATGTTGGTGCGCGAGTTGCCGGCGTCATCCGAGCACGTAATGAGCGGCCCCACGCAATTGAAGGCCGAGCGCGTTGGAAGCGGCGTCGCCTCGTCGTAGGGAGCAAAGCTTCCGGAACCGCTTCCCGTGCCGCATGCGGCGCCCGCATCGCCGAGCTTCCCGCCCGCAATCCACTTCACGCAGTTGTCTGTCGAGGGGTCGGCGGACAGCCCCGTCGTCGTGACCTTCGATCCGGGCGACGATCCGAAGAATTGCAACGGCGTGGCCGTCGGCTGCGGTGTTGCCGTCGGCGCCGGAGTAGCGGTCGGAAGTGGCGTGGATGAGGAGACACCGCAATTCCAGGCGGTCCCCTCTCCGAGGGCCGTCGCGCCACTCCCCCCGCTAGTGCAGGGGTTCGTCTTGGAGCAATTGCTGCAATACCTTGCCTCGCCCGGGGTCGGCGTCCCGAGCGCCGAGAACGTAAACGCGCTCGGGTTCAGGTTCAGCTTGTCCATGCTCGTGGCATAGGCGAGCACGGGAAGCACGAATGCCGCGAAGAAGATCCACAGACGGGTTCGATTCATCGTTCCCTCACGCCACCGTGTGGCGGCTGACCTTCACGTCGACCGTCGCCGTGCTCGCGCCATAGCTCGAGCGGATGCGGAAGCCGGCGGTCGTCTTGTTCTCCCAATAGAAGTTCTCGTCGGTGTTCCCGGTGATGTTGATCGCGTAGTTCGTGTCCGGCTCGTCGAGGTTGAAGCCGGAGGCGAGGTTCGCGAAGAGCAGGTCCTTCTGGCCGGCGACGAGGACGACGTTCGTAAAGCACCGCTCGACGTGCGCGCGATTCCATCCAGCCTGCGGCGTCACCTTCGTCACGTCGGCGTCATCCGAGACGCCGCTCCTGAACTTGTGGAGAGTGCTCATCGGACCCCCGTCGGCTTGTCGGGATCGGTCGAGTTGAGGATCAGGCGATTCTGCTTGACCAGGTCGTAGAGGAGTTCGGGCGTCTTCGTGTTGTCGACCGTCGGCACGACGATGATGCGCGCGCCGACGCGCTCAACGGTCTTCGCGATGAGCGTCGAGAGCTGCTGCGGTGAGATGCCTGTCGCCGGTGAGCAGGGTGAGCATTAGCCAGATGGCGACAAGCGCGATGCCGATGAGCGAGCCCTGGATGTAGCCCCTCCGGAAGCCGCGCCAGAACGGCGTCCAGTCCCGGCGCGCGCGCCTGTCGTAGATCGCCGAGACGCGCTCCACGTAGGCGTCCACTTCTTCGCGCCAACGGTAGGTCATCGGGCCGCCTCGCCGAACGCCATTACCTCCTGCGAGAGCCGTTTGGCGGCGATCTCACAGTAGCGTTCCTCGATCTCGATGCCGATCGCGCGGCGGCCGAGGTTCTTCGCGGCGACGAGCGTCGTGCCACTGCCCATGAAGGGATCGAGCACGACCTCGCCGGCCTCGCTCGAATGGAAAATCAGCCGCTCGAGCACAGGAATCGGCTTCACCGTCGGATGAACGGCATCGCGCGTTCCGCTCCAGTCGTAGCGAAGGACCGCGCGCGGTCGCTTTCCGAAAAGCGGGCGCCTGCCCTTGGAGGCGTAGACGATCGCCTCCCAGTTCATCCCGTAGCCGGCCTCCAGATCGCCGACGCTGCCCGCGTTGCCCTTGTCCCAGACGAGGACGTTCTTCAGCGACCAGAAGCACTCGACCTCGTCGAGGACCTGGCCAAGCATTCGGGGCGCCGCGAAGAAGTAGGCGTGACGGTCCTCGCCGAGAACCGCGTGAAGATACGGGAGGACCTCGCGGACGATATTGAGCGAGAGGTCCCCGGCGATCGGAGCGACGAGCGGATCGTTGCGTGATCGCCACGCGGTTACGTAACCGACTCCATAGGGCGGGTCCGTGAGCACCAGATCAGCCACGAAGCCCCCCCCAGCGTGGGGAGTACCTGACGACAGTCGGCGTGATAGATCGCGATTCCGCCGTGCTCGTAGTACGGCCTCACCGCGGCCTCCCTTCCCCGTCCACCGGAAGCGATTCCGCCTCGGCGAGCGCCTCACCCGTCAGCGTGCCGAGCTCGAGCAGGTGCCGGAGCGTCGACGGACGGACAGCCTTCACGGCGAAGAGAAGGATTCTTGAATGCGAATCGCCGTGCTCGAGCAGCGGAGCTCGCCGCGAGTCGTCGGCGGAAACGTCCAGGAGCAGCGACGGGGCGCTGGTGCCGGCATCACGCCCTCCGCGCCTTCGCCCGAACGTCATCGAGCGAGAGCGTCCGAGCCCGCTTCGGATTGTCGCGCCGGTGCCGGCGGTACTCCCCGACGACGAAGACGGCGAGCGCGGCCCAGACGAGGACGGCGAGCGCCAGGGCGACGCAGCCGGCGAGGTATTCGGGCGTCGAGAGGTGGCAGCCGGAGAGGAGGGGAGGGACCGCGATCGAAAGGGTTGAGCGCGCTCGCTTTTCCGTCATGCAACACGTCTCCGCCCGTCAGGGCAGAGAACGGTGAAGCGGAAAGTCAGGAGCGGTCGGTCAGCCTCCGGGAACAGCGCCGTGCGCGTTCCCCGCAATGACGATCGAGGGCCTCCCGGCGAATGCCGAGGAGGCCCTCGTCGCTTCGGCCGTTCGGGGCCGCGGTCTCGTCAGCGACAGATCCCACTCGCGCAGAACCGCCCGGGGCCGCACGAGACCCCGCAGCCTCCACAGTTCGAGACGTCACTCGAGAGGTTGACCTCGCACCCGTTCGCGTTGGAGCCGTCACAGTTGCCGAATCCGGCGAAGCACGAATAGCTGCAGGCGCCCGTGGTCGTGGAGCAGGTTCCCGCGACTGCATTGGCGACGGACGGGCAGGAGATGGGAGTGCCGCCGGTGCAGACCCCGGCCTGGCACGAGTCGCCGGTCGTGCACGCGTTGCCGTCGTCGCACGCACCGCCGTTGGCGGCGGAATGAGAGCAGGAGCCGTCGGCGAGGCAGACGTCCTGCGTGCACGGGTTCGCGTCCTCGCAGGCCCCCGGCGCGCACGAGACCACCGAGCTCTGGCAAACGCCGCCCTGGCAGCTCTCGTTCGGGCCGCAGGCGTGCCCGCAGGAGCCGCAGTTGCCGGCGTCGGAGGCGACGTTCACGCAGACTCCGCCGCAATCGTTCTGCGGCGAGGCACAGCGATTCGTGTTGCGACAGTCGAAGACCGTGCAGGCTCCGTCGCCGTCGGCATCTTCGAGCGCGAGGTCGCAGCGATCGTTCGAGTCGAGATCCCAGCAGCGAAGACCCGTCGCGCCGGAGGGCCCTTGCGGTCCGGAGGGGCCTTGCGTGCCGCTCGGTCCTTGGACCCCGGCGGGCCCCTGTGGCCCCGTCGGCCCCGTGGGACCGATCGGGCCGCTCTGACCCTGGCTTCCGGTCGCACCCTGTGAGCCCTGCGGTCCCGCGGGCCCCGTCGCGCCGCTCGGACCCGCGGGGCCGACCGCGCCGACCGCGACCTCGAACACGCTGCCGCCGCCTGGGGTGCTCACCACCAGCTGATACGAGCCGGGCGCCAGCGGCGGCAGGGTCGCGACGAGGTTCGTCGGACTCTTCGATTCGATGGCGAGCGGGTCACCGCCGAGCGTCACGGTCGTGGCGTCGCCGAGGCTTTGGCCGACGACGTCGAGCTGCCGCGCGGCTTCGTCGACGAACACCTCGGACACACGCGGCGCCGGAGCGGGAGTCGCGGTCGGCAGCGGCGTCGAAGTCGGCAGTGGCGTGAGCGTGGGCACCACCGCGGGCGTCGGGGTCGGCGTCGCGGGCTTGGCATGCAGCGCGGTCGGCATCCAGACGAGTGCCGCGGCCCACGACGCGAGGGCAGCACGCCTTCGTAGCGAGACGTTCATGAGAAGCCTCCTTGTCGGCTGGGGACGGACCCCGGTTACACGAGGTCCCGCGCGGCGCGGTATCCCGTGAATGTGGGATGTCCGCCGCCGCGGCTTGAATTCGATCCTGCCGTCGCGCGATAGCCGAGCAGCACTCCGCATGACTCTCGTGCCGAATCCCGCTCGCGGGCGCGCCATCGTGCGATGGATCGCGTTCATCGCGGCCCCTTGCTCGATCTGGCCGCTCCTCGCCTGGGTGCACCGCGAGCGGCCGATGAGCCCTGACGTGCGCGTGCTCCGCGACGCCGCGACCGACGCCGATCGACGCGACGCCTCGTACGAGATCCGCTTTCGCGCCGATCCCTCCGAGCACGAGCAGTGGGCCATCTACCTGCCGTCGCTCGGCATGAATGCGGCGGTCTATCTGAACGGCAGTCTGATCGGCGACGGCGGCCGCTTCGAAGAGCCGATCGCGCGAAACTGGAATCGCCCGTTGCTCTTCCCGTTCGCGCGCTCGTTGCTCGCACCGTCGGAGGACACGCTGCTCATCCACGTGCGCGGCGACGGCATCGAGCCCATGCATCTCGGCCCGGTGTATCTCGGGTCGGAGCAAGCGCTCTCCGGTCACTTCCATCGCCGTCACGCGCTCAAGGTGACGACGGTCTGGGTGATGATGCTCTGCCTGGTCGCGGTCGCGATCTTCATGGCCGCGCTGTGGAGCCAGCGTCGCGACGAGCCGTACTACGGGTGGTTCGCCGCGGGCGCCGCCGCATGGGCGGCGATGTGCCTGAATCTGGTGATCGTGAACGTGCCGGTGTCGACGCTCACCTGGTACGGGCTCTGGTACGGAGCGATCATCGCGTGGGGAACGCTGCTGAACCGCTTCCTGCTGGCCTTCGTCGCCGACGAGAGCCGGCTCGTGCCGCGCATCATCGACGCGTCGCTGGTGACGGGGGTGGGCGTCGTCGCCGTGCTGACCGCTCTCGGCTCTTCCTCGGTGTACGAGTTCACGCGTGCGTGGATGGGCCTCGTGCTGCTCGGCAGCCTGTATGCGACGACGCGCACGATCGGTGCGCTCCGCGCCGAGGGCCATCGCCTGGAGATCGCGGTGCCGCACGTCCTCGGGGCGTGCATCTTTCCGAGCGCCGTGCACGACTGGATCGTGCTCGCCCGGATCGACCCGCGGCCCGGCGATTACTTCGTACCGTACGCGGCGCTGCCGGTACTCGCCGGAATGGGCTGGGCGCTGCTCCGGCGCTTCGTCGATGCCCTCGAGCATTCCGAGTCGCTCGTCGCCGACCTCGCCGATCGGGTGCGCAACAAGCGTGAGGAGCTCGATCGGAGCTACGTACGTTTGCGCGAGGTCGAGCGCGGACGCGTCCTCGAGGTCGAGCGCGAGCGCATCATGCGCGAGATGCACGACGGTCTCGGGTCGCACCTCGTGTCGACGCTCTCGCTCATCCAAGGAAGCGCGCCGTCGCGCGAGTCGATCGGGGAGGCGATCCGCGCAGCGATCGACGAGCTTCGCCTCGTCGTCGAATCGCTCGAGCCGCTCGACGGCGATCTGATCGCGGCGCTCGCCATGCTGCGCGCCCGCATGCAGCCCCGCTTCGAGGCTGCGCGCATCGCCGTCGTCTGGGAGGTGAGTGATCTTCCCATCCTGGCCGACCTGCAGCCCGGGCGCGTGCTGCAGGTGCTGCGGATCGCCCAGGAGGCGTTCAGCAACGTATTGAAGCATGCGCGCGCACGGACGATCACGGTGCGCACGGGTGTCGCCACGAGCCCCGCGGGTCCGGTCATCTTTCTCGAGATCGGCGACGACGGCGGCGGAATCGGCACCGACGGAGGGAGCGGAAGGGGGCTCGCGCACATGCGCCGGCGCGCCGCCGAGCTCGGCGCACGACTCGAGCTCCATTCCGCGCCGAGCGGGACACGCGTCCGTCTCGCGCTCCCGATCGATCTGCCCGTGGACGCATGAGCGCCGCCGCCATCCCGCGTGCCGTCCGCTGGCCACTGCTCGCGGCCGCGACGCTCGCCACTTGGCTGCCGATCGCCGCGCTCGACCATCTCGCCGTGCCGACGCTGCCTGGAGCCGTGCACGAAGCCGATTTCGTGGCGGCACCGGGTGACGTGATCCCCGCGTCCACGGCACCCTGGACGCGAGTCTCGCTTCCCGACGACTGGCGCGATCGCCATCCGCGGACTCGCGAGGGCTGGTACCGAATACGGCTCCGCCACGAGCCGCAGCAGGCCATGCGCGAGGCGATCTACTTCCCGTCGGTCTCGATGAACGCAGCGGTCTTTCTGAACGCAGAGCTCATCGGGTCCGGCGGACGTTTCGAGGATCCCGTGGCTCGAAACGCGAATCGGCCGCTACTGTTCTCGTTCCCCGAAGGCCTGCTGCGGCCCGGCGACAACGAGTTCCACTTCCGCGTCAAGGCCGACTTCGTCGACGACGGGTTCGTTCCCGCGCTGGCGATCGGCAGCTTCGCCGATCTCGAGAGCATCGCGCAGCGGTCCGAGTTCATCCGCGGGACGATGGTATGGATCCTCATGGTCGTCCGCCTGGTCGTGGCGAGCTTCACGGCGGCGATCTGGATGCTGCGGCGGAGAGACGGGTATTACGGCTGGTTCACGCTCTCCGCCACCGCCTGGGTGCTCGCCGAGCTGAACCTCGTGGTCGTCGAGCCGCCGGTCTCGACGCTCGCGTGGTACTGGATCATCAACGTGGCCATCGGTTGGTGGGGGATCACGGCGGTGCGCCTCGTGCTCTCCTTCGTCGGTGTCTCCAAGCCGCGTGCCGAGCGCAATTTGACGATGTTCGGGGCGTTCGGCTCGGCGATCCTCGGCGGTCTCGCGCTCGTCGGATCGCCCCACCTCGTGCCGCTCGCGGTCAACGTCTGGCTGCTCTTCGCGTTCCTCGCGAGCTGCTACCTGTTCCGCGGGGTGATCCCGCTCCTCCTCAGCTATCCGGACGAGCGCGAGCTGAACGTCGTGTTCGTCGTGTCCGCCTCGGTCGTCGGCTGCGTGCTCTTCGACCTGATCATGCAGCTCGGCCTGCGCCCGCGTGGAGGCATCTCCGCGCCGACGTACGGGTCGCTGGTGGCGATCGTCGGGATGGGATGGGTGCTCGTCCGCCGCTTCGTGCGCGCCCTTCGTCAATCGCAATCGCTGGCCGCGGCGCTCGAGGCGCGGGTGCGTGAGAAGCACGCCGAGCTCGAGCAGAGGTACCACGAGATCGCCGAGCTCGATCGAGAGCGGACGCTGTCGGAAGAGCGTGCGCGCGTGCTCTCGGACATGCAGGACGGTCTCGGTGCGCAGCTCGCCTCGACGCTCGCGCTGATCGACGGTGAGGAGGCGTCGCCGGCCGATCTCGGACGCTCCGTGCGCGCCGCGCTCGACGACTTGCGGTTGGTGATCGATTCGCTCGACCCGGCGGAAGGCGAGATCGTGCCGGCTCTCGCGACGCTGCGGACACGGATGCAGCCGCGCTTCGATGCTTCCGGCCTCGACGTGCGCTGGGAAGTCGACGACGTGCCGCCGATTCCGGATCTCGGCCCGCATCGGCTGCTCGTGCTGCTGCGCATCGTCCACGACCTGTTCGGAGCCGCGCTCCTCGTGCCGGGAGGACGCGTCCTCGCGGTGCGCATCGCCGCGCAGGAGGCGCACGAGCGGGTGGTGATCGAGATCGCCCTCGAGACGGACGAGGCGAAAGGCGGCGGGATCGCCGAAAACGTCGCAGGCGTCGATCTCGAGATGCTCGCTCGGCGAGCGCGCGACGTGGGCATCGCGCTCGAAGCCGAGGGGCGGGACGAGTACGACGCGATGATCCGGCTGTCGATCGCGCTTCCCCGCGCCGACGGCGATCAGCAGGGCAGGGCGGGCGGGTCGGTGACGCGAAGCCCGTGACCCTCGCGCCGCCCCTCAGGTGTCGTCCCCGAGGATGCCGCGCTGCAGTGCCTCGTAGACCGCCTCGGCGCGCGAGCGCACCTCGAGCTTTTCGTAGATGTGCTTCACGTGCGACGTGACGGTGTGAGCGGAGATGCCGAGCAGCCGGCCGATCTCTTGGAACGTGAAGCCCTTGACCAAGAGCCGCAGCACTTCCTGCTCGCGCTCGGTGAGGCTCGGTAATTCTTCACCCGTGCGCGCCATCGGCGGCGGCTCGCGGAAACGGCGCAGCAAATGCCGGGCGATCGCCGGGCTGATCGGCGACCCGCCGCGCACGAGCTCGCAGATCGACTCGCCGATGTTCTCGTTCGACGCGTCCTTCAGGATGTAGCCGGTCGCGCCGGCCTCGATCGCCGCGACGACGTGCTTCTCGTCGCCGAACACCGTGACCACCATCGCCTCGAGCGTGGCGCGGCGCCGCTTCGCCTCGCGGATCAGGTCGACGCCGCTGCCGTCGGGAAGCCCGAGGTCGACGAGCAGCACGTCGGGGCTCTCGGAGGCGAGCTGTCGGCGAGCCTCGCGGCAGCTCCCGGCGACCCCCACCAGGTGCAAGCTCGGCGAGGCCTCGACCGCGCGCGCGAGCCGCCCACGGGTGGCGTCGTCGTCCTCGACGAGGAGTACGCCGTATCGGTTCTCGTGCGCGGTGCCCACGATCGACTCTGCTCGCACTGTCCTTACTCCCTGGCATCCGCCGCCGTCGAGGCGAGCGCGGCCCGCGACCGATACGGCAACGACCCCCGTCCCGCCATCCCGTCAATGTGGGATGAGAGCTTCGTTTGCTTTTGCGCATCCTCCGAGTCGACCATGGACGTGCCGAGGCGTCGCGCGTTCGATGGCTGACCTCGCAGGATCTGATTGCAGACGGAGGAGGCGGATGTCGGGATCCGGAAACCACCAGGCCTCGAGCGACCTCCCGGAGCTCGTCCCGCCTCGCGAAGCTCACTCGCAGAGCGAGTGGATGGTCGTCGGCGCGTCGTCGCTCGGCACGATGTTCGAGTGGTACGACTTCTTCCTCTACGGGTCGCTCGCCACCCACATCGGCAGCCATTTCTTCTCGTCGGTGAACGAGACGAGCGCATTCATCTTCGCGCTCGCGGCGTTCGCCGCCGGGTTTCTGGTGCGCCCGTTCGGCGCGCTCGTGTTCGGCAGCATCGGCGACGTGGTCGGGCGCAAGAGCACGTTCCTGATCACGATGGGGATCATGGGGCTCGCGACGTTCGTCGTCGGGTTGCTACCGGGCTTCGCTCGGATCGGCATGACGGCTCCGATCGTCCTCGTCGCCCTGCGGCTCCTCCAGGGGCTCGCACTCGGTGGTGAATACGGCGGCGCGGCGGTCTACGTTGCCGAACACGCGCCGCCAGGGCGTCGCGGCTTCTACACGAGCTGGATCAATGCGATGGCGACCGCGGGTCTGCTGCTGTCGCTGGTGGTCATCATGGGCACGCGGGCGACGATGACCACCGAAGCCTTCGCGGCGTGGGGATGGCGGATTCCCTTCCTCGCGTCGGCGTTGCTGCTGGGGATCTCGCTCTGGATCCGGCTCCGGCTGGAAGAGAGCCCGGTCTTCCGGCGCATGAAGGCGGAGGCGAGCCTCTCGAAGGCACCGCTTTCGGAAGCGTTCGGCAACTGGAGCAACGTCAAGCTCGTGCTCGTGGCCTTGTTCGGTGCGGTCGTGGGGACCAGCGTCGTCTGGTACACGGGCCAGTTCTACGCGTTGTTCTTCCTGGAGCGCGTGCTTCGGGTCGAATCGTTGATCGCGAACGAGCTGGTGACGCTCGCGCTGTCGATCGCGGCACCCTCCTACGTCTTCTTCGGCTGGCTCAGCGACTGGGTCGGGCGGAAGACCGTACTGCTCGCGGCGTATGCGCTCGCCTTGTTCACCTTCTTCCCCGCGTTCCACTGGCTCACCGCGGCGGCGAATCCGCGATTGGCGCGTGCGCAGAAGACGGCGCCGGTCGTCGTGCGGGCGGATCCTGGCGCGTGCTCGTTCCAGTTCGACCCGCTGGGAGGCAATGCGTTCGACGAGCGCTCGTGCGACATCGCGAAGTCGTTCCTGAGCCGGGCGGGCGTCGGCTACGGCACCGAGCCGCTCGGCGCCGGACTCGCGGCCGAGGTCGTGGTCGGTGCGCACGTCGTGAGGGCACCGGAGCTCGGTGCAGTGCCGCGGGCCGACCGCGCGGTGGTCGTGAATGCCTTTCGGAGCGAGGTGCGAGCAGTGCTCGATGCCGCGGGTTATCCAGCGAGCGCGGACGCCGCGGAGATCGACCGGCCTCTGGTGGTCGCGATCGTGGCGTTCCTGGCGATCGTCGCGGCGATGGGGTACGCGCCGCTCGCCGCACTCTTCGTCGAGTTGTTCCCGGCGCGGATTCGCTACACCTCGCTGTCCCTGCCGTACCACATCGGGACCGGATGGGTCGGCGGAATGTTGCCCACCACGGCGTTCGCGGTCGTGGCCGCGACCGGCGACATCTATTCCGGCCTCTGGTATCCGACGGCGTTCGCCGGACTCTCGCTCGTCGTCGGGTCGCTGGCGCTTCCCGAGACGAACGGGCGTCCGATCGACCCTTAGTCGACCCTGATCGACTCCGGCCGCGAGTGTCGGTAGCTTCAGACGCAGCCTCGTCTGTGAGGTTCGTAAGGAGGCAGGCGGATGATGCCCACGGATGCACCCGGACCGGCGGAGCGCGATGCCGCGTCCCAATGGTGGAAGGCGCTCCTCACCGGAAACCTTCGCCACATGCCGATCCGAGAGGCGCGGCGCATGTTCGCGCTGCTCTCGGGGCAAGCACGCTGCAAGTTCTGCGGCTCTCCATTCGACGGTCGCTGGGCTCGTCTCATGAAGATCGTCGGCCGCGGTCCTTCGCGGCTCTCGCATCAGTTCTGTTACACCTGTCAGGTCGTCGCCACGCGCCACCTCGGCGGCACGGAGATCGACTTGGCATTGCTGTTCGCCGACGTGCGTGGCTCCACGCGGCTCGGTGAGCAGTTGCCGCCGGCGGAGTTCAGCGCGCTGATCAGCCGCTTCTTCGCGGTGACGAGCCGCATCCTGCTCGATACGCACGCCTGGGTGGATCGACTCGTCGGCGACCAGGTGATCGGGATGTACATCCCGTACTTCACGGGCGGCGAGCCGGAGCGCGTGGCCCTCGATGCGGCGCGCGCGCTGCTGCGCGGTATCGGTTACGGCGCGGCGGAAGGTCCGTGGATCGAGGTCGGCATCGGGATCCATTCCGGCTCGACGTTCATCGGAGTCGTCGGATCGCACGAGGGGGCGACGGACATCACGGTGCTCGGCGACGTCCCGAACGTCGCCGCGAGGCTGTCCTCGGCGGCGCGCTCCGGAGAGATTCTCATGAGCGAAGTCGCGGTGCGAAGGGCAGGGGTCTCGCGAGACGGCGAGACCCGGAACCTCGAGCTCAAGGGCAAGAGCGAGCCGATGACCGCGCACGTGCTGAAGTCGCGCGACGCGGCGGCGTAGCCGCCGTTCTCCGCGCCGTCCACGGGCTCAGACGTCCCAGCGAATCCGGCCCTCGGCGTCGAGATGCATCAGGCGCTGGCTCACGTCGCGCAGATCGGCGATGAGACCCGCGTTGATGGCACCGAGGAATTTCAGCGACAGCGTCGTCTGCGCGTCGAGGATGGCGCGACATTCCTCGCGGCCGAGCTCGACGAGCACCGCCGGCTTCGCCACGACGCAGGTCGCGGTTCGAGGCTCGTCGCCGACGACGCTGACCTCCCCGAACAGGCTGCCCGCAGGCAGGCTTGCGATGCGAGTGTCGCGGCCGCGGATGAACGCCGTCACGTCCACCGCACCGCGGACCACGATGAAGCACGTCCCGCCGGGATCGCCTTCGTGGAAGAGGTACGTCCCGGCGGGTGCCTCGTAGCTGCGGCCGCGGGCGAGCAGCTCCGCGAGCTCTTCCGGCGTGAACGAGGCGAAGAGCGGGAAGCCCGAGATCTCGTCGGGAGCGACGACGCATGCGGAGAGCGCCGGCGAGGCCTGCTCCGGATGCCGATCGAGCGCGCCCTCGGCCGCGCGCTCGGCGGAGAAGCTGTACGCGTCGCGCAGGCGCTGGTTCACCGCCTTCAGTTGCTGGCAGAGCGAGGCAGCGATGCGCCAGAGCCCCTCGCGCTCGGCCAGGAACCGCGGCTCTTCGGACGCGAATCGCGTGGGCGAGAACACGTCCTCCGGAAGCCACGAAGGCGAGTGCCCGGTCAGCACCATCTCGGCGGCCGCCATGCCCGCCGCCGTGCAGTAGCTACCGCCGTAGCCGTTGAAGCCAGCGGCGACGATCACGCCCGGACGAAGCACCCCGATCGCCGGGAGCTGGTCCGGAGTGAACGCCATCGGCCCGATCCACTCGGTCGAGGGCGGGCGCCCCGACAGGGCCGGGTAGTAGAGATCGCGCTGCCGGAGCAGGAGCTCGTGGACCACGCGGGAGCGCCGGCGCGAGTCGGGATCGTCGAGCGGGCGGTCGTCGCCGCCGCCGAAGAGCAGCGGCGCACGTCCGTTCCGGGCCCCTTCGCGCGGCTGGTTGAAGAAGACCGGCCCGCGCTCGGAGGTCACGATGCGCCCGCGCGCGAAGTCGGGTGCGAGCTCGGTGACCATCACCTGGCTCTGGCGTACCTCGATGGCGCCGAGCTCCGGCAACAGCGCCGCGGTGAACGCGTTCGTCGCGATCACCACGCTTCGCGCCAGGATGTCTCCGCGCGGCGTGCGCACTCGCTGCCGGCCATCGCGCTTCGGCTCGACGGCGTCGACGCGCGTCCGCGCGTACAACGAGACGCCGCGGTCGATCGCCATCTCGAGCAGGCGCGAGAGGAACTTGAACGGGTGATACGTCCCGTCGCCGGGGATGAAGCGGCCGAGGAACTCGGTCTCGAACCCGAACTCCTTCCTGATCTTCGAGCGCGACCAGATCTCGATCCTCTGCCCGTGTCGCGCGGCGAGCGTCACCTCGTCGCAGATCGCCTGCTCCTCGGCGTGCGTGTGCGCGAGATACAGCCACCCGCGCGGCGAGAAATCGCAGTCGATGCCCTCCTTGCGGACGATCCCCACGAGTCGGTCGCGATTGCGGAGCGCGAGCCCGAGCACGAGCGAGGCCTGGCGCTCGCCTTCCGCGAGCAGGACCTCGCGCGGAAGTCTCGGATGGCGGCGCTCGAGAAAACGCGTGCGCTCGGTCGCGAGCCCTTCGTAGACGCCGACCGAATTCTCCGGGAGGAGCTCGAAATTGCCGCCGTTGCGCCCGCTGGCTTCGCCGCCCGGGTCGCCCTTGTCGAGAACCACGACACGGAGGCCTCGTTCCGACACGGCGTCGGCGAGATGGTAGGCGACGGATGCACCCGTGAGGCCGGCGCCCACCACGACCACGTCGGCCGTCGCGGGCAGGGCGGCCGCCGAGCCGTGTCCCGTGAGCTGGGTCTCGTGTCGCAGCCAGAAGGGCGTGTCGTCGACCGGCAACGCGATCGGGCGCGACGACGCGACGCCGAGGCCGGCGAGGATTCCCTGAAACTCCGCGGCCGCACGGCCGTCGAGGCGGAACCGCCGCTCCACGGCTCTGAGCGACGCAGCGAGCGTCTCGTCCGCTGCTGCTTCCGGATTCGCCATCGCGAGCACTTCTTCGCGTAGACGCCGCACGCGGGGATTGGAAAGACGGGCGCCGCGCGGCAATCCGGCGAGCGAGGCGAAGGTTCGGATGCGGCCCGCGCTCGCGCGCCGGGAAGTTCGCTGCTTCATTCGATCTCGTGCTGGAAAAGAAGAAGCCCGCCGGTGGAGCCGGCGGGCTTCGTGTGGTTCGGATCGCGGAGCAGTGGCGCTACGGCAGCGGCCTGCCGAGCCAGTCGCGATAGAAGGCCTCGAGGTTCGGCGTGAAGTTCGCGAGGATCGGATACCCGGGCGGCACCGCGTCGACCTCGAGCTGCCGGCCGCAGTCCGGGCAGAAGAACTCGCGGATCTCGTTCTTCTCGGGATCGGGCGAGCGCGGCCCGGGCCAGATCTCCTGCATCTTGTCGTCGTTGTCGCGCACGTTGATCAGCGCGGAGGTCTTCCAGTTGTTCTTGTAGTCGCCGAAGTCGTGCCCGCAGAGGCACTTCACGGCGTACGTCCCCGCGTCGTTCTTGACGATCATCAAGTACGGAGAGAGCGGCAGGATGATCGGATCTTTCCACGAGACCCGAGACTGCAGCACCTTCAGGTAGGTGTCGAACCGCTTGGGGTCTTTGTAGGACGACTGGATGTGATGGACGTCGTCCCAGGGGAGCTGCCCGTCGATGAGCAGCCCCATCGTGCTTTCGTCGACTTCGACTACGTGTCCGGCCATGTTTAGAACTCCAGCGGGTTGTCGGCGACGCGGGACTCGCCGGTGCGCAGCGCGAACGGGTTCACGTCACGGATCTGGGGGACGTCGAACGTGAACTTCTCGTCGAGGCCCCAGAATGCGCGGTACTCGCGCATCCACTTCTTCGAGTGCGAGCTCACGTCCTTGAAGATCTCGAGGACCACGTCGGGGAGCGCGTAGGTCTCGATGCGTGCCTTCTGCGTAGCCATCCACGCCTTCGCCGGCTGCGCGTTCTGGATGCGGGCCTTCCGCAAGTCCGCACGGCGCTTGTCG
>JACXTT010006289.1_pt1 | contig 16986 bp, 13 predicted proteins | sample 9270951 | NCBI WGS metagenome assembly JACXTT01 (sample SAMN15532306, study PRJNA645909) | rock metagenome | isolation source: weathered quartz diorite | place: Puerto Rico | collected 2017-06-21 | reverse complement strand
GCCCTGGCCGGCGCCTTCAGTCAGTTCGACGAGGTGGGGCTTTATGTCTATGCCAACACCGTGACCCGGCGGCTGGACTACAGTGCCGCCGACCAGCGCCTGAGCTCGGCCCTCAAGCGCACCAAGGTGGACATCGGGCGCCAGGGAGGCGTACCCGTGAATACCGGCCCCATGGCCGGCGGTCCCAGCATCAACGGCAAGCCCGCCGACCCCAGCCAGCCCCACATCAGCCCGGCGCGGCATGAATCGGCGGTGCTGAACGACGCCATCCTGGCCGCGGCCAACGACCTGGCCCGCCGCGACCGTACCCGCCGCAAGATCGTCTTCGTCATCAGCGACGGTTACGAGTTCGGCAGCCAAGCCAGCTACAGCGACGTGCTCAAGGTCCTGCTCTCCAACAACATCTCGGTCTACACCGTCTCGGTCGAAGCCGGCGCCATCCCCGGATACAGCAACCTCTCCAAGATCCATATCCCCCGCATGGGGTACGGCGATATCCTTCCCAAGTACTCCTCCGCCACCGGCGGCGAGATCTTCACCGAGTTCTCGCGCGACTCCATCGAGGCCGCCTACTCGCGCGTCACCGAGGTCGCCCGCAACCAGTACACCTTGGGCTACACCACCCGCTCCACCGCCGCCAGCAACTACCGGCAGATCGAGATCAAAGTGCACAAGCCCAACCTGCTGGTCTTCGCCAAAGACGGCTACTACCCGCTCCCCGTTCCCAAACCATAGGCGCTGTTACTTTGGTTTCTTTCGCCCTGCGTGTGGGTGTGGTATAAGATTTCAGCGTTCGCAACGGTGTGCGGACTTGTGTTTCAGCGCATTCACTCCGCGCCCGCGCTTCTGCCCTCCCCGGGTCCTTCGCGGCTGACGCGCCTGAGCGGCGCGCGGCGGGACGACCCATGGGCGGAGTCCGGTCGCTCGAAAGGTTCGGGGTCAGCCCTTGAGTTTCATCAACTTCGCGGCGCGCGAGATCAACTGCAAGATCGTCTACTATGGCGCCGGCTTGGGCGGCAAGACCACCAACCTCCAGCACATCTTCGACAAGACCACCGACAAGCAAAAAGGCAAGATGATCTCGCTGGCCACCGAGACCGACCGCACCCTGTTCTTCGACTTCCTGCCGCTCGACCTGGGTACGGTGCGCGGTTTCAAGACCCGCTTCCACCTCTACACCGTCCCCGGGCAGGTGTTTTACGACGCCAGCCGCAAGCTCATCCTGCGCGGCGTGGATGGCGTGGTCTTCGTGGCCGATTCCCAGGAAGAGCGCATGGACGCCAACATCGAGGCCATTGATAACCTGCAGGACAACCTCAAAGAGCACGGCTACGACTTCATGAAGATCCCCTACGTCCTGCAGCTCAACAAGCGCGACCTGCCCAATGCGCTTCCCGTGGACGATCTGAAGAAGAACCTGGTGCGGCGCGGCGAGCCCGTCTTCGAGGCGGTCGCCTTCCAGGGGCAGGGTGTCTTTGAGACCCTCAAAGAGGTCGCCCGCCAGGTGCTGGTGGAGCTCAAGAAAGGCTAGGAGTTCAGTTTCGAGTTTCAAAGTTTCAAGTTTCGAGTTTCTGGAGAATCAGCACTTGAAACTTGAAACTCCACCCTCGAAACTCTCACCTCAGCTTCAAACTCCGCAGCATGTTCTCAAACGTCGGCCGCAAAGCGTTCGAGTCGCGGTCGGTGGTCACAAACATCAGAAAGCGCAGGTTGCCGCTGCGGTCGGGCAGCGCCACCAGCCAGTCGCGCTCGCGCATGGCCTTGCCGTCCTGGCCCTGGAGCGGCGAGACGTTGACGAAATCCGCCGACTTCGCGCCCACGCCGTTCACGCGGATGTCCTCGATGCGCCCCACCATCTTCAGGTCTGGATTGTCCTTCTGCAGAGCAGCGATGAGCGCCTCGGTGCCCCGGTCGAGCGATGCGCCCTTCTCCGGGCTGTAGGAGTCGATGATGACCCCGTAGGCCACCGCGTTCTCCGAGACCCCGGCGCGGGGCGCGATGGTCACTCCGCCCTGCGAGCCCTCGAAGACCTCCCAGTTCTCCGGATGCTGGATGGTGTATCCCGCGCCTTCATAGCCCTTCAGGTTCGCACTGGGCTCGATCTCGTCCGGCAGGCCGTTGCCGCTTCCGCTGCCGCCGCCCGTGCCTCCCGAAGTCCCTCCGCCCTGCTTCGCTCGCGCCTCGATCTCCTTCGCGGTCAGCGGCTTTGCCTTTGCCGCCAGAGCTTTGGCGTTCTTGAAGTCGGAGCTGTCGGCCAGATACTTCTTCGGTGTCAGCGTTGCGATCTCCTTCGAGACCGCGGCGTAGCGGTTGCCCGGATTGGGATGGTCGCTCAGGAACTGCGGGGCGCTCTTGCCGCCCGACTGCTCCAGCTTCTTGAAGAACTGCGCCATGCCGTTGGGGTCGTAGCCGCTGTCGTACATGATGTCGGTGCCCAGCAGGTCGGCCTCCGACTCCGCCGTGCGCGAGTTCTTCAAAAAGATGGAGCCCACGCCGAATCCGATGCCCAGCTGCGCCAGCTTGCCGCCCACGCCATTGCCCAGCAGTCCGCCCAGCAGTCCGATGGGGGCCTGGGCCACGATCTGCTTGGTGGCGGCGCGCGTCCCATGCCGCTGCACCACGTGCGAGATCTCGTGCGCCATCACCCCCGCCAGCTGGGCTTCGCTGTCCGCTGCCTGGATGGTGCCCATGTTCACGAAGATAGGGCCGCCGGGGAGCGCGAAGGCGTTGATCTCCTTCTGGTTCACCACGTGGAAGTTGTACGGCCACTTTTCACCGGGCGCGTGCGCTGTCAGATTGGCGCCCAGCTTCTGCACGTAGCGCGTGATGGGATCGTTGTCGCTCAGCAGGGGCAGCTGCTTGCCGACGTCGTGGGCCGCCTTCTGCCCCTCGCTGACCTCGTCCTGGGGCGAGAACAGGTTGAAGCCGCTGCTCGGCTTCACCCGCGCCGGCAGCTCCTGCGGCATGGCCAGCAGGAACACCAGCAGGATGGCCAGCAGTTGCGACGCTCGTGAACGCTCCCACTGCAAAGATTTGCGCATAAAAGCTCCTCAGTCATGACCTCAATAGGTTAGATGCCGAGGACGGAGGAAATCGATTCTTGACTCCCTGCGGCCTCGGGTATAATGAGCTTGATTTTCCCCGGTTCCAGAAAAATATTGTAAACCGGCGCTGCGGTGACGGGCGTCCAACCGTTAGAGAACTCTTGCGAGGAGCGTGGAATGCCGATTAACCCGACCGAGAAGATCTGGCGCAACGGGAAGTTCATCCGCTGGGACGAGGCCACGCTGCACGTGATGTCGCACGTGGTGAACTACGGCTCCGCCGTGTTCGAGGGCATCCGCTGCTACGCCCAGCCCTCCGGCCCGGCCATCTTCCGCCTTCCCGACCACATGCAGCGCCTTCTGGATTCGGCCAAGATCTACCGCATTGACGTGGACTACTCGCGCGACGAGCTGGTGGCCGGCGTGGTGGAGCTGGTGCGCCAGAACGGCGTCGCCCCCTGCTACATCCGTCCCATCATCCTGCGCGGCTACGGCGAGGTCGGCGTCAACCCCTTCAACTCGCCCACCGACGTCTACCTCATCAACTACGAATGGGGCAAGTACCTGGGACACGGCTCCAGCGAGGGCGTGGACGTCTGCATCTCGTCCTGGAACCGGCTGGCGCCCAACACCATGCCCGCCATGGCCAAGTCCGGCGCCAACTACATGAACTCGCAGCTCATCAAGATGGAAGCCATCATGAACGGCTACGTCGAGGGCATCGCGCTCGACGTGAACGGTTACGTGAGCGAGGGTTCGGGCGAGAACCTGTTCCTGGTGCGCAAGGGCACGCTGCTCACCGCGCCGCTGGGCAACTCGGTGCTTCCCGGCATCACCCGCGAGAGCGTCATCCAGATCGCGCGCGACCTCGGCATCCCCGTGGTCGAGCAGATGGTGCCGCGCGAGATGCTTTACGTCGCCGACGAGGTCTTCTTCTCCGGCACCGCGGCGGAGATCACCGCCATCCGCAGCGTGGACAAGATCAGCGTGAACCGCGGCGTCACCGGGCCCGTCACCAAGGCCCTGCAGAAGGAGTTCTACGGCATCGTGCACGGCACCGCGCCCGACCGCTACAAGTGGCTCACGCCCGTGCCGGTCGCCAGCAAGCAGCCGGTGGGCGTGTAAGGACGAAGGAAAAATTAAGAAGGCAAAAGGAAAAAGTGAGCTTTCGACTTTCCCTTTTGCCTTTTTCCTTTTGCCTTCGGCTTGATCCGCGCCATCAGCGCAAATCCGCGGCGTGCTTTCGTCTTTTCCTTTTGCCTTTTGCCTTTTTCCTTCCCTAGTCGCTCTGGCTGCCCCACTTCAGCCCGCCGTAGATGAGCCGTCCGGTCTTCTCGAAGCGGATGTAGGCCCACGCCCACTTGAGCATCACCATGATGCGGTTGCGGAAGCCGATGAGGTACATGACGTGGATGAAGAGCCAGGCGATCCAGGCGATGAACCCCGACATGCGCAGCTTGCCCCGCTCCAGGATGGCGGCCGCCCGCCCGATGCTCGCCATGTTGCCCTTGTCGAAGTAGCGGAAGGTGACGCGCGGCCGGCCGTGCAGCGTGCGCAGGATGTTCTTGGCCGCCGTCCTGCCGCCCTGCATGGCCACCTGCGCTACGCCCGGCAGCATGCGTTCGCCGCTCGCGGTTTTTTCTTTGAAGGCGGCCAGATCGCCGATGACGAAGATCTCCGGGTGCCCGGGGATGCTCAGGTCCTGCTCGACGATGACGCGTCCGGCCTTGTCCAGCGGCGCGCCCAGCATGGCGCCCACCGCCGAGGCCTTCACGCCCGCCGCCCACAGAGTCACCGCCGAGGGGATCGCCTCCTCGCCGTCTTTGTCGCTGCGCGTGCGCACCAGCCCGGGCTCGATGGAGGTCACCAGGGTGGAGGTGCGCACTTCCACTCCCATCTTCTCCAGCCGCCGCCGCGCCTTCTCGGAGAGCTCCGCCGAGTAGGAGGGCAGCACGTAGGGCGCGTACTCCACCAGCACCACGCGGGTCATGGCAGGATCGATGTGGCGGAAGTCGTGGATGAGCACCTGACGCGAGATCTCCGCCAGCGCGCCGGCCAGCTCCACACCCGTGGGCCCCGCGCCCACCACCACGAAGTTCAACGCCTTGTGCCGGCCGCAGGTGATCTGGTCGCGCTCCGCCCGCTCGTAGGTCAGGAGCACGCGGTTGCGGATGTTTCCCGCGTCCTCGATGGTCTTCAGCCCCGGCGCGTACTGTTCCCACTCCGGGTGCGCCAGGTAGGAGTGCGTCGCCCCGGTGGCCACGATGAGGAAGTCGTAGTCCAGGTCCAGGCCCTCCAGCTTCACCAGCCGCTTCTCCAGGTCGAATCCGATGACGTCTCCCATGATCACCGAAACGTTCTTATGGGCGCGCAGGATGTGCCGGATGGGGTAAGCGATGTCGCCCGAAGCCAGCCCCGCCGTGGCCACCTGGTAGAGCAGCGGCTGGAAGGTGTGGTGGTTGCTGCGGTCGATCACCGTGATGCGCACCGCGTGGGGCGCCAGCTTGCGGGCCGCATTCAGCCCGCCGAAGCCGCAGCCGGCGATGATGACGTGGGGGATTTTGTCGTTTCCTGTCATAGCGTTAGGTTAGATTCGCCGGTATTGTATTCGTTACACGCCTTGCATTGCGAAAAGCCGGCAGGCGTGGTACTTTCAGCCTTCCAGGCTTCCAAATAGGTGTATGCTTGCAGCCAGACGCGGGCCCGTCCGCAGGGCCTGAAACGGAAACGCTATGCACATAGATGATCTGTTACGCATCGCCATGGAGCGCAAAGCCTCCGACTTGCACCTCAAGGTCGGCAACTATCCCTATCTGCGGGTGGATGGCGAGCTGGTGCCGCTGACCGACCAGCCCCGCGTCTCCGCCGAGGACATGCTGAACATGGCCTTCAGCATGATGTCGAACCGGCAGAAGCAGAAGTTCAAAGAGCAGGCCGAGCTCGACATGGCCTACGGCGTGGCCGGCCTGGGGCGCTTCCGCGTCAACGTCTTTCAGCAGCGCGGCAACGTCGGCGTGGTGCTGCGCGTCATCCCCACCAAGATCCGCGCCCTCGACGAGCTCTACCTGCCCAAGATCATCGAGCAGATCTGCGAGGAACAGCGCGGCCTGGTGCTGGTGACCGGCGTCACCGGCTCGGGCAAGTCCACCACCCTGGCCGCCATGATTGACCGCATCAACAGCGGCCGGCCGGAGCACATCATCACCATCGAGGACCCCATCGAGTTCCTGCACCGCGATAAGAAGGGCTTCGTGAACCAACGCGAGGTCGAGGTGGACACGCCTTCGTTCGCCAGCGCGCTGCGCGCCAGCCTCCGCCAGGACCCGGACACCATCCTGGTGGGCGAGATGCGCGACCTGGAGACCATCGCCACCGCGCTGCACGCCGCCGAGACCGGGCACCTGGTCTTCTCCACCCTGCACACCCTGGACGCCACCGAGACCATCAACCGCATCATCTCCGTCTTCCCGCCGCCGGAGCAGAAGCAGATCCGGCTGCAGCTGGCGGCGGTGCTGCGCGCCGTCATCAGCCAGCGCCTGGTGCGCAAGGCCGACGGCACCGGTCGCGTGCCCGCGGTGGAGATCCTCATCGCCACCGAGTACGTGCGCGAGTGCGTCATCACCCCGGAAAAGACGCGCATGATCCATGAGGCCCTGCAGGCCGGCGTCTCGCAGTACGGCATGCAGACCTTCGACCAGTCGCTCTACGACCTCTACCAGCAGGGGCTCATCACCTACGAGACCGCGCTGGAGAACGCCAGCAAGCCTGACGACTTCAAGCTGCGCGTGCAGGGCATCGGCTCCACCGCCGACTCCGCCCGCGAGCAGATGGAGTCCGCCGGCTTCGGCCGCTGATCCGTTCCACCTTCGAAGGGCGCGCTGCGGCGCGCCCTTTCTGCTTGTGCAGCGATTAGAATGTCGGCATGGGCTTCGAGTCCCTGCGCGGCCAGAGCTACATCAGCCTCACCACCTTCCGCAAGAACGGCCAGCCGGTGCCGACGCCGGTGTGGTTCGGTGAGGAGGGCGGCAAGTTTTACGTGATGTCGAATGCCAAGGCCGGCAAGCTCAAGCGCGTCCGCAACAACCCGCAGGTGCGCATCGCTCTCTGCACCATGCGCGGCCGCATCACCGGGCCGGAGATGCCCGCCCTCGCGCGCATCCTGCCGCCGGAGCAGGCCGAGGTCGGCCGCGACGCCGTCCGCCGCAAATACTGGCTCGCCCGCCGCACCTGGCTCTGGCGCAACAGCAATGTGTACCTGGAGCTGTCGCCGGGAGCCTGAAAGTTTCTCGTTTCTCGTTTCTCGTTCTGCCTTTTGCCTTTTGCCTTTTCCCTTTTACCTTCCTCCGTGCTTCAGCGCCTCTGCAGTGAAATAATGGCTCGATGCCTTTCCGCCGTCCCGCCAAGACCCTCGACGAGGCCGCGCTCTACGAATACGCCGTGGGCGCGCTCGCCCGGCGCATGCGTTCGGTGGCCGAGTTGAAGCGACTGCTGCGCCCGCGCGCCGCCGATGAGGCGCTGGTGGAAACGGTGGTCAGCCGCCTGAAAGATCAGAAGTTTCTGAACGACTCCGCCTACGCCGCCGCCTACTCGTCGTATCGCAGGGAAAACCAAAAACTGGGACGCCGTCGCGTGGTCCAGGACCTCCAGGCCCGGGGCGTGCATCCCGAAGTCATCGCGAAGAGCGTCTCGGCGGCCTACGCCGGGGTCCGCGAGGAGTCTCTGGCCCGCGAATTTCTTGCTCGCAAACGGATGCGTCGTCCGTCCAATCCCAAGGATGCTGCCCGCCTCTTCCGGACCCTGGTGCGCGCCGGCTTTGCCGCCGGCGTGGCCCTGGGCATCCTGAAGAAGTGGCAGGTGGATGAGGAGTTGCTCAGCAGCTTCAGCGATGAGATGGAACACAAGGACTGATCATCCGTTCCCAGGCCCCCAAAGCAGCCGTTGGTCTCGATATAATTCTGGCTTTCTCTCGAGGTGCTTCATGACCACTCCGCGCCGATGGCTCGCTCTCGCCGTCTGCATCGTTCTGGTGATTTCCTGCGCTCCCGCGGCCCAGGCGGCCAAGCTCAACATCCCGGTGACCTATTACAAGCTGCCGAATGGCTTAAAGGTCGTCATCTCCGAGGACCACACTGCCCCGGTGGTGACGGTGGCGGTCTACTACGGGGTGGGCTTCCGCATCGAGCCGAAAGGGCGCACCGGCTTCGCGCACCTCTTCGAGCACATGATGTTCCAGGGCTCGGGCAACGTGAAGAAGTTCGAGCACGCCAAGTTCGTCGAAGCCAACGGCGGCACCCTGAACGGACAGACCAGCTACGACCGCACCAACTACTTCGAGACCCTGCCCAGCAACGCGGTGAACGTGGCCTTGTGGCTCGAGGCCGACCGCATGCGTTCGCTCGACATCAGCGCCGTCAACCTCAAGAACCAGCAGAACGTGGTGAGCGAAGAAGTGCGCGTGAACGTCCTCAACCAGCCCTACGCCCTGTTCGAGTGGTTGGACATGTGGCAGCAGGCCAACCAGAACTGGAACAACGCCCACAACTTCTACGGCGACCTCACCGAGATCGAGGCCGCCAACCTGCAGGACGTCCGTGATTTCTTCAAGACCTACTACGCTCCCAACAATGCCGTGGTCACGGTGGTGGGCGACGTCGACACCGCCGAAGTCCGCAAGATGATCGAGCAGGACTTCGCCGGCATCCCGGCGCAGCCCGATCCTCCGCGGCCGGACATCTCCGAGCCGCCGCAGACCAAGGAGAGACGCGTGCAGCAGAGCGACAAGCTCGCCAATCTGCCGGCCTTGGCCATCGGCTACCACCTGCCGGCACAGGATTCGCCCGACTTCGCGCCCACCATCCTCCTCAACCTCATCCTGCAGGGCGACGACAGTTCGCGCCTCTATCAGAAGCTCGTCAAGGAAAAGGAAATGTGCCTCGACTGGACGGGCGGCGTGCAGGCCAGCGTGAGCAACGAGTGGGACTACAACGGCCCCATGCTGCTCACCTCGCGCAGCACCTACAAGGCCGGAGTCAAGGTGGACGACATCCTGCGCGAGGCCGACGCCGTCGTGGCCGGCGTCCAGCAGCAGGGTGTGACCGACAAAGAGCTGGCCGACGCCAAGGTCCGCTTCCGCTCCAACTTCTACGACACCGTGGAAGACACCTTCGGCAAAGCGCACATCCTTTCCCTGCTGGCGCTCTTTCACGACGACCCGGCCGGCATCAACCGCCAGCTCGACCGCTATGAGGCGGTCACGCCGGAGCAGGTGAAGGCCGTGGCGAACAAATACCTGGTGGCTGCCAACCGCACCATCCTTGATCGCGTCCCCGAAGCCAAAGGAGGCAAATAGCCATGCGATTCAATCTGCGGAACCTTCTGCCTCCCTGCCTCGCTCTGGCTCTCTGCGCCGTCGCCGTCGCGCAGGAGGCGGCTGCTCCTGAGAAGAAGATCGCGCCGCCCGGGCCGCTGGCGCAGCGTCCGGTCAGGCTGCCGGAGATCACGGGAAAAAAGCTGGCGAACGGCCTCACTGTGGTCCTGGCGCCGATGCCCAACATTCCCAAGGTCACCCTCGTGCTCTCCATCCACAGCGGCATCTCGACCGACCGCAAGCTGCATCCCGGCATCGCCGGCCTGGTCTCGGACACGCTCACCGAGGGCACCGCCACGCGCTCCAGCAAGCAGATCAAGGAAGAGCTGCGCTCCATCGGCGGCACGATTCGCGTGGATGCCAGCAACGACGCCACCGACATCACCGCCAACGCGCTCTCTGAGTTCACCCCGCGCCTCTTCGACCTGGTGGCCGACGTCGTGCGCAACCCTTCGTTCCCGGAGAAGGAGGTGGCGCTCGCCAAGGACAACACCGTGCAGAGCATCCGCGCGCGCCGCTCCAATCCCGATTTCCTCGCTAACGAGCGTTTCCAGAAGGCCGTCTTCGGCGACCATCCTTACAGTTTCGTCGTGCCCGGCGAGAAATCCGTCATGGCCATGACCCCGGCCATGCTCAAGCAGTACGAGACGAAATATTTCGTGCCCAACAACGCCCATATCGTCGTGGTCGGCGACTTCGAGCCCGAGGCCATGCTGGCGCAGATCGAAAAGTCTCTCGGCCCGTGGAAGAGCGCGCCCCTCGCCGCCGAGCCTGAGCCCGCATTGCCCCGGCGCGACAAGCGCCAGATCTACTTCGTGGACCGCCCGGACTCCATCCAGTCCGTCATCCTCATCGGCCTGGCCGTCATCCCCCGCAAGGACCCTGACTACTTCGTCCTGCGCACCGCCAACGTCATCCTCGGCGGCTCGTTCTACTCGCGAATCACCAAGAACATCCGCGAGGAGAAGGGCTACACCTACTCGCCCTTCAGCACCGCCTTCACCATGGGCAAACCGGTGTATTTCCAGGCGGCCGCGCCCGTCCGCAACGAGGTAACCGGTCCCACGCTGCTCGAGATCTTCTATGAGATGGACCGCATGCGCTGGCTGCCGGTGAGCGACGAGGAGCTCAACGCCGCCAAGGCCTTCAGCGTCGGAAACTTCGCCATCGAGCTCGCCAGCCAGGGCAGCCTCGCCGGGCGCATCAACACCATTTATTCGCTCGGCCTGGCCAGGACCTTCATCAGCGACTTCGGTCCCAGGATCCAGGCCCTCACGCCCGCCGAGATCCAGCGCGCCTCGGAGAAATACTTCGACACCTACCGCAGCGCCGTGGTCATCGTGGGCGACTACAGCAAGGTGAAGGACCAGGTGGCGCCCTTCGGCGAGGTCAGCGTCTTCGACTCCGGCGGCAACCCAGTGAAGCCTTGAATCGGGCCAATGAGTTCGTTACAGCAGTGCGTGATGAATCAGGGGCCCGATGTGGTGATCCGGATCAGGCTGGCGCGCTGCCACACCCACGCCATGCTTCCCAGCGCGAGCAGGTTCCAGGCCAGCAGGAAGAAACGCATCTGGGCGGTGGTACACGCGCGGTTCCGCCATAGGAGCAGCGCATCCAGCACGAACCATGCCGCGCCGGCCGCCAGCAAGGCGGCCATGACTTTGTCCGCAAAGAAATGAGCGATCAGCGCGCCTTCGACGAGAAGGAGGCCGCTGATCAGAAGTTTGCTGGGGACCCTTCCCAGCACGGTGGCTGTGGTGCGGCGTCCGCTGGCTCGGTCCGGTTCGATGTCCATGATTTCGCCGAACACATGCGAGTGCATCGCGAACAGCGCGCCAAAGATCATGGCCGGGACCGGCAGTTGCGCCACCTGATTCAGCCAGCTGCTCAGCAGAAACACCATCAGATAGCCGGCCTGGATCACGATGTCCAGCGGCGGATGGCTTTTCAATCCGTAGCGCGGCGCGTTGTAGAGCGCAGTGAAGAAGGTCGTTGCCGCAAACCACCCCAGCATTTTCAGTCCCGCAAGACTGGTGAACACGGCCACGAACGGCAGCTGCACCCACACGATCTGCCATCGCAGGGAGGCCAGTTCCGCCGCCGACCCCCGCGCGCCGAACAGGAAGCTTCCCTTGCGCGGATTCATCGCGTCCGTCTCGCGGTCTACCAGGTCGTTGCAGCCGTAGAGGAACAGTCCCAGCGGAAATGTCACATAGAAAAGTCCCGTCCAGAAGGAGACGGATTCGAACAGGTTTTTCTGGCCCAGCGGAAGTAGATAGAACCAGGCTGCCGTCGCCCAAAGGCCCGGACGGGAGGCCTGCAGGGTGAATCTCAGCGCCGCGAGCCGGGAGCGAGTGGCGGGCCGCGCGACGATGGTTTCGGTTACCTGCACGCGCCATGGTACATCAGGCCGGCCGCGGTGAATGATTCTCCGCCTGCTAGAATCGTCCCATGCTGCGCGGCGCCGACATCCGCGAAAAATTCCTCGCCTACTTCGAGAGCAAGGGACACCGCCGCGTCCCCTCCTCCTCGCTCGTCCCCGCCGGCGATCCCACGCTGCTGTTCACCAACGCCGGCATGAACCAGTTCAAGGACGTCTTCCTCGGCCTCGAGAAGCGCGCCTACCCCCGCGCCTGTTCGGCGCAGAAGTGCGTGCGCGCTGGCGGCAAGCACAACGACCTCGAGAACGTCGGCTTCACCAACCGCCACCACACCTTCTTCGAGATGCTGGGCAACTTCAGCTTCGGCGACTACTTCAAGCGCGAAGCCGTCCAGTACGCCTGGGAGCTGGTCACCTCGAAGTCCTGGTTCGGCATCGATCCGCAGAAGCTCTACGCCACTGTTTTTGAGGGCACGAGCGAGATCCCGCGCGACAGCGATGCGGAAAAGCTCTGGCTCGAAGTCGGCGTCCCCAAAGAGCGCGTCTTTGCGTTTGGCTTGAAAGACAACTTCTGGCAGATGGGTGATACCGGCCCCTGCGGCCCCTGCTCGGAGATGTTTTACGACATGGGTACCGCAGCCAGCGACCTTGGCCATAAGGATTGCAAGTTCGGCTGCGACTGCGGCCGCTACGTCGAGATCTGGAACCTGGTCTTCATGCAGTTCGACCGTCACATCAAAGGCAAGCTCGCACCCCTGCCCAGGCCCTGCGTGGATACTGGCATGGGGCTGGAGCGAACATCGGCGGTGCTGCAAAGCAAGATCTCAAATTACGACACCGACCTGTTTCAGCCGCTCATCCACCGCGCCGCAGAGTTATGCCGCGTGGACATGAAAAAAGAGCTGGAGAAAGAAGCCCACAGCAAACAGGCGGCGTCGCTGCGCGTCATCGCCGACCACGCCCGCGCCTGCACCTTCCTCATTTCTGACGGCGTCGTGCCCTCCAACGAAGGCCGCGGCTACGTGCTGCGCAAGATCCTCCGCCGCGGCATGCGCCACGGACATCTTCTTGGCGCGACCAAGCCGTTCTTATACGAGATGTCGCATGCCGTGCGCGACGAGATGAAGAACGCCTATCCCGAGTTGGTGGAGAACGCCGAGCGCGTGAGCAAGGTGATCTACGAAGAGGAGCGACGCTTCTCGCGCACCCTTGCCGTCGGCCTCGCGAAACTCGAGGAACTGATCACGCCGCATTTCTCCGGCAAAGATGCATTCAGCTTGTACGAAACCTACGGCGTTCCCTTCGACTTCATCGCCGACGTCCTGCGCGATTCGGGAATCGACATCGCTGACCTTCAGTCCGGATTCGACAAGGCGATGAATGAGGAGCGCGAGCGCGCCAAGGCTTCTTGGAAAGGTGGCGGGAAGCAGAGCGCTTCTCCTGCTTTCCGCGAATTGAAGAAAACCGACTTCAGCGGATACCGCGACACTCAAAGCTCTGGCCGCGAGATTCTCGCGATCATTAGCAAAGATGCCGGAGTGCGCGAACTCAAGCCCGGCGACGAGGCCGACGTCGTCCTCGACCGCACGCCCTTCTACGCCGAGTCCGGCGGGCAGGTGGGCGACACCGGGTGGCTGCGCGACTCCTCCGGCAACGTCCTCGCAGAAGTCGTCGGCTGCTATCCGCCGGTGCAGGGTGTGCGCGCGCACAGGGTCATCGCGCGCCAGCCGCTGCACGTCGGCATGAAGGTGAGCGCTGTGGTGAACTCCGATGTCCGCCACAAAACCATGCGCAACCACACCGCCACCCACCTGCTGCACGCCGCCCTGCGCGAGACCCTGGGCAAGCACGTGAAGCAGGCGGGCTCGCTGGTGGCGCCCGACCACCTGCGCTTCGACTTCTCCCACTTCACCTCGGTCGCCGACGAAGAGTTGCAGGACATCGAGGACCTCATCAACCAAGAGGTCCTGCGCAATACGAAAGTCGAAGAGATCAATGATGTCCCGCTCGAGGTGGCCATCAACGAGATGAAGGCCATGGCACTCTTCGGCGAAAAGTACGGCGACAAGGTGCGCGTCATCCGCATCGGCGACTTCTCCGTCGAGCTCTGCGGCGGCACCCACACCGCCCAGACCGGCGAGATCGGACTGGTCAAGCTCCTCCACGAGGGCAGCGTCTCCTCCGGCGTGCGGCGCGTGGAAGCCGTCAGCGGCGAGGGTTCGCTCGCGCACTTCCGCCGCGACCATCAGCTCGAGCGCATGGTCCACAGCCTCATCGGCAGCCGCGAGGCCTCGTCCTCGCCCGCTGAGGCGCTGAAAGCGGAACTGGAAAAGCGCGAAGCTGAGAACAAGCGCCTCGCGAAAGAGCTGGAGCAGGCGCGCATGAAATCAGCCGCTGCCAAAGTGTCGTCCGCCGATGCCGAAGCCAGGATCGTCAAGGGCGTGAAGGTCCTCGCGCAGCGCGTGGACAACCTCGAGCGCCCGCAGCTCCGCACCCTGGTGGACAACCTGCGCGGCAAGCTGGGCTCGGGCGTGGTGGTGCTGGGCTCGGTCTCCGACGGCGACGGCCAGAAGAAAGTCGCGCTCATCGTCGGCGTCACCAAAGACCTCACCGGCCGCATCCAGGCCGGCAAGATCATCGCGCCCATCGCGCAGAAGGTCGGCGGATCGGGCGGCGGCCGGCCTGACATGGCCGAGGCCGGCGGCAAGGACCCCGCCGCGCTCGACTCCGCCCTCAGCGATGCCTACGCCGTGGTCGAATCGCTGCTTGCGTGATCCGCCGCGGATTCACGCCGCTAAACGCGGATCGGTTTCTAGTTTCTAGTTTCTAGTTTCTGGTTTCTGGTTCTTGCTATTGGTTTTCCCTGTCCTTATCGGCGTGCATCCGTGTTGATCCGCGGCGGAAACCATCTGGAACTTGAAACTCGAAACTGTCTTTTTCCTTTTCCCTTTTGCCTTTTCCCTTCGTCCGATCCGTGTTCATCCGTGTAAATCCGTGGCGGAAAACATTGGACTTCCTCGCGCCCGCGGGTGTAAAAGTCTGGAACGCACGCGCGGGGGTGGACTGATGGACCGCGTCCGCTTTGAGACCTACAAAGGCCGGCAGGTGCTGGTGATAGATTACACCGGCTGCCGCGAGGACGAGGTCCTCGGGATCGCCGTCCAGTGCCGCCACCTCATCGCCGCCCAGCCCAAGGATTCCGTCCTCACCCTGCCCATCCTGGCCGGGGTGCGCGTCAGCCACGACGATCTGCAGCGCATGAAGGAGATCGCCGTGCTCAACCGTCCCTACGTGAAGCGCTCCGCCATCGTGGGCGACGAAAGCCAGAAGTCGCTGCTCGATTCCCTCGAGGCCTTCTCCGTCCGCAAATTCCCCATCTTCAAGACCCGCGAGGAAGCGCTGGAGTGGCTGGTGCAGGATTAGTTTCGAGTTTCGAGTTTCGAGTTATAGTTTCTAGTCCTAGTTTCTAGTCTAGTCCCTAGTTTCTAGTTCCTGTTTTTGGTTTTTCCCTGTCCTTATCGGCGTTCATCCGTGTTGATCCGTGGCGGAAAATCAGCTGGAACTCGAAACTTGAAACTCGAAACGGCATTCCGGCTTTTTCCTTTTTCCTTTTGCCTTTTGCCTTCGGTTGATCCGCGTTCATCCGCGCGAATCCGCGGTAAGCTTCAGCTTCTCCACCGCAGCGTCACCGGCCCCTCCATGGGATGCCGCAACGCCGTGCCGGTGCGCTGGGCTTCGAAGCAGGCCTGCTTGAGCGCGAAGTACCACTTCGCCGGGCGATCGGCGTCGTCAATCAGCATCAGGTTAGGATTGGACTTCAGCCCCTCGGCCTGGCGCTCCATGGTGAGCTGGTCCTGGCGTAGGAACTTCTTGCCGAAGTAGCGCCCGATGGGCAGCACCAGCGGCGTCGCCCAGCGGAAGAGGTTCCACGCCGCGCGCACGTCAACGCGGCACTCGCTCGCCGTCACCGGCGTAACCGTGGTCAGGGTGCTGAACCAGGCCTCGCCCGAGCGCACCACCTCGTAGCGCAGGTTGGGCAGCACGAAATCAATGGTGGTCTCCACCGTCGCGCCCGCCTTGGCGCCGGCGAGCCGCATCAGCCGGTAGGGCGCGCTGTTCGAGGAGGGCGCGTGCGCGCTCATGCGGAAGCCGTTGGCGATGGGCTCGAACTTCTTTTCTTTTTCGTGGATGCTGTGCCGGCTGCGCCACCACCACGACTGGTGCACGAAAGGCCCGTGCGCCGGGTCCATCAGCCCGATGATGCCGTGGTCCACGCTGCATGGCAGCCTGGCGTCAAGATGGGTCAGCACGTACTTTTCGCTGAACTTCGGCACCTCCGGCACCGCCGGCAGCGCGCCCTCGATGCGCATCTGTCCCGCCGCGCCCTGCGCAGCGCTTCTTGGAAGAAAGACCCAGAAGAACCCGTCGCGCTCGGCGCAGGGAAAGCTGGTGGCGTAGATGCGGTCCACCTTCAGCTTGTCGGCCGAGGTGAGCGAGGGGATGGCCTGGCACTGGCCGCCCGACGGCTCGAAGCGCCATCCGTGGTAGCAGCACTCCAGCTCGGCGCCGTCGAACTGCCCGTAGGAGAGCGGGATGCCGCGGTGCGGACAGCTGTCGCGCATGGCGAACGCCGCGCCGTCCCGCTTGCGCCCGATCACCAGCGGCAGCCCCATCAGCATCGCCCGCGCCAGGCCCGCGTCCCGGACCCGGTTGCTGCGCAGCGCCGGATACCAGAAGTCGTAGAGCCACTCCGGCTCGACTTTCTGCGGCACGGGTTGGGCTGCGTCATTCATCGGATCGCTGGGTGATTCCGCTGGCAGAGTAAATCACTCGCTACCCTCAGGCAACCCGCTGGTCCTTCTTGTCACATCCCGGGGGTGCCCCACCCATACCAGTAAGCCTGCTCGCCGTAGCGGGAGTGTTCGTGATCTGGTTCGGCATGTGGATATTCTGGTTTGTGAACCGGTCACCATCCAATCGAGCGGGCTGGTTTCTGGTGCTCTTGCTCGGCTCCTGGCTGGGTGCGCTTTTCTACTACCTGTTTGTCTACTTGGGAGAGCTTAGAAAGACCAAGACAGCACGCGATCGAGCACGAGCGTAGATGTCTAACGTGCGTGGAGCAGGGCTTCAGCCCCGCATTGATGATGGCCTACATCTAGTTGGGCTGGCGCGCGAGGGAGTCCTGCCTTTGCGGG
>JACXTT010006288.1_pt1 | contig 16986 bp, 20 predicted proteins | sample 9270951 | NCBI WGS metagenome assembly JACXTT01 (sample SAMN15532306, study PRJNA645909) | rock metagenome | isolation source: weathered quartz diorite | place: Puerto Rico | collected 2017-06-21 | reverse complement strand
GGTCAACGTTTAGCTGGACGGCGGGAAGGCGGCGCAGAGCAACAACTCGGCGGCGGCGTTCGGATCGGGTTCGCTCGAGCTGGCGGTTGTTCCGAAGCGGAGCGGATTCATCGCAGGAAGGGTATCCCTTGAGGATGACGCAATCGTGGCCGATAACAATCGCTACTTCACGATGTACATACCGGAGCGCATAGACGTCGCCATCCTCGGGGCCGATGATGCAGCGAACAAATTCACCATGCTCGCATTGAATTCGAGGGGAGGCGAGAACACGCAGACCCTCCTCAGCATCAAACAGGCGCCTGACGAACGATTCTGGGATCTGGACTTGCGGCGCGTTGACATCCTGATCTGTACAAACGTCCGGTCATTCCCGACGGGGGCGGTCGACCGCATAAAAACATTCGTTGAGGGCGGAGGCGGTCTCGTCATATTTCCCGGAACGGAGGTTACCGCGTACAACACCGGGCTACTGCCGGCGTTGAAAATCCCCCCGATCGAGGGAGTTGCGGCGATACAGGCGGATGGGACGACATTCAAGAATGTCGATCTGGAGCATCCCTTGTTTTCGAGCATTTTTGAAGAGCAGGCATTTGGAAAGAGGGGAACCCCGCGGGTGGTGGAATCCCCGGTTATCCACCAGGTCATACACCGGAAGACCGGGATCCGAGGGCAGGCCATCATAACTCTGGGGGAGGGAACCCCTTTTCTGACCGAGCAGCCGGCTGGGAGCGGGAGAGTGCTCTTCTACTCCGTCCCCCCAACCCTCTCCTGGTCCGATTTCCCGCTCAAGGGAATATTCGCGCCGCTTCTTTACCGGTCAATGGTCTACCTGTCTCCGAGGGAGCACACGAGGCAGACGTACCTGACAGGCACGCAGGCGACGTTCGTCCTTCCCGGCACAGCCGGGGGGGCTGCGAAGAAATACAGTCTCAGGGAGCCGGACGACGTCGAGCAGACGTTGTACCCCTCGAGCTCCGACACGAAAGGGGGCGCGATGAGCTCAACCCTATCGATCACGAGCGAACCCTTCAGGACGGCGGGCATCTACCGTTTAAGGGCCGATCGACAGGAGGTTGAGGATCTGGCGGTCAACACCGACAGCCGTGAATCTGACACAAGAAGGATCGGACCGGACGAGCTTCAGAAATACTTCGGCGAGCTCGGGGTGGCCCATTACTCGCAGCTCGGGGCCGGGGACAAATTCGGAGATGCCATCATGCAATCGCGCTACGGCGTGGAGCTCTGGAGACCGTGCATCATCCTGGCGATCGCGATGGCACTCCTCGAGATGGCGATCGCCCGCGACAGTCGCGGGGCGGCGGAGGCGGCGTGAGGTGGCGCTGAAAACCGTAGAAACGAAGAGGCGGGAGGAGGCGATCGTCGTCGGGCTGATTGCGGGAAAAGCGCGGCGCGAGCAGGTCAAGGAGCATCTTGACGAGCTGATCCTCCTGGCAGACACCGCCGGAGCCGGCGTTCGGCATGCGCTGACGCAGGAAAGGGACCGGATGGACCCGGCCATGATGGTTGGCCGCGGGAAGGCGGCTGAGATCGGCGAGCTGGTCAAGGAGGAGGGAATCGACCTCGTGATTTTTGATGAGAACCTCTCGCCGGTCCAGGTAAGAAACCTTGAAAAAGTCATCTCCTGTAAAATAATCGACAGGAGCGGACTCATCCTCGACATCTTCGCGTCAAGGGCAAAATCCAAGGAAGCGATGACGCAGGTAGAGCTCGCGCAGCTCGAGTATCTTTTGCCGCGCCTCACCCGGCAGTGGACCCATCTCTCGAAGCAGTTCGGCGGAGTGGGCACGAAGGGCCCCGGCGAGACCCAGATCGAGAGCGACCGTCGGGCCATTCGATCCAGGATATCGGTCCTCAGGGAAAAGCTGAGAGGCATAAGCAAGGAGAGGGAGGTTCAGAGGAAGGGGCGAAGCGAACTCACCCGCGTGGCCATGGTCGGGTACACCAATGCGGGGAAATCGACGCTCCTTCGTCTCCTCTCGGGCGCCGACGTGCTCGTGGAGGACAGACTCTTCGCAACCCTCGACACCACCGTGCGGAAGGTCGTCCTTGAGGGATCCAGGAAAATTCTCCTCTCGGATACCGTGGGATTCATTCGGAAACTCCCCCCGCATCTCATCGCTTCATTCAGGAGCACTCTCGCCGAAGCCGCCGAGGCGGATATCCTGCTTCACGTGATCGACGTGAGCCATCCCCGGTTTGAAGACCAGATCCCGGTAGTCAACGACACCCTCGACGAGCTCGGTGCTCTGGGGAAGCCGACGGTTCACGTCTTCAACAAAATAGACAAGCTGGGCGATCGCTCCATCCTGAAAGAACTCCCGCTGCGATATGAGCATGCGGTTTGCATATCGGCCGAGAGGGGAATCAATATTCCGGGACTGAAATCGGCAATCATCGGGCTGATGGAACAGGGGGTGGAAGAGCGGGTCCTCGTTGTCAAGCAGTCGGATTACCGGCTGGTGGCGAAGCTGCACGAGATCGCCGACATTTCCCGGAAAACATACGTGGATAACTGCATCGAGATCCATTTCCGGATAAATTCTAAAAACCTGAAAAAGCTGCAAAAGCTCACGGCATGCATCGATGGGCCGGAAATAGCGGAAAGGGAGGAACACTGATAGCCACTGCCGTTGACGCCGCCCGTGAGGCGGGCAAATTTCTCAGGAAAAACCTCGGGAAGGTCCGGGACATACAGCTCAAGGGGGGAGAGGAAAAAAACCTTGTCACTGAAGTCGACCGGGGCTCGGAAGAAATCATCATCGGCATGATCAGGAAACACTATCCGAAGCACGAGATCCTGGCCGAAGAAAGCGGGAAGAGAGGGGACTCGGAATACCGGTGGATCATCGATCCTTTGGACGGCACGACCAATTACGCGCACGGATTTCCCGTCTTCTGCGTCTCGATCGGGATTGAGCGCAAGGGAGAGCTCATGGCGGGGGTTATCTACGATCCAAACTTTGACGAACTCTTCACGGCGGAGCGGGGGAAGGGAGCATTCCTCAACGGGAGGCGTCTCTGCGTATCGCGGATTGACCGGCTTAACCGGAGCCTGCTCGTCACCGGATTTCCGTACACGATAACCCGGGATCCAGACCATGCCATCGCGCACTTCATCAACTTTCTCGTACGGGCTCAGGCTGTCCGGAGAATGGGATCGGCGGCGATCGATCTCGCCTACGTGGCGGCGGGGAGATATGAGGGATTCTGGGAGGTTTCGCTCAACCCATGGGACATGGCGGCGGGCGCGCTGATAGTAAGCGAGGCGGGGGGGCAACTCTCGGATTTTGGCGGCAATCCTTTCAGCATCTACACCAAACAGATCCTTGCGACGAACGGCAGGGTGCACGAGGAAATGAAGCAGGTACTCGGCCTCCCGGCCCTTGAAGGGGGTTAGGTCACCTTCCGGTCGCGATCTCGAGAAGCAGCCGGATCATCACATAGAGAAACGTCGCCCCGAAAAAGCTCCAGATCAGGGTTAGCATCATCCTTTCCTTCGTCAGATCCCAATCGATAGAAATCTGCGGATGAGTCTTGATGGCGATATCGTTCGTCACGGCGATACGGCAGGAAAGGCGCGTGAATTTTTGTATGCGGCGGGCGTAGAACGGTGCGAGGCCGATCAGAGACGCTTCCTCAAGGGGCGACATGGGAGGAGCGCCTTTTCCATCGACCACCTCGACGCGGCAGGTGCCGCAAAGGCCGTTTCCGAAGCAATTCAGAAACCGATCCTTGCCGGCATAGGGGGAAATCCCGTTCTTCAGCATCGCTTGTCTGAGATTCGTGCCGGCGGGGACGTCGATAGTCCTTCCTTCATTGACAAGAGTAATGACGGGCATAGTCTATTTTAGAGTTTTCTGAGGGTGAGTCCCGTGACGGGAAAACTTTCATTCCGCAAGCGGGGAAAAAGATAGAGAATTTTTACTGCAAATTCAAACAGGCGAACGCCAGGGATGGACTCCCCGCTCATCGACCATGGAATGAATCAGCGGGGGGAGAACCGAAGGTTCGGTGGCAATATTAAAAGCTTTCTGAGCCCGGCGGGAGGCCCCTTCGAGCCGCGTCTGGTCGTCTCCATACAATGTGGCGAGAGCATCGCCGGGACTAACGCTGTCGCCGACCTTTTTGTGAAAAAGGATCCCTGCCTTTGGGTCGACCCTATCATCGACGGCGAGACGCCCTGCGCCGAGCATGATCGAGACGAAACCGATCTCGAGCGCGTCGATACTGTCGATGTCTCCGGTTGATGAGCTCTTAATCTGGAGTTGGCACTTGCTCTTAGGGTACTTCCCCGGGTTCTCGACGAAGGAAGCATCTCCTCCCTGTCGCCGGATGTTCTCTCGAAACTTCTTCCACGCGGATCCGTCGGCAATTCTTTCCCGGCACATCGCCATTCCCTCCTCGATGCTTTTTGCTTTCTTTCCCAAAAAAACCATCGCGCCGCCGAGAACAAGCGTCACCTCCATAAGGTCGGGGACATCCCTGCCCTGGAGGCAATCGATGCATTCCACGACCTCGAGCCAGTTTCCGACCGCGTAGCCGAGCGGCTGGTTCATATCGGTAACGAATCCGAGGGATCTCTTCCCGAATTTTTTCCCTACGGCGATGAGAGTGCGGGCGAGGGCAATCGCTTCCTCTTCTGTACGCATAAAAGCTCCGCGTCCGGTTTTCACGTCCAGCACGAGCGCATCGATCCCCTCGGCGAGCTTTTTGCTCATGATGCTCCCCGCGATCAGAGGGACACTCTCGACGGTGGCCGTCACGTCCCTGAGGGCATACATCCGCTTATCGGCGGGGGCGATCTCAGAAGTCTGGCCGGCGAGGACGAGCCCGGTCTCTGCGATAACCGAGCGATACTCGTCGAGCGTGAGGTCCGTGCGGAAGCCGGGGATCGATTCAAGCTTATCGAGCGTGCCGCCGGTATGGCCGAGGCCGCGTCCGGAGACCATTGGGACGGGAACGCCGCATGCTGCCACCGTTGGCGCCAGAATGAGCGAGACTTTATCCCCTACGCCTCCGGTGGAATGTTTGTCCACCTTGGTGCCGGAGATACCGGAAAGATCGACGATCTTCCCCGACCGCAGCATCACGTCTGTGAAAACGGTCGTTTCTTCGTCCCCCATGCCGCGGAAGCAGACGGCCATGAGGAAGGCGGACATCTGGTAATCGGCCACAGCTCCGTCGAGGTAACCTTTTAGAAAAAACTCCATCTCCTCGCGAGTGAGCGTTCCCCCGTCCCGTTTCTTGCGGATAATCTCCCGAGAATTCATACTTCCACTTTGACCACGAAGCGCCGCTTGCATCGGTTGCACTGCAGTTCGAAGGTTGCCCAGTTATTTCTTTCGTAATAGGAAATTTCGGCCAGCTCACCGTCGCAGTCAAACACGATACATGTCTTCAGATCGAGGCGGTAGTTTCTCTCGGGCGGGGGAGGTGTCGGCTCGGTCATCGAGGAAGATTTTTATAAAACCGCTCGGCCATCATGATTCCGCATATCGTCTTCGCGTCGCGGATTTTTTGCTGCCGGATCATCCTCACGGCCTCCCGGAGAGTGAAGAACTTCAGGGTCATCGTCTGTTCTCCTTCTTCGAGCCTCCTTCCGCCCGGGACTTTGGAGAGCCGGGTGGCGAGATAAATGTGCAAAATCTCGCTGCAGAATCCGGGGGTGGTATAGATGGCGGTCAATTTGCGCCAGGTCTCCGCCCTGTAGCCGGTCTCTTCTTCGAGTTCGCGCCGGGCGCAGGCGAGCGGAGACTCATTCCTTTCGAGCTTGCCGGCAGGAAGTTCGAGGATAAACTTATTGAACGGGTACCGGTGTTGACGCACAAGCACAATGCGCCGGTCGGGGAAAACGGCGAGAATGACGGCGCCGCCGCCATGCTCTGCCACCTCGCGGACGGAATGATTTCCGGAAGGATACCGGACATCGTCGACGATCACATTGAAAACGCGGCCGCGGTAGACGTTATTTCTTTTGAGCAGCTTCAGCCTCACGGGAGTTCACGAGAATACGATCGAACGGCGGAAACTCGACGCCCGCCTTTCTCAGTTCGGAATAAAACCTTGCCCGAAGTTCCGTCTCAACCTGAAACCTCTTCCTCACCTCGGGGATACGGGCTGCGAGTCGGACCTGCACCGAGGTTTCGCCCAGGCGGATCACAAAAAAGTCCGGGGGTGGAATCTTCAGCACGCCGGGATGTTCCCGGAGCAGAGACAGGGCGATAATGCGGACCCTGTCGATATCGGCCCCGTGGGCGAGAAAGGCCTCGACGGCGACCGGGGATCCGGGATCGGGTTCGGACAGATTGACGATCCGGTTTTTGACAATCTCGCTATTCGGGATTATCACAAAATTATTATCCGGGTTAAGAATGCGCGTGCTCCGGAGGCCGATATAATGAACGTCACCTTCCTCGCCGGAGGGGAGCCGAATACGGTCGCCGATCCGGGCTGGCTGGTCGATCAGGATGACGACCCATGCGATCATATTTGCGATCGTCTCCTGGGCTGCGAGGGCAACGGCGAGCGAGCCGACTCCCAGGGAGACGAGAAGGCCGCCGATATTTACGCCGAGGTGGTCGAGGACGATCATGCCGACGATGAATACAAGCACAATATTGACGATCTTCGACGCGAACGGAACAATCGTCGGGCCGATATTGCTCTGTTTTTCTGCGGAGACCCGCTGGGCGTACCATTCTATTCCCGTCTTGAACAGCCTGCTCAGCAGATGGGCGACCATCAGAATCAAGAAAACAAACAGCGCGGTTGAGAGATAATCGAGCACGTGGTTCGTAACATTCTCCGCCGTCAGGCCCTTGCGGACTTCGCTGATCCCGAGGCTGGCTCCGCCGAGAATGCAGAGAGGCGCTATCTTCTCCTCGATCACGAGCAGGATCCTGTCATCGAAGGGTGTGGGCGTGCGGGAAGCGAATCGCCTGAAGGTGACGTCCGTCATAAACCTCAGCAAACGACCCGCGACGGCGGAAACGAACAGGATCAGGAGGGCGAGAGCGGTATGTTTAAACATCGGATCGTCGAGCATTCAGGCAACCCTGCTGCCCGGCTTCACAAGCGGCAGATTCTGTTTACAGAGAGGACAGCTTTCGGGAGAATAGGTAACGGATTTCAGAGTCAGCGCGGCGAAGAAATCGGGAAAAGTCACTGCGCCGTCGGATCTGTCGACGATAGCGCCGACGCCGGCGACGGTTGCGCCGGCACGACTCACCAGGCCGAGCACCTCGGTGACAGAACCGCCGGTCGTCACAACATCCTCGCAGACGAGAATCCTCTCGCCCCGAAAAAGCTCAAACCCGCGGCGAAGGGTCATCGAGCCGTCCTGTCGTTCGGCGAACATCGAGCGCACATGGAGCTGGCGGGCCACCTCCTGGCCGACCACGATCCCCCCGAGGGCGGGGGCTATCACGGCATCGATCTTTCTTGAGTGAAATTCCTCAAAAATTTCGCCGCACAGAAGGGCGGCCCGATCGGGATACTGAAGCACTCGTGCGCACTGGAAATAATGCGGGCTATGGAGGCCAGAGGTGAGGCGGAAGTGTCCCTCGAGGATCGCTCCCGACTCTTTGAAAAGCGAAAGAATCTCCTCCCGGGACCTCCTCGGGGGAGATTCAGGAGAGCCCACTGAGCGCCTCCTCCATTTCGGAGGCCGAGTGCGAGTCGCCCGTCTTCAGGGCAATCTCGATGCCTCGGCGGAGGATGTCGGCGGCCTCTTCTCTTTTTCCCAGCCGGGCCCGGAGGGCGCCCAGCTGTTGGAAAGCGGGCACGTACTCGGGATCGATACGGAGCACATCGTCGAACTTCGCCACGGCTTCCGGCACCATCATCAGCGACACGTACTCAAGGGCCATCGCGTAGTGCGTGAAAGCATCGTCCGGGTCCTTTTCCAGAAACTTCCTTAAGACGTCGAGCCGTGAGATCATAGCCTGTCGATTTCTGCAGCCAGGGTGAAATCCTTTTCCGTCAGACCGCCCGCGCTGTGCGTCGAAAGGGTGAGCGTCACCTTATTCCACCGGATGTCGAGGTCGGGATGATGATTCGCCTTTTCGGCCAGAAGGGCGACGGAATTGACGAAGCCCATGGCGTGGACAAAATCCTTGAGCTCGAAGGTTTTCCGGATCTCCTTGCCTGCCAGGCTCCACCCCTTGAGGGGGGCGAGTTCCCGCTCAATCTCTGTATTCGAAAGAGTCTTCACAAAACCTCCTATAGGGCAACTGACGAACGAGAGCTGATTTTTTTCCATTCGCTCCTGAGAACGATCTCGCGGAGACTCACGGCGCGATCGATGGCGAGGACGCCGTCCAGGTGATCGATCTCATGCTGGAGCAATTCTGACAAACCGTTGGACGCTGAGAGCGAGCGTCTCCTGCCCGACTCGTCCTGATACGCGACCGAAATCCTCAGCGCGCGTTTCACCTTCACGAGAATATCCGGGAACGAAAAACAGTCATCCCAGAGAGTCATCAACTGGCGCGACCGGCGAACGATCCGGGGATTGACGAGCGTCATCGGCGAACCGACATCGGTGAAAACGATGCGCCGAAGAGTGCCGATCTGTGGCGCGGCTATCCCGCGGCCGAACCCGTTCCGCCGGCGAAAATCGGCGAGCGTATCACGCAAATCCTCGATCGTGCGGGAGATCCCGGAGAAATCAACCACCCTCTCGCACTCGGTTCGCAGGATGGGATTCCCGAGAAGGAGTATCTCCCGGACGGCCACGGAGCGTCAATTGGCGGAAACGCATCGATTGTAAACCCCATCCAGCAGCCGGAGCATTGCCCGCGCGGCGCGGGATGCGGCCTGGACGGCCCGTCGGCGGTCGTCGTCCGACAGGGCATATGCCTCGAGGATCGACCTTTCCGCGGCGGAATGATGCACATCCGCCTCCTTGTGCACGGTAAAGAAGGAAAGGGCCGAGCTGTCGGAAATTCCGTAAAACTTTCTGAGCCCTTCGATCTTGACCTTGGACACTTCGGGAATCTGAGATTCATAAGCGTAGAGCGAGGCGACCCCTTCCACGAACGAGCTGTCTCTGGTGAGAGACTTTAAGATCCCGATCGCTTCAACCGTCTCAGGAAAAGGGAGGGAACGTGCGGGTTTCGCGTCGAGGCTGTCCGCAAATCGTGACCAGAGGCCGGGATGGTTTCCCTCGCCCCGTTCCTCTTCGATAAGGTTTTCGAGAAGAACCTGACGGACGGCCAGATGGGGGGTATTCGCGTGCGTCGCGCTGAGGAACGTCGGAAACGAATTCACGAAATGCGAATACTGGTTTGCATACTCCCGGAGAGCTTCGCGGGTCAATTGACCCATGCTCCAGGTCTGATAGAAGGGGTGGTCGAGCATACGATTGGCGCTGATGGCGTTATCGAGCTCTTTAAGGAACAGGGCACTGCTGGTCATCGGACCTCCGTTAGATAGTGAGTGAATTCCGGCGGCGGTCAGGCAAAACCCGCCGCCCGTCTGACATTTCCGAGTTTACGGCCGAGGAATCTCTCCCCGATTTCTGTAAATTTGTGGGGAATATCGCTGACAAAGAAAAACGCATTCCCCTTATCCTTATTCGTGTTGCGCATTGATTCGGAGTTCAGTGTCGAGTCCACCTCCGCGGCGGCCGCGTGCCCGGAATCGATCATCGTGACGGTACCGTCGAACACCGAACGGATGGCCGGTTCGAGGATCGGATAGTGGGTGCATCCGAGAACCAGAGTATCGATCTTCTTCAGTTTCAGCGGAAAAAGATATTCCTTTGCGATCAAACCGGTCGCCTGGTGATCGATCCACCCTTCCTCGGCCAGAGGGACGAAAAGCGGGCACGCCTGGTCGAACACTGTTGCTTCGGAATCAAACTGGCGTATCGCGTTCCTATAAGCGTTGCTGATGATAGTCCCCAGAGTACCGATCACGCCGATACGCTTCACCTTCGTCGAGGCGACGGCGGCCTTGGCGCCCGGGACGATCACCCCGATCACGGGCACGCGGGAATGTTTACGGACCACTTCGAGGGCGACCGAGGAGACCGTGTTGCACGCGATCACAATCATCTTCACATCGTGGCTCATCAGGAATTCGGTATCCTGCGCGGCGTAGTCCCTCACGGTCTGCGGTGACTTCGGGCCGTACGGAACGCGGGCTGTGTCTCCGAAGTAGACGATATTCTCGTGGGGGAGCTTATTCATGACGGCGCGAACCACAGTCAGGCCTCCGACCCCCGAGTCAAAAATCCCGATGGGTTTTTCGCTGGACTTCGAGGTCATCGTGAGCAATATAGGAAAAGGGCCGGGGATTCACAAGCAGCGCACCGTGTCTTGAGACTCAGGAAAACATTTTGTATCTTATTCACCGCCATCCACCTCCGGGCCGAAAAAAAGAATTTTTCCGGGGCTCACAAATCATACAAATAACGTGAAAGGGTCAGCGCTGTGGAGCGTGAGATCTCACTGTTTTTGCATTTCATCGGCTTCGGGCTTTTCGTCACCGTCAATGTTGCCGGTTTCATACTAAACCGGCAGTACAAAAAGGCACCGGACATACAGACGAGGGCCGTGATCGTCCGGGCCTCGCGTCCGGTCGGCCTCCTGAGCCCGGTGGCGAGCCTCCTGATGCTCCTGACGGGCATCGCCAACATGCGGAATCTGGGATATGGAATCCTCGATGTGGGGTGGCTGACGGCCAAGATCATATTCTTTGCCATTGCGGTCATCAGCGGAATTATCTTCGGCATGCAGGCGGCCAAGCGCGGCAAGCTCATCCATGCGATGGCGGCCGGGAATTCCCCTCAGAATGCGTCGGACCTTTTAGCCGGCTACGACCGGCAGATCACCCTCTCGTACCTCGTCATGCCCATTTTGCTCCTCATCATACTTTCGCTCTCCATTTACGGGCGGCTCGGGGGCCAATAGCCGGTGCGCGAGTACCTTCTTTATATAAACGGAGAGTTCATCCCTTCCGAGTCGAGGGAAATCATTGAATCCATCAATCCATTCGACCAGGCGAGAATTGCCCGTGTCGCATCGGCGGGCCCTGGCGACATACGCAAGGCCGTAAGAGCGGCGCGGGAGGCGTTTGACCGTGGACCGTGGCCCCGGATGTCGGGCGAGGAACGCGGCTCCCTCATTAAGGCGGTCTCGGACAAAATAAACGAGCGCAAGGGAGAACTCGAGCAGCTTGAAATTGAAGATTCAGGTTCGACCATAAGGAAGGCAAAGGAAGACATCTTCCTGAGCGCGCGGGCGATGAATTATTTTTCAAAGCTGGCGGCGCTCGATCCCACGGAACCCATCGAAGGATTATCCAAGCCGGGTTTCAGCACGAACTACCTGGTGCACGAACCGGTAGGGGTCGTAGGGGCGATCATACCATGGAACTTTCCCCTTAAGATGGCGATCTGGAAGCTCGGTCCCGCGCTGGCAGGCGGGAACACAGTTGTCCTGAAACCATCCGAGGTTACGCCGGTGACGGCGATGGAACTCGCCAAGATTTTTCAGGACGTCGGGATCCCTCCGGGGGTTGTCAACATCCTCCCCGGGTACGGGCACGTTGCGGGCGAGGCATTGGCCTCGGACGGGGGGGTGGACAAAATATCCTTCACCGGTTCGACGGCCGTGGGAAGGCACGTCATGGAAGTTGCCTCAAAATCCCTGAAGAAATGCACTCTGGAGTGCGGCGGCAAATCGGCGAACATCATCCTGGAGGATGCGGATTTGCGCGTTGCCGTCGACGGAGCGCTCTATGGGATCTTCTATCACCAGGGACAGTGTTGCGAGGCCGCTTCTCGTTTATTCCTGCCGGAGAAGATCCACGATGAATTCCTTGAGGCGATGGTAGAAAAGACGAAGCGAATGAAAATCGGCGATCCGAAAGACATGTCGACGCATATCGGTCCCGTCGTCTCGCGCGTTCAGCGGGACAGGATACTCGGTTACATAAAAAGCGGGATTGAGGAAGGGGCGAAAGTGGCGGTCGGGGGGGGCACCCCGAAAGACAAACTAGGATTCTATGTCGAACCGACGATCTTCAGCGGCGTCGCGAACTCAATGAGAATAGCTCAGGAAGAGATATTCGGACCCGTTCTCTCCGTGATAAGGTATAAGACCGTCGAGGATGCGATAGCGCAGGCGAATGACACCATGTACGGCTTGGGTGCGGGCGTCTGGTCGGGGGACAGGGAGAAGGCGGTACGGGTAGCGAAACAGCTGAGAGCCGGGACGGTCTGGATCAACGAATGGCATCTCCTTTCTGAGAAGGCACCATTCGGAGGGTACAAGCAGAGCGGGGTGGGGAGGGAATTCGGCATAGTGGGGCTGCACGAATACATGGAAACGAAGCACGTCCACATAGACGAAGTCGGATCGAGGGAAAAGAAATTCTGGTATGACACCGTCGTTCCCAAGGAATAATCATCAACCAATGGAGTGAGCATGAAAACCATCCTGATTCTTTCGATCGCCGCGATACTGGCGGGGTGTGGTGAGCACAAGATCGTGCCGGTCCCGGTCGGCGAAATGAATGAATACCGCGATCCCGGATTCGGGTTCAAGATAAAGTACCCGAAAGAATGGAAGATGCTGGGAACAACCGGAAAAGCGGTATTTGCAAAGTCGCAGGAGGTGTTGGACAAATTCATGGATCCCCGGTCGGGAGAGGCGGGGGCGACGGCAAGCGTCGAGGTCATCCAATACGGAGGGAAAAAGCTCGAGGAGATCGTGCAGCAATCGAAAGACGAGATGAAGCAGATGAACTATCAGCTCGATGCCGACGGTCAGCGCAAGGATGAAGCATACCCGGTGGCCGGGAAAACGGGGATGATGGTTTCCTACCTGATCAAGGCGACCACCAAGACCAATATACTTGGTCATCAGGTGTATGTTGCGGGTGACACGGCGATATACAAGCTGGACTTTGAAGGTTATGGGGATCAATACCCTGCCCATGTGGCCGTTTTCGAAGCGATGTTGAAATCATTCGAGCTTCCCGTGATCGTCATAAAAAAGCCGGATATCTGGCAGGCGTCGGCGGGCATGGATACATACAAGGGAGGGTCGTATTTCACGATGGACTATCCCGACAATCTGGAATTCGTGCAGGTACCGAAAGGGAACAACGATTTTGCGATGGAAATGCGGGCCGACCGGCGGGACTGCAGCATACACATTGACGTGTTCGGCGCAAAGAAGCTCGCTGTCGAAAAGGTTTGGGATCAGAACAAGGGACGATACAAGTCGAGAGGGACGGGAAGCACCGAGATTGACGGCAACAAGGCGTTGTGGGTTGACTACTCGGTCATGAAAGACATCAGCAGCCGGGCGTATTTTGCAGTGAAGAACGACAAAGTCGTCAGAGTCACGGTAAACTACTACGCGCCGCAGAAGGACGTATACTTCCCCGTCTTCGAGAAGTGCGTCAACTCCATAAAACTAAAATGAGGCTTCCATGGTAGAGCATGCAGCGGTAACCACAGCGTTCACCCTTGACGGTTACCGGGTTGTCAAACAACTCGGCCTTGTCCGGGGGATAACGGTGAGGTCCCGCTCCCTGATTGGCAACATTGGGGCGGGCATACAGGTCCTTTTCGGCGGGAACATCTCTCTGTACCAGGAACTTTGCGAGAAGGCGAGGCAGGAAGCGTACGACATCATGATCGTCCATGCCGGCCAGATGGGAGCCAACGCCATCATCGGGATGCGGTACGATGCCAACGAGGTTGCCACCGGAGTCACGGAAGTCCTGGCGTACGGAACCGCCGTTGTGGTGGAGCGGGTCTAATCCCCGGGCTGAACACGGGCCATGGACATAAAGGACAGGACGGTACTGGTACTGGGAGGCGGAGGGCTGGTGGGATCTGCCATCTGCCGGAGGCTCATACAGGAATCTCCCAAAAAGATTGTCGTCACATCGCTCCTGAAATCTGAAGCTGAGGAGGCGGTCGGAATCTTCCGGAAGGAGTTCCCTTCCAAGGGAAGGAATTACTTCGTCCCGTGGTGGGGGAACATATTCGTTAGAGAATCATTGAAGGACCGGAAGCGCGAGGAGATCATCGACGATCCCCGCACGAGGGGGATGCTCATCGACGACATCCTGAGCGAGCTCAACGAGAAAATCCTGCGCCGATCGACCATCTACTCATTGATCCGCAAAACGTCCCCGGATGTCATCATCGACTGCATCAACTCGGCTACTGCGATAGCCTATCAGGACATTTTCAACGGGGCGCGGAATGTCCTGCGGAAAGTCAAGGCATCCAGGGACTCGCTCGCGGCGACCGAGGAGCTGCAGAATGCCACCGAGCGGCTCGTCTGCACGCTCTACATCCCCCAGCTCATCCGCCATGTCCAGCTCCTCTACCGTTCCATGAATGAAATGGGAACGAAAATCTATGTGAAAATAGGCACGAGCGGGACAGGCGGGATGGGATTGAACATCCCTTACACGCACAGCGAGGAGCGCCCGTCGAGCGTCCTCCTGAGCAAGTCTTCCGTGGCGGGGGCTCACACCATGCTCCTGTTCCTCATGGGCCGCACGCCGGGGGCGCCGATAACCAAGGAAATAAAGCCGACGGCGGCGATTGCCTGGAGGCGGGTGGGGTATGGCGAGATCAGGAAAAGGGGAAAACCGGTAGAACTCTTCGATTGCCCGCCGAAGAAAGGAATCCGGCTCGACGGGACATTGAAGCTCAGCATGGACGGAATCGGGGTCCCGCTGAATGAAACGCTGAAATCTGTCTACATCGACACGGGGGAGAACGGGCTCTTCTCGAGGGGTGAATTCGAGGCGATTTCGACTCCGGGGCAGATGGAATTCGTGACGCCGGAGGAGATTGCGGAAGATGTCGTCTATGAAATCATGGGGGGCAACACGGGGCACGACATCATCAATGCCCTTGACAATGCGACGCTCGCCCCCACCTACCGCGCCGGGTTTCTTTACCAGAGCGCACGGAAAAGAATAGAGGAACTCGAGAAAAAGCACGGAGTGGACAGCGTCGCCTTTGAAATACTCGGGCCGCCGCGCCTTTCGAAGCTTCTCTACGAGGCGTATCTGCTCAAAATCTGTTGCGGCGACATGCTCAGCGTCATCAAAGCGAATCCGGCGCACTTGTCGGCCACATTGGCGAAAAAAATTGAGCAGGACAGGGATTTAAGGGCACGGATCATCTCCATCGGAATTCCGATCCTGATGCCTGACGGAAAGAGGCTTCTCAGAGGCAAGGAAATAAAAATCCCGACGTTTCAGGGAATGAGCGAAATCCCGATTTCGAAGAAAAACCTTGACAGATGGGCACATGACGGGTGGGTTGACCTTCGTGTCGGGAACATGAAAAGGTGGAAGGATAGATTCAGCAAGATTGTCGCGATGGCGGAAAAAGTCCCCCAGGGGGACACGAGCTCACGTTATATGAACAACAGCCGTTACTGGGATGATTTCACGACGATCGATCCGGGAAAGATCGCGGGGTGGATCTTCAGTTATGAAGAGCGCGGTATGAGAATGAAAGCGTAGGACACAGTTTTCACCCCCCTACTCCCAGCCTGGAGAGTATTTTTTAAAACCGTCTCTCCGATCATGGGGACCTAACCTACTTATTCCCAGACAGATATTCAACGGTTCGCGGCCCGGATCCGCCTCCGGAATGTCGCCGGAAATCTCCCTGGTGGCAATTCGTCGCGGCAAATGGCATATTTCCGGCGGATGGCACGAATGGGAGCATACGGCAGTCTCGTCATTGCGGCGACTCTGGGATTCGGTAGCGCCGCATTCTCTCAGGGGGATTCGCTCGTGGAGGTCATCCCGCTGGCCGTCGGAAACTCCTGGGTCTACGAATTCCAGGGTCACCGATTCTTCTATAAACCCCCGATCGCTCTGGAGGACTCAGGAAGCTCCCTCGTCAGCATCAGCGGCCGCGAAGAGCATGGCGATACGGCGGTGTGGCACGTGGAGGAACATCTCGTGGGGCGGCGGCGCGTACACGGCTGTGATTTCGGCTGCTTTGATACGACATTCACGCTCGACTCGACGTTCTCCCATTCGTTTCAGGAGCTGCTCTCGGGACAACGTCGATTGTTCAATAACTGCAATCCGAGCGTCGGGGACGTGCTCGACCTTCCGGTATTCTCGTTCGGTTGCCTTGGAATTCCCGACACCGGATTCATCTTCAGATATTCCGCCGTCGATTCGGCCGGGATGACCGAGATCGTCCGGTATGATGACGACAGAGTACGCTGGTATACCCTGCTCAAGCGCTCGGTCGGGGTACTTGCGGACACCGCGTGGATGAATCAAGTCATCATTTCATGGAGGTATGCGGAACTGAAGGGCTTCACGGTCGGGACAGGGAGGAGCACGGGGGGGCGGCTGCCGGAAGTGCTCGAGCTCTCTCAGAACTTTCCCAATCCGTTCAACCCCTCTACGACGATTGAATATTCACTCCCTCATGCCGCTGCGATACGTCTCGAAGTGTTCAACGTGCTCGGGGAACGGGTCGCTCTCCCTGACGAAGGCCCGCGGCCCCCGGGACGGCATGAAGTTTGGTGGGATGCGACGGGAATGCCGACAGGGGCGTACGTTCTCCGTCTTACTGCGGCGGGAGCCGCCCCTCTCATTCGCATGATGACGCTCGTGCGTTGAGCGCGCTCCGCGCCTTCCAGCAGACACCTCCCCCCTCCTCCCTCCGCCCGCATAGCAGACTCCGGTGGAACGCTTGAAGATCGTTGGCATTTGCAACACCCTGTTAATGTTAGCAAGGTGTTAGCAGAGAGGGGTCCTCACCTCAGAAGGACCAACTTTCTCATCTGAATGAAACTCCGGGCCGGATCATTGGCGCCTGTCGCCTGCAGCCGCAAGAAGTATACTCCGCTTGCGACGGCCCCAGCGTTCCACTCCACCGACTCATAACCTGGACCCTGTATCCGGTCGACAAGGGTCTTCACCTCCCGGCCCAGAAGATCATAA
>JACXTT010006287.1_pt1 | contig 16987 bp, 12 predicted proteins | sample 9270951 | NCBI WGS metagenome assembly JACXTT01 (sample SAMN15532306, study PRJNA645909) | rock metagenome | isolation source: weathered quartz diorite | place: Puerto Rico | collected 2017-06-21 | reverse complement strand
ACGGCGGCCAGCAAGCGCCGCGGCGGGATGCGCACCTTCTGGCCGTGACAGAGGTGGCACGAATCCTGATACGTTACCGTCAATGGCACCGGGCCCATATCGCGATTCAGATCGATCGCCGCCAGGAACTCGTTGACATCCTTCATGAGCCCGCTGAAGCGCCCCGCTTTTTCCGCGTAATCGGGATCGTGCTCGAGTAACTCGTGGTACTCCTTGAGCGTGGAGCCACAGCCGGCGGCGTTGGTAATGATGGCATCGAAACCGCCGTCGAGCAATGCATCGATATTTCGACGCGCCAGCTTGCGCGCTTCGCTGCGAATGCCGGCGTGGACGTGCAAAGCGCCACAACAGCCCTGTCCGGCGGGTACCACGACCTCGCAACCGTTTTTTTGAAGCACGCGCACCGTGGCTTCGTTCAGCCGCGCGAACGAGACATTGGCGATGCAGCCCGCCATCAGCGCTACGCGATATCGCTGCTCTCCCTCCGCGGGAAACGTCGTGCCGATCTTGCTGAAGAAAAATGGCGGCTCGGCGGGCGGCGCAAGCTGTTCCAGCCGTCCCAACTTGCCGAACAGCTTCCAAAGACCCGATCCGCGCACTGCCTTCTGCAGACCGCTCGCCTGATACATGTAGGCGGCTGCGCCCGCTGCAGTCATCCAGCCTGGCGATTGCAGCAGTGTTCCGAATACAAAGCGGCGCACGGCGCCCGCGACCGAGCCCCGGCTCACCTGGCTTTCGATGTCCGCTCGCGCCGCTTCCACCAGCCGGCCGTACTGCACTCCCGATGGACACGCGGTTTCGCACGCCCGGCAGGCCAGACACAGCTCGATGTGCTCGACGTATGACGGGCTGACTGGCGCTCCGTTCGCCACCTGCACCATCTGGTAAATGCGCCCGCGCGGCGAATCCATCTCCACTCCCAGTTCGCGATAGGTGGGGCAGGCATTCAGACACAGGCCGCAGTGCACGCAGCGGTCCAGGTCCACCTGTTGCGGACGGTCAAATGAGACGGTAGAGTCTGCCACGGTTCAATAGATGATTCGGATCAAACATGGTCTTGATCTTCTTCATCATCTCCCAGTCACTTCCCGGCACAGGCCAAAGGTCAAGATTTGACCGCTGTTCATCCGGGGCGAATTCGATCACCGCTTTCCAACCGTGCCGCGCGGCCGAAGGCATCCAGCGGGCGGCAGCGTCACTCCGTGTGAAGTAGCCATAACAGACGCCCGACCCGGCGCGCGCGATCGACGCGGTCTCGAAAGACGACATCACCTCTTTCACCTGTGCCAGGGTACAGGAAGTGCGCACCACGGCGCCGTGCGTGAACTTCTCCAGAAAATGCGGCGTGTATTCTTGCACGTGCCGCCAGAAGCGCGCTTCTTCCGCGCCTTCGAGGACCAGCGCATCGCCGGCAAATTCCCGGCGGCACCGCTCGATCGCGGCCGCATTTCCCCCCAGGCGCAGTGCCAGCACGTGCCCTTTGTGGCCGAGCTGCCCCGCCGCCGGCGCATTCAGCAGATCGATGGCCGCGGGCGGAAGCGGGCCTTTGAGGACGCGGTCGCGCGCCGCGATAGCATCACCCAGCGTGCCGCACGGCAGCAGAAAACTCGCTTCCGCCGCCGGCCGGGGCAGCAATTTGAAATTCACGACCGTGATGGCGGCCAGGGTGCCGAATGAGCCGATCATCATCTTGCCCATATCCAGCCCCGCGACATTCTTCACCACCATGCCGCCCGACCGCACCAGCTTGCCCTCGAGCGTCGCGAACTGCATGCCGATTACAAGATCGCGCGCCGTGCCATACAGCCGGCGGCGCGGCCCGCTCGTGTTGGCCGCCAGGATGCCTCCGATGGTGGCGGTTTCCGAGAACGGCGGGTCGAGCGGAATCATCTGCCGGTTCTGCGCCAGCAGGCGGTCGAGATCGGCGTAGCGCAGACCGGCCTCCACGCTGATGGTCAGGTCACGCGGCTCGTATTCCAGGACGCGCGTCATCGCGGCGGTCGAGAGGGAGACATCGGCGGGCTCCACGGGCCCGGCCATCAGCCGTTTCGATGATGCCCCGCTGAGCGCGATGGTGCACTTTCGCGAAGCAGCGGTGGCCAGCGTTTCGGCGAACTCGCTCGCGCTTCGCGGCAAAGTGGGCGCTGGGTGTAACACTACCGGTACTGATTTTTCCCTGTCTGGCAAGCCACTACTTTACGCTGCGCACAGGTCCGCGCGCAAAAGCACGCAAGACCGCTCACGCGCCACACCCCAGGTAAAAGAACCGCGCGATGAACAGGGCCTGCGCGTCATTGTAGGCCGGTCATCGCAACAGGTTTTCCATTTCCACCGCTAGAGCCAGAAGAGCGCCGTCGGTTCCTGACTCGGAGACCATCTGAATCCCCAGAGGTAATCCCAGCGTGGGCATGGGAATCGAAATGGCAGGCATCCCCAGCGCCGTCCATGGAAGGTTCATGATCGGATCGCCGGTGGATTCAAGACCGGCCGGAGCCGCGCCTGGGGCCGACGGCATGACAAAGACCGGGTGCTGCCGCAACATGCTGCTCATCTCTCGTCTGACATCCGCCACCGTGGTGAGCGCCGCGCGATATTCGTCCGCGGGGATGCGCAGCCCCTCTTCCACAAGCCGGGCAAGCTCCCGCCCGATCGCGTCGCCGTGCTCTTTCCAGCGCGCTTCGTGCGTGCGCGCGCCTTCGTAAGTGCAGATGAGCATCACCGCCGGCGCAAGGCCTTTGTAGTGCTCCGGCATCTCCACGATGTTGAAGCTGAAATGCGGATCGAGGCGTTCGACAGTGCGGCGGAACGTCACTTCCATCGCCGGATCTACGGGAGGCATGAGCGATGGCACCGCCAGGCTGCGCTTGGGCGAGCCCTGCGGATTCCCCATGCGTGCCCAGAGCACCTGCATATCATCGGCGGTCTGCGTGAACAGACCGGCCGTGTCCAGCGAGGGTGCGAAAGGCAGGATGCCTTCGAGCGGCAAGAGACCCGCGCTGGGTTTGAATCCCACGACGCCGCAGAATGACGCCGGCCGCAGCACCGATCCGAGTGTCTGGGTCCCCAGCGTGAACGGAACCATGCCCGCGGCCACGGCAACCGCCGAACCGCTGGAGCTTCCGCCAGGCGTGTGCAGGGAATTGTGCGGGTTGCGTGTGGGCGCCGCATCGAAGTAAGCGAAGGCGGTAGTTTGTGTCTTCCCCAGCAGCACGGCGCCACGCTTGCGAAGCTGCGTTAGCAGAGCGGCATCGGTCGCGCCCTTCCGGCCCGCATAGAGCCGCGAGCCGTATTCCGTGGCGAGGCCGCGCGTTTCGAAGGTATCTTTGGCGCCGAACGGAATGCCTGCCAGCGGCCCGCTGCCCAACGCCGCCTGCGGCGAGACCTCCACCCAGGCGTGCACCTGCCCGTCGCGCGCCTTGATGCGATCCAGGCACATCTGCAGCAGTTCGTCCGGAGTCCGTGCCTTCTCCTCCAGCCACTCCACGAATTGCCGCAAAAGACCGCGACGCCCCAGCGCCGGCCGGTCGCTATAGACTGTCCCTTCGTCGCCGACCCACATACTCTCATATAATGTAGTTCCGAACTATGAAAACCTCCTACTGCTTTTTTCTCCTGCTGGCCGCTCCGCTCTGCGCGCAAGTCAATATAGAGCGTGGTGACGGTCGTATATCGGTAATTATCGATGGCAAACCCTTCACCACCCTCTATTGCGGTCCGGAAACCGGCAAGCCCTACTTGCACCCCCTGCGGTCGGCCTCCGGCAAGATCGTGACGCGCGGCTATCCCATGGAAAACGTGCCGGGCGAAACACACGACCACCCGCACCAGCGCGGCCTGTGGTTCAGCCACGGCAACGTAAACGGCTTCGACTTCTGGAGCAACGAGCCTTCCCAGCATGACGGCAAGAACACCAGAATCGCGCTGAAGAATGTCGCCAAAGCCGCCGGCGGCAAAGAATCAGGCGTGATCGAGGCCACCTTCGATTGGAACGATCCCAAGGGCAAGACCCTGCTTACGGAATCCCGCACCATGACTTTCTATGCCGGCCCCGCGCGCCGCGTCATCGACTTTGATATCACGCTCACCCCCGTCGAGCAGGTCAAGTTCGGTGATACCAAGGAAGGAACCTTCGCCATCCGCCTCGCGCCCTGGCTCGAAGAGCCAACCAAGCAATCGCTCCCCAGCCCCAAGCGAACCGGGCGGATGGTCGATGCTGAAGGCCGGCACGGCGAAGCGCAAATCTGGGGCCACCGCGCCAATTGGGTGGATTACTCGGGCGAAGGCGAAGGCGAAAAGCTCGGCATCGCCATCCTCGACCATCCTGCCAATCCGCGCCATCCCACCTACTGGCACGCGCGCAGCTATGGATTGTTCGCCGCCAATATTTTCGGCCTTCACGATTTTATGAACGACAAGACCGCCGACGGCAGCATGACGCTCGAACCCGGTCACTCCATCCGCTTCCGCTATCGCGTGATCATCCACCCGGGCGACCACGAGACCGCGAAAATTGCGGATGAGTATGCGAAGTTCGCTAGCAAGTAGGGGCCGGATATATCCGGCCCAGGAGCTTCTACCGTTGCGGCGCGCCGGCCCGTCCCATGATCGGCCAGACGTCGACGATATTCTCGCCGCGCGCCACGTAGTAACGGTCGTATACGTTAGTGCTGGTGTCGAGGTTCGAAGGGTAGATCTCGACGCGTTCGCCCAGCTTGATATCGCGATCGCCGTCGTTCCACAGCAGCATCCCGTATTCGGCGCCGCCGCTTTCGATCTTTATCCCGGGCCGGTCCTTCACCTCGTCGGTCGTTCGCAGCAGGGCCTTGTTGCCGTAATCCACCGCGCACTGGTTCGATCTCGTCTTGCTGATCACGGTCGTCAGGACGCTGAGCGCCGGCTCGAAATCGCTGTACACATGTTCGTCGTTTTTGCCGCCGATCCTGCGGTACAGCGTGTCCATGAAAATGTAAGATCCCGCCTGAAGCTCCGTGAGGTGATTCTCAGTGTCGATGTTGTAGGTGCCGGTCGAGCCGCCGGTCACGATCCCAACCGGCAGTCCCGATTTGCGGCACAGCGCCGCGGTCTCGATCATGGCGGCCACGTCGTCGGTGGATTTCTTCTTGCGCGCCTCCCAGCCATGAGTGTGCGAAGCCCCACCCGAATAACCCATGATGCCCGTCAGCTTCATGTGCTTCGACTGGTCCACTTTCTGCGCCAGACGCAGAGCGGGTTCGCCGGGCTGGCATCCTTGACGCTCGAGCCCCGCGAACACGTCCACGATGACGTTCATCTTGGCGTGAGCCGCGCCTAGCGCCTCCTCCAGCGCATCCACCGTAATCGGATCATCCAGCACTCCGGTAAAAGTTGGTTCGCGGCGCGCGAGAGCCACCGTGCGCGCGATCTGGCTCCGGCCCGCCGGCTGGCAGGTGTGCAGCACGCCGCGAATGCCGGAGTTCACCATTAACTCGCACTCGGCCGTGGTTGCGCAGCACACGCCGAATGCGCCCAGCGCCAGTTGCCGCTTGCTAATCTCGGGGCACTTGTGGATCTTGACGTGCGCCCTCAGCTTGAGGCCGGTGGCCTTGTTGTGCGCGGCCATTTTGTCCAGGTTCTTCTGGAACAGCGCCTCGTCGAGGATCATGGCCGGCGTGGGCAGATCCTCCTTGGTGAGGCCGCGGAAATCGTGCCGGGCAATGCGGGCCTCAATCTCGGGGTAGTTGAAATCGGTCTTGGCCCCGCGAGCGCCATGTGCCAGGACTGCTCCAGCGGCGCCGGTGGTCAGAAATTGTCTACGCGAAGTCATGCCTCACCTCCTCATGCTTGTCCGAGAAGTATACAACGGGAAACAGGCGCTCCCCAACTTATGCCGCAATATGTCCGCAATTAGAAGGGCTTGACATCCGACCTCGGCTTACGCCAAATTCAGTGCAGACATGGTCGCGTGCGTAATGCATGCGCATCCTTTCGTCTATGAGGGACATCGGGGCGTCCTCAAAATGGACTTGAAGGCATTCCTCTCTCGGTTCATTCCCAAGGCGGACCCTCCCTCAGACCGCGCCGTCGCCGTGGCTGCGGGCGCGATGGACCAACGCATCTACCTCCGGTCGAAAATCACGGCCCGCATAGATCTGTCCTGGCAGGATACTGACGGCGCGAAAAGGCACGTCGAGTCCCGTGGCGTCAACATGAGCAGTGCGGGCGCGCTGGTGCTGTCACCGGAACCTATTCCGGTCGGCTCGGCGGTGTCCATCAATGCGAAGGAACTGCAGCTCATGGGAAATGCCACCGTCCGTCATTGCAGGGCGCGGAAATCTCAATTTCTCGTCGGCCTGGAATTCCGCGGTTCGCTGGTCAGGTCCTATTAGCCTGCATCTGGCTCGCCCTAGCGTCCCGCGCTGAAAATCGACTTCGGCAGCGTCGCGTGCACGCCCTTGACGCCATCCACTACCTGCGTGACGTGCAGATCCACGGCGGCGCTGGTGAGCATGTACGCGTCATCCCGCGACAGGCCTCGCGTCGTCACCAGGTAATCGATCATCTCCCTCGTAGCGCGGCGCGCCGCCTCGTCCAGGCTTTCGTGAAGTCCCATGGTGATGAAGTGGGTCGGCGTCTCGGCGCGCGGCCAGCGCAGCTTCATGTCCTTGCGCACCGTAAACCGGAATACGCCCGTCAGGTTGGTCTCGATCGCCGTGATGCACACTTCGCCGTCGCCCTGCGCCGCGTGTCCGTCGCCCACTGAAAATAGCGCCCCCGGCACTTGCACCGGGATGTACACCTTGGTGCCCGCCACCAGCCATTTGTTGTCCATGTTGCCCGCGTTATAAGCCGGCGGCGCGCTGTTCAGACGGCCTTCCGGTGGCGCTACGCCCAAATTGCCGAAAAACGGATGCACCGGGATGCGAATGCCCGGCGCGAACTCCGCCACTTTGTTCCGCTCGTCCAGAGGCACCAGCTTCCGCCGCAGGTATGGGAACTCCTCCGGCAACGCGCCTGCTCCCGGCTCGATCATCATCCATCCATACGGCGAACGCAGACGGATGTCCAGGATCTCGACCTCGAGCACGTCGCCCGGCATAGCGCCCTCAATGGCGACTGGACCCGTCATGACGTGCGGTCCCGGGCCCTTGTCTTTCACTTCAGCTTCAATCCGCTTCAGCTCGCGGATAGGGTCATCCTGAGCCGCACCGAGTTGCTCCAACTCGGGAATGGCGCAAATCGTGTCCATGGTCACAGTCTCGCCGGATTTCACGGTGAGCACCGGTTTCGCATCGGCTGCGAAGTAGCCATACTCCACGGTCGCAGGCGTAACCCGCACCATGTGTTGGCCCGCGGCCCGAGACATCAAAAGCGCTCCTGATGCCAGCATGAAAATAGCAACGCTATACGGATTACGGCGATTCATAGCTTCCTCAATCTGGAATGGCAGGCGCGGCCTATCGCGCCGCGCTCTTCCGGTGCGCCGCGGTCTGAGCCTGGCTTTCCTTGAGCAGCGGCTCCAGCAACTCGCGAAAATTCTTTTCCTGGTCGGTTTTCTCGAAAAATTTATCGTCGCCCGCGAACTGCGCGCGGATAACTCCCTTGCGGTCGATCACCACAACCTGCGGCATCATCATCCGGTACATGGCTGGATGTTCCAGGTATTTCTGCACGTAATCCCGCTGGTCGAACCCTACCGGGAACCCTGGTTGAAATTTCTTGATGAAGTCCGGGACCGCCATCGACGCCATGTCCTCGGTTGCCGACGCTAGCACCTGCAGACCTTGCGCACCGTATTCCTTCTGCAGCTTGGCAAGGATCTGCGCGGTGAACTGGCAGTGCGGGCAATAAGTCAGGATGAACGCCAGCACCACCACCTTGCCTTGATACTGGTTGGGGTGAATCTGGCTGCCGTCATTCAGGCTAATGGCGAAATCGGGAGAAGGGCGCGGGACGGTCGCGCAAATCCCGAGACTCGCTCCCAACAGGAAGAGCGCCCAGAGTTTTCGGACCAACATGCTACTCAGTCTACCGCAGGGTCGCGCAGGCCTTCGAGACTCCGGACCACGGCTCCGTCCAGCCGCAATACGAAGTAGCCGTCGTTTCCCTGGCCGGCGAAAGTTGAGTCATCGTCCGTTCGCACTTCGATCTTCTGCCATTTCTTGCGCAGCGCCTTCTGGTACGCCTTGAAAAACTTCCGCGCCCAGCCGGCATCATCCCACTCACTGGCATACTCCAGCACCACGCGATGTTCGGCCTTGTTCTCATCGAGCGCGTACAAGCCGCCTCTCCAGTGCGGCGCAATCTCCCTCGCGCGCCGTGCATCCAGGAACTGCTCGATCAAGACCGAGTGGTCCAGTTCCCCCATGGTGCCGGCGGCCAGCCTCTTATACCCGTGCCTGCCGGAAAATCGAGGCAGCGCCGGGCGCGTCGGCTGGACGCCCGCAAAATACTTATCCGGATGCAGGATCTGTTGCGTTGAAACCGGCGGCTGCCGGAATACACGCGCGAACGCGTCTTCATCCAGTTTCTCCACGGCCGCGTTTTGGAACAGCATGCCCTGCGTGTACGGAAAGACCAGCGTCCGGCGAAAGTAAAGCGGCGCGGAGTCGTACACCGGGTAATCGCTTCCGCCCGTGGACATCGCCCGGCTCATCATCTCCACCGACTCACCCGCGCCCTTCAACGTCTGCCCGGCCCTTCGCTCGATCGCCTCCGACATCAGCCACGTTGCCTGGCCTTCCATCACCGCGTCCCGCGCCATGGAGAGATCGTCGTTGTCGCTGCCCTTCCGGATGAAGCGCTCCAGATGGAAATTCTGGTCCGCCAGCGCGTGCGCCAGTTCGTGGATCAGCGCCGCCTTTCGCATATCCTGCGGCGCCCAATCGGTGATGTAGAGCTTTTTCTTGTGATAGTCGTAAAACGCCGCGGCCTGCTCGGTCAGCAGATCGATTGTAGTCTTCTTCAGATCGAAATCCTGCGGTACGAAGCCGAATTTCTTGAGCGCCAGTTCCTCGATGCGAACCTCTTCCGGCGTGGCCACATCCTTCACCCGGTCTTTCAGAAACTGGTTCACCTGGTCTTTGGTGATCAGGTCGAACGGAACCGTGCGATGCATCTTGAGGCCCGTGATCTCGGTGAGTTCCTTCAGATCCCGCCCAATCTCGTCGAAGATCGAGCGGTCATCCTTCTGCGCCGGGGCGAGACCGGCAACGGCGAACGCCAGCAGCAGGCCGGCCCATTTTTGCCTCTTGCCTTTTGCCCTTTGTCTTTTGCCTTGCGTCTCGAGTTGTTCCGGTTCGGGAGTTAATTCAGGAACGAAACAGGTAGGGTTCGTTTCCGCGGGACGTTCCAGAGTCAACTTTCAGGATAACGGCGCTAGAATAGAACTTCAATTTTTGAAATGAAATTGTGAAAGTGAAAACGCCGGCAACAACTACGGTCTTATCGCTGGTCTATCGCTCGTTCTCGGGCCATCGCGCGCAACATGGCGCCCAGCACGACTTTTTGCACCGCGAATGCCGCCGCCAGGCCGCCCAGAAACGCCACGCCAACTACCATTGCTGCCATCGTCCCATTCCTCGCTTTTGTCAGTGCAACTTTGATGCCACCGGATTCCCAATCACCAAGGTGACCCAATGTACATATCGTCCATGAAGTTGCATTCCATTGCGATTTCCGATCCTCCGCTGCGAAGTTCGTACGGATTACACGCTCCGTACGCTTTACGCACCATCGTCGAGCTCGAAACCGACGATGGGTTTACCGGAGTTAGTGAAACCTACGGCGGAGATGGTCCCGTCGCGTCGCTGGAAGCTGTTCGCGAGCGTGTTACCGGCATGGACCCATTCCGGCTTGCCGGACTCTATCAGGAAATGAATCAGCAGGTTGCGGCCTCGGGCGATCGCTCGCAAACGTATCTCGTGCCGGGCGAAAATCCGCTCGATTCGAGCGCCCGTACCTTCGCCGCCATCGAGTTTGCGTGCCTCGACATCATCGGCAAGGCCGTCGGCAAGCCGGTTTGTGATGTGATCGGCGGCCGCGTTCGCGACGACGTCCCGTTTTCCGCCTATCTCTTTTATAAACACGGCGGTGGCGGCGGCCTGGGGGAAGACAGCCGCGAAGATGAGTATGGCGAGGTGCTCGATCCCACGGCCGCCGTCCGGGAAGCGAAACAAATGATCGCGCGCTATGGTTTCCGCGAGATCAAGCTCAAGGGCGGCGTCTTACCACCCGATGTCGAAATTTTGACGATCCAGGCTTTGCGGCAGGAATTCGGCGCATCCTGCCCGCTGCGCATCGACCCCAACTGCGCCTGGTCTGTCGATACTTCGGTAAACGTCGGTCGAACACTGCGCGATGAGCTTTCGGACGGCGGCTACCTGGAAGATCCCTGCCCGCAGCTCGACGGAATGGCCGAAGTGCGCCGGCGCCTGGTGGCCGAAAGCAACCACACCCCGCTCGCCAGCAACGTTGCAGTCACGAACTTTGCCGACGTTCCCCGCGCCCGCAACCTCGACGCCGTGCAAATCGTGCTCTGCGATCCCCATTACTGGGGCGGCATGCGCCAGGTCCAGCATCTTTCCCACATGTGCGGCGTGCTCGGCATGGGCCTCTCCATGCACTCGAACTCCCACCTGGGCGTGAGCCTCGTGGCGATGACGCACGTTGCCGCCTGCCCCAATCTCACCTACGCCTGCGATACACACTATCCCTGGCAAACATCCATCGATGAAGTGGTTGCTGGCGGCCGCATTCCTATCGTTGACGGCTGCGTCCGCATCCCCGCCAAGCCCGGCCTGGGTGTCGAGCTCGATTACGACCAGCTCGCCCGCGGTCGCGAGCGTTATGCCAAACTCCCCTACCGCAAGCGCGACGACGAAGCCGAAATGCGCCGTCACGTTGACCCCACCTGGAAGCGCACGCTGCCGCGATTGTAGCGTAGAGACAATCCGTGCGGACATTCTGGATCATTCGGTGAAGGGACGTAGGTGCCGGGACACGTCCTTCCTGACACTTACGAAATCGCCGGACAGCTAACTGGATAGCACTAGGTCACTTCGTCGCCCGCCACCCTCCGTAAAATTAAGTTATTTCTCGTTGACATTGCCGTGAAGTGCGCCCAGAATAGCTGAAACCTGTTTTGTGGGGTGGTAGCTCTTCGTGTCTTGAGGAGTCATCGGGCATCTTATCTAAGTCAGCAAGTCGACGGGGAGGTTGACTATGCGTCGCCGTTTTGCAGTTGCAGTTGCTTTTTTGCTCGCCACAGTTTTGCCTTCTTTTTCCCAGACCAGCTCGACAGCCATTCTGGGCACCGTTCTCGATGCAAGCGGAGCCGTGGTAATAGGCGCCAAGGTCACGGTGCTGCAGGTGCAGACGGGTATCAAGCGGCAGGACGTAACTTCGAGCACGGGCGATTATAACTTTCCGCTCCTCGATCCCGGTGAGTACTCGGTCACGATCGAAGCGCCGGGCTTCAAAACGGAAACACGCTCGGGGATTCAGCTCGAGTTGAACCAGAAAGCGAGGATCGACTTCCACATGGAGGTCGGCACCGCGACCCAGACCGTGGAAGTAACCAGCCAGGCCGCCCTGCTCAGCACCGATCAAGCCACACTGGGCCAGGTAGTGAACACACGGCGCGTTGAAGAACTACCCCTTAACGGCCGCAACGTTGGAGCGCTGGCGGTCTTGCAGCCGGGCGTGCAGTATGGCGGCCGGATGGGGATCACGGACCTCAGCGGCGGCTCTGGCGGTGTGCCCATCCCTGGTGACACCATCGCTATCGGCGCCAACGGCCAGCGCGATGTCGACCAGCACGCCACCCTCGACGGCGTCGCGGTCACTGAAGCACGCATCAACACCGTGCCCTTTACACCTTCGCCCGAAGCTATCGAGGAATTCAAGGTCCAGGCTGGTACGTATTCGGCCGAGTACGGCACGCACTCCGGCGCCCAGCTCGCCATCGCGCTGAAATCCGGCGGTAATGCATTCCACGGCGATGCTTTTGAGTTCTTGCGCAACGACAAGCTCGATGCCCAGAACTATTTCCAGAACTACTTCAACCCGCCGGGCTCGACGCCAACGCCGAAGGACCTGTTGCGGCAGAATCAGTACGGCTTCCTGCTCACCGGGCCGATTTTGATTCCGAAAATCTACAGCGGCAAGAACCGGACGTTCTTCATGTTCGATTTCGAAACCCACCGGCTACGCCAGCCCAACCAGGTGGGACAGTCCCTTTATCCCACGCAGGCCTTTGAAGAGGGTAATCTGAGCGCCCTGCTGAACAGGCACGATTCCAGCGGGAATGCATTGCCAGCCATTCAGATCATCGACCCGATCACCGGCGTGCCGTTCGCAGGCGACATCATCCCTGCATCTCGCATTTCCCCGATCGCCAAGAACCTTTTTCAATTCTTCCCGGCGCCGCAGTTCGCCCTCCCCGATCCCTTGAGCGGCTTCAACTACATTGGCGTGGGCGCCACCAGTATTGACGACGACCAGCGTTACGTCCGGATCGACCATCAATTGACCAACAAAGACAAGCTGTTCGGCCATTACGCCTTCGACGACATCAAGTACGGCCAGACTTATGGTGACAATCCCAACTTTCCCTATTTCGTGGCGGGCCGCAATCAGAACGCCGCGGCGCAGTGGATTCACATTTTCACTCCATCGATCATCAATGAATTTCGTTTAGGGTATATGCGCTCGGTGGATAACACTCTGAACCCGCGCAGCAACACAAACTTCAGTCTCGACGCGTTGGGGTTGACCGGTTTGCGCGTGCTCACTGACCACAACCGGCCGTTCACATCGCGCGAGGCGGGTTTGCCGCCTATCTACTTCGACCATTTTGCTGCGCCCAACGGCCTTGGCGATCGTGACGGCGGCAACGGGTTCGATTACAACAACCAGTACGAGCTGGGCGACAACGTCACCATCAGCGATGGCGCCCACAACTTCAAGACCGGCTTCATGGTCACGCGAGTGGTGCTCGATCGCGGCGCGGCGAACGTCCCCCGCGGCGACCTGACCTTTGGCGACGACGTCGCCAATAGCGACTGGGCGTCATTTTTGCTCGGCTATCCCGACGCCACGGACAGTCCCGAGGGAATACCGCTCACTTTCCCCCGGCAGAATCGCTATGCCGTCTATTTCCAGGACGACTGGAAGGTCACGCAGCGCCTCACAGTCAACCTCGGCCTGCGCTACGAATACAACACCGTAGCCACCGACGTGAAAGGTCTCTGGCGCAGTCTGGACTTCACGAAAGAAGTCAACGGCATTCCCACGCTGGTGCCCAATATCCGTACTCCGTATCATTTCTACGACCCGGAAAAGAAGATGTTCCAGCCACGCATCGGCTTGGCCTATCGCTTGAGCGAGAAGATGGTCATTCGCACTGGCTATGGCATCTATTACAACGTCCACCAGCTCAACAACTACACCATCCTGAACCTCAATCCGCCGCTTTCCGGCAGTGCGGCGTTTTCTAATACCGCATCGAACGGCGTAATCACGGACGCGAACCCCATTACCTCCCAGAATCCGTTCGGCGCGCTCAGTCCGACGAGCCTGATCAATGCCAACACGCTGAACCGGCATGATTACGAGCCCCGATTGCACCAATGGAGTTTTGGCGTTCAGCGTCAGTTGCCCTGGCAGTCGGTGCTCGACGTCGGTTACGTGGGCAGCAAGGGAGTCCACCTGGACAACACCGTGGAGAAAAACGAGCCGGATCCAGGCTTTGGGGCGGTGCAAGCGCGCCGGCCGTTCCCGTTCGTCATCGATGGGCCGGGCGGCCCAATCCGGCCTCTGTCGCGCATCCGCTGGCTCGATTCCGGCGGCAATTCCTGGTATCACGGGCTGCAAGTCAGCTACCAGAAAAACTTCAGCCATGGGCTGCAAGCGAGTTTGGCTTATACTTACAGCAAGTCGGAGGGTGAGGGATATGGCCGCAATGAGAGCGGCACCGGCTTCACCACCGCCGGTTCTTATCAGGATCCACGCAACCGGGCGGCGGACAAAGGGCTATACCCTTTCGATGAGAAGCATAATGCCATCATTAGCTGGCTGTATGAACTGCCCACCGTTCCTGCGTTCCGGCAAGGTGTGGCGCGCCAGATCTTCGGCGGCTGGCAGGCGAACGGCATCTGGAGCCTGCATACGGGTCTTCCGTTCACGGTCCGGCAGAACAACAGCCTGAACACGGGCAGAAGCCCGGTGAGGCCTGACCGGATCGGCAACGGGACGCTCTCGAATCCGACCATCAACCAGTGGTTCAACCCGGACGATTTTCACGTCGTGACGTGCAAGGTCAGCACTCTCGCCGACCTTTGCCACTATGGCAGCTCCGGGGAGGCCATTCTGCGCGGGCCGGATTTCAAGAACCTCGACTTTTCGCTGTTCAAGAACTTCCAGATTAAAGAGTCCGTGAAATTGCAGTTCCGGGCGGAGATGTTCAACATTTTCAACACGCCCAACTTCAATCCGCCTAGCAATCCTAACAATTTTCTGTCGGCATCCACCCAGTTCTTGCCGTCGGCGCCGGGTGGCAGTTTTCCGAGCCAGATTCGCGATCAGGGTCCGGGTCAGATCACCAGCCTGGCGTTGCCCATGCGCCAGATCCAGTTCGGCTTGAAGTTTTTGTTTTAAATTGGACGGATGACCTCCGCTGAGCTGCGCCAGCGTTTCCGGGGCGTTTTCGGATTTCCGATTACGCCCTTCCGCCAAGACCTTTCGCTCGATCTGGATGCGCTGGCGCGCAATGTGGACCGCATGTCGCGCCACCCCTTCTGCGCGCTGGTGGCTGCGGGCGGCACGGGCGAGCTGTACTCGCTTACCGTCGCGGAAATCATCGATGTAGTGCGGGTCACGGTCGAGGCGGCAGCCGGGCGCATGCCTGTTGTGGCGGGCGTGGGCTTCAACGCGGCTTTGGGCGCCGAGATCGCGCGTGGTGTCGAAAAGGCCGGCGCCGGTTGCCTGCTGGTGCTCCCGCCCTACTATTCCAATGCGCCTGAAGCGGGTCTGTTTGATTACTACGAAGCCGTGGCCCGCGCCTCGGAGCTCCCGCTCATGATCTATAGCCGTGATTGGGCCGTGTTCACCCCGCAACAGGTCGCTCGGCTCGCCGAGCGCATCCCGTCGCTGGCGGCGTGGAAAGACGGCCAGGGCGACGCCCGCAAATACCAGCGCATCATGAACTATGTCGGCGACCGTCTGGCCTGGCTGGGCGGCATCGGCGATGACTGCGTGTCGGCGTATTTCGCGATCGGCGTGCAGGCATATACCTCCAGCATCTCGAACATTGCACCCAGGTTGTCGTTGCAGTTGGCCGAAGCGGGCCTGGCGCACGACTTCGAGCGGCTCGACGGTTTGATGCACCGCTACGTCCACCCGCTTTACTCGATTCGCGACCGCATGCGCGGCTATGAAGTGGCGGTTATGAAGCAGGCGATGGAGATTCTGGGAATACCCGCCGGCCCCGTGCGTCCGCCGCTCACCGGCTGCCGCGCGCAAGATGTCGAGGATATCCGGAAATTGATGGAACTGTACGGCGATGTAATAGAAGAGAGGGAGTCCGGGGAACCGGCGGAACGCTCCTCAGCGGGAGCGGGTAGGATTTCTCGGTAGGGCATCAGGAGGCAGAACTGGAAGATGTCTGAGGACCGAAATCCCTCTTTGCTCGACAATATCCCCACCTCGTTAGCTTTATTCCTCGCGTCGCCGCGTCACTGAAGAAAACGCCCGAAATATTTTGTTCCTGACGGCGTGAACGCGGCCGCCTACTTGAGAAATCCGCTCGCGCCGCTCGCGCGCGCGCTCAATTCGTCGTTGAGCGGATCGTCGAGAGCCAGCAGTTTTCGCAGATCCGGGCTGGACCGCGCCCGAACTTCGGCTGAGAGCAGCTTCTTCTGATACTGCTGCTGTGGCTTGTCGTGGCGGGTATAGAAGGCGTGCATGGCGCGGCGGTTGGCGCCGGTCCGGTTGGCCGTCGCGCCGTGCCACATGTGAGCGTTCATCACTACCACCGTCCCGGCGTGGCCGGTGAGCAACATTTCGCCGGGGTGTGGCGCTACGGGGTCGGCCAGCGCGTCTTGCGGCAGCCGCCGCCACTGGTGCGATCCCGGGACCATGCGGATGGCGCCATTTTCGGTGGTGAAATCGTCCAGCATCCAGACCGAATTGCAGACCCAGTAACCGCGTTCGTCGGCAACCGCGCCGCTATCGGCGTGCAGCGGCTGCGAGCAGTCACTGTACGGGTCGGCTGCCCGGACATTTAAACTGCTGAGTTTGAATTCCGGGCCAAGCACGTGCGCCATGCATGCCAGCACTTCAGGCGTCTGGATCGCCTGCTCGAAGATTTGACCCTTGTTAACCAGATTGGCTAGGCGTCGCGCTCCCGGCTCCTGCTTGAATTCCGAACCGGCAGCCGACCCCTCTGCCGCGAACAGCTGGTCGATGCGCGCCCGCAGCCCGTCCAGCAACTCGCGGGTCATCAAATCTGGAAGAACCAGGTAACCCTTGCGGTCAAGCTGTTGCTTTCCGGCTTCGCTCAACATTGCTCGCTTCCAGTCCGAGTAAGAACCGCTTCCACTCCAGACCGCCGCCGAAACCCACAAGACTCCCCGAGGCTCCGATGACGCGATGGCACGGCACGATGATGGGAATAGGGTTGCGCCCGTTCGCCGCCCCCACGGCCCGAACCGCGCGTGGCGAGCCGATCTGGCCGGCGATCTGGCTATAGCTGCGCGTTTCGCCAAACGGGATGGTCCGCAACGCGTTCCATACACGCTTTTGGAAATCCGTACCCACCACTTCCAGGGGTACGTCGAATACGCGAAGGTCACCGGCAAAATAAGCCCGAAGCTGGGCGAGTTTTTCGCGCATCACAGGTAAGGAATGGCACATTATGCCGCGGCTCCCGAACTCGATTCGACGCACCCCGGCGGGTCCCGCCTCTACCGAAAGGGACAGGCCGGTCGGAACCGGCAAGTCACACCATTCG
>JACXTT010006285.1_pt1 | contig 16988 bp, 22 predicted proteins | sample 9270951 | NCBI WGS metagenome assembly JACXTT01 (sample SAMN15532306, study PRJNA645909) | rock metagenome | isolation source: weathered quartz diorite | place: Puerto Rico | collected 2017-06-21 | reverse complement strand
TGAGGGCGTTACCCGGGAGACACTGCGCTACGGCTTGGGTTGCTGGCCCTGGCCCGCGGGGCGGGCGCCGGTCAAAACGTGCCGGCCAACTTGCACGGCCAGCACCTCCTGCGGGGGCACTTCCGCGTGCACCGGCAGTTGGTGAACGGGGCGGAGATGCTGGGCGCCCGCCGCAAGTGGCCTGGCCAGGCGGCTGCCAGCCACGATCCCCATTAAGGGGCGCCGTGGTATCTGGAGCAAGCGGTTCGGGGCCATAGTGTCCCTCCTCCCTCTCGCTGGCCGCGACTCTACCACCGCAGCCGGGGAGGAGGTCGACCTGCCCTTACTGCGCTACCATATCCTGCAATGCCCAAGCCTCACAACGAAGCGCTCAAGATGGTCTCCATTGGACCTCGGTCAGGCCTGACTGAGCGGCGATAGGGAGGCCTTCCACATCCAAACGTTTGCCGCGGTCGGTGCCGCGTTCCTGCTCGCCGTCCTGTGGTTCGACCTGATGTTCGACGTGCAGACGCGCAATCACGCGGATGGTCCGCTACCGGGCGCGGTTCTGGCGTCGATCTCGGCCTACTACCGGCGCGTTACGACCGAGGCATACCCCATGAACAGGCTGGTGGCGCTGGTCATGCTACTCACCATCGCGGCGATCGTCGCCGAGATCGTCGAAGGCGTGCACCCGTGGTGGATCGGCTGGGTCTCGCTGGCGCTCGTCAGCAGCGGCGTCGTCTCCACCCTTAGACGTACGGTCCCGAACGCAAGGCGGCTCGGCGGCGCACGGGACACTCCCGAAATGCAGTCAACTCTGGCGCGAGCGATCTGCCGTGATCATCTGCTCAGCTTCGTGCGCACTTCTCTGGTGCTTGGCCTGCAGCTGATTGCCCGCTAAAGCATTGCCGATCGGCCCCCACGGGTCGATGGTGTCGATCACTCGATCACCTGATCAGTCCCGGATGGCTGGATCGGGTTCCCAACGCTTGCGCCGCGATCGCCGGCCATCCAGACGCGGTCACCCCTCACGCCGCCTCAAGGTGAAGCACCGGTGATGCGGCCGGTAGCCTGATCAACCCATTTCTTCGTCAATCCAGTTCCCTGCCACTAGAAGAGCGGCGGCATGGGCATCCGCGGGAGATGCAGCGCGCTTCGAGAAGGGCACAACGATACCGCTATGGCTACGCGGGTCGTGCTCTGGCTTCCAAACCTCGACCTTTGCCGAGAACGTGGTTTCGGCTGCTGTGCCAGTAATGCGAATCTTCCAGCCTCGATAGACATACTCGGACTTGCCCGCGCTAGATTCAGTCATGCCGGAGTACCTCCGCCTAGACGATCCGGGGCGGAACGAGCAGCATCGAAAGGATAGCCTTCGTCAGCGGTATACTCCGCGGCACCCCACTTATCAAGGAGGTCAGCATGGCCTATGCGCAGCCGTCCGGGAGCTTCCTTCACGCAACGCTGTATTCGTCACTCCTTCTTCAAGTGTCGCAACAGCTCTTCCCGGCTCAACCGTTCTTTGATCTCTCCCCGGACAAGCGGCGCATCGTAGACCAGGAGGCGGGAAATCTCCTGCTCCAGTCCAAATGGAAGGTGGATAGCCGAGGGTGGGCTGAGTTCTTTGGGCAGCCTGCGCCCCCGCAACCAGGTGCGGAAGCGGCGGCGCCGGGTACTGTGTTGGGAGAGCCGCCAGCCCCAGGACGGCCCCCTGGTCAGTACGCTTAGTACGAGCGTCTGCCATTGGTTGATCTCATGTCACTCCTTTAGCGTGGCGCCCCGTCCGAGCGGGTCCGAGCAGAACGGTGGCGCGTGGCGTACGCACCGCCGTGGGCCTCCACCTTCGCGGGCTTCCGCCGATCCGCGAAGAGTGAGGTGTACCGATGGAGCGTGCTCGTGGCGGGGCCGCGCTGGTAAGGCTCAGCCGAGCGGCTACCTGTGGCCAGCGGCCAGGCTGGGGGGGTGCGTTGGCTGGTTTGCGCCTGGGTTGCGTCTGGTGCAACGTTCTGCCGCGATGTGCGAATGGGACCGTCCTAGACGGACCTCTACACTACGCTTGTGCTGGCTTGGGTCCCTCCGCATGTCCCCGCTCGAACTCCCAGGCCGCGAAGCAGCGAACGTGAACGTGGAACTTGTCCAGGCCGGGCGCGTCGCCGTCGCGGGCGAACTGAATCTCGATTTCCAGCTCGGTCTTGGTTACGGGCTTCGCGCACACCGAGCAGATGGCCCCGACACCTGGCCCGCCCCATGTGCGATCAGGTCGCTGGCGAGGGAGTTTCCCGTTCTGGATTGCTGCCCTGGCCTTCTCGCGCAGGATGGCTTCGTCTGGCATGTGGCTGACCTTTGGCACCGCCGTGGGAAGGACCAAGCCAGATGCCACAGGCCAAGACGCCGGAGTGCGTCAACCAGGAGAGACCCGCAGGAGGCGGACACCATCGTACTCCAATGACCGCCCCTTCCGGGCCATTTCACCTCGCCTCCCCAAGCACGGACGGACAGACGAGGGAGAGCGAGGGACTTGCCGAGAAAATAGTTCCCGGTCACGACCCTGGAGGGGCGGCCACTAGAGGGCGGCCCTCCCCTTTGGGATTCGAGCGGGATCACCGGCGGCGGTCACTCCCTGACGCACTCGGCGCATCTCCCGGGCGCGCTGACGACGGGCGGCTCGGCGGAGCCGCTGGACCGCGGTCCTGGTCTTGGAATGGGTGGCCATGGTTCCCTCCTTCACGTGGGCGACGAGGCCGAGCCTCAGCGCTTTCGCCGTGCGGCACGCCGTGCCGCCTTCCTGGCGCGGGCTTCGAGCCGCATGAACGCTCGGACCGTCCGGCGCAACTTGGCATTCACCCTCGCGGCGTTCTTGGCGACGGCGGCCGGCTGCTCGCTTGGCGGGATCTTCGTGACCTGCGCGGTCAACTGCTTCTCCAGGCGGTAGATCTTCTTGAAGATTCGCAGCACGCGCCGATGCCGAGGTTGTGGGCCATGCCGACGTGGCGGGTTCATGCGTCCTCTCCTTTCCCGGGCATTCATGGAGCCCGTAGCGGCACCTTCTCGGTGGATTGCCGGCCACGAGTTTATCAAGATGGTAGGCGAGCGGCACGTGGGATGGGGTCCGTGATACGCTGATGCTGCCTCCTACGAGCTTTCCGGTTGACGCGTCGGGCGTCCTTGCTCGTGGTGTCTGGCTCCGATTCTCCCCCGCACGCACGTCGAGGAGCCGATCCATGCCAGACGAGTCTATCCCTCGCGACAAAGCCCGAGCAATGCTTGCGCGTGCCCGTTGAAGGAGCGGTCCCCATGACGACATCCTTGCTCTCGGCGGACCAGTTGAGGCAGCAGATCCGAGTCCGGCTGGCGCACGGGCGCTTGCTCGTGATCGATGGCATATACAAGACCCTCCGAGGCACCGGCCGCGTCTGCATCGTGTGCCGCCGTGCGGTTGAATCGCCCGAGGTCGAATGTGAAGTCGACGGGGCGGGCACTGTCCTGATCGCGCACGAGGCGTGTTACACGCTCTGGCGGGAGGAATCAGTGTCGTGCCGCGCGCCGAGGCGACCCTAGCGAGGGCCCGGAGGGGCGGCCCCTCCCTCGGGCGAGTGGCCGCCGCCCTAGCCCGGAGGCATTGCGCGGTCCCGCTCCACTTTCCAGACGGTGAAGCACGCGCTGTGGAACAGGAACAGGACCTGGTGGACGCCCGCGCGATGGAGTCGATAGAGGACCTGCGCGGTGGAGACTTGCCCGGAGCACGCGTCGCAGACTTCGCCACCGCCGTAGGTCGCCGATACCCGGCCGATGCGATCGTGGGGCAAACGCCCGTCCGCGATTCGAGTCCGAACGTTCTGACGCACCGCCGCATCGTTCATCGTCGAGACTCCACTCGGGTGAGCGCCTGGGAAGATCCTACGGGCGCGCGACCGAGAACGATAGTGGACCTTGGTCCAGTGCCCTTCGTACCCGAGTCGAGCTGACGCCCGGAGGGCGGGCCCGCTCGTGCACCCTCGGGTCACCGTGATGGCCAGGGCCGCCCCTTTTTTTCCTCGACGGGCGGCGGCGGCCCCTGATCCTCCGCGGCCTCGTCGATCACGGACCAGGTGATGCCTCGGCCCTTCGTCGTCCGGCGCGTCGTCCCAAACCAGACCTGGCCCTGCTCATCGAGCCCTACCAAGTGCCAGCTGTCACCCTGCGAGACAACCTGGATCTGCTTGAGTCCATGCATTCGCGTCCTCCTCGCCCGACAATTGGTGACCTCCCTAACGGACGAAGGCCCGCCTAGACCGATCCGGGCTGGCTCGCTCAGGCGAGGGCGAACGCCTTGGCGTACCTCCGCCACGCGTCGAGGTGGCTGCCGTACTTGCGGTGACCGGCGGTGTGCTTGGCGGAGGCGAGGAGCAGGCGGTCGCGTTCCGCGGCGGTGGAGTGGCCGTAGTCGTCGAGGAGGCAACTGCCCAGCTCCTGGTTGTGCGGGTCGTTGCCAGCCTTGGCCGCGCCCACCGCGAGGGTCTGGATGAGCGGGGCGCGGTCGAACCCGGCGCGCAGGTACGCGGCGGTCCAGTCCATGGCCTCGAAGGGCCGCAGGCCGTCGAGGGCGTCGTCCAACCGGTTCAGGTTCTGCGCGTCGGTGAGGGCGTCGGCGCCCTTGGGCGGCTCCACCTTCACCGAGTGGTTGCCGGGCGTGTTCCGCTGATGATGCGCGGCCCGGTTCACGAACGACGCGGCCACGAACAGGAGCTTGAGGCGGTGAGGGTGCGCGAAGGTGTCGAAGAACCAGCGCACGGTGTTGCAGTACTCGTAGCTGTGCTGAGGCATCGAGTACGAATTCGGGTCGCCCGTCTCCATGATGAGCTGGGCCGAGGCGAGCTGGATCGTGTCGATGATCTGGCGGATGCCCTTGCCGGTCCGCAGCAGCCCCACGATCAGGTCGATGAAGCCGGGCTCCTGACCGCTCAGCAGCGCCTCCTGGAGGGCCTGCGACTCGACCGGGCTCAGCGCCCCGTCGTTGTCGAGCAGCTCGCGGTCGCGATTGTCGAGGACGTTCTGGACGACCAGGCAGCCCATCTCGTAGCTCGAGTACCAGCGCGGGCCCACCGCGATGTCGGGCACGCCCGCGTAGAGCACAGAGTGCGCGTGCTCCCAGCCCACCAGCTGCGCCAGCGCCACCGTGGCACGGGCGCGATAGGACTTGTGGCCGGTGGTGTACGAGCGATTGTGGAATACCCGGTCCTGCACGTCGATGAGGCCGGCGAAGGAGAGCTGGGCCAGCAGCGACGTGCGCTTGTCCGGATCGCCCAGCGCCTCCTCCCAGAGGCCGAGGAACACCCGGTAGGCGTTGATCACCTCGCCCCGCTGGACGAGGGTGAGCCACGCGTTCAGCCGCTCCGGCCACTTGCCCTCGATCGCGAGCGGCTGCTGATCCGGCCAGTGCACCTCGGGCCGCGGCGGCTTGCCCTCGAACTTGATCTCGTAGAGCCGCACGTAGTGACCGGGCATCTTGCCGAGGAGCTGATTCCACGGGTCGAGCCCGGTGGGCAGGTACCAGATCGTCTGCGCCACCGGCAGGTACTGAAGCTCGGGCGGCATCCGCGGCACCAGGTCGAGCGTCGCGCGCGAGCTGAGCAGGCAGTGGTCGTTGTTCACGAAGCGCACGATGCCGTCGTCCAGACGCTGGTGGTACGGCACGTGGGTGTAGGGCGCGTGGATGCGCACGATCTGGCCGATCAGCTCCGGCAGCGGCACCCGCGCCCGCACGAGGTCGTAGAGGATATCGCTCGCCCCGCCCTGGTCCCGCTCCAGGATCTTCTCTTCGAGTCGCGCGTAGGCGGTGCCGATCTCGGGGTCGATGGAGAGGGCCATGGGACGCTCCTTTACGAGTTGCGGGAACTGTGTCACGCCGCGCGGGGGGCTGTCAAATGTCCCGGGCTTGGCGGCGGCCCCGCGGTCTGCTAGGCTCCGACAGCAATGGGCACTGCGGTCGCTCCGAGCACGCGCGGGCTGAAGCAGGTCGGCTGGCTGGACTGCCCGGGCGGCGGGCAGGTGTCGGTCGACGGCACCGTCGCCTACATCGCGCACATGAAGGCGCCCCACGGGACGTCGATCGTGGACGTGAGCGATCCGGCCCGCCCGCGCACGCTGGCGACGCTCGAGGTGCCGCCCCACACGCATTCGCACAAGGTGCGCGCGTCCAACGGCCTCATGGTGGTGAACCGCGAGGCGCAGCCGGCGGATCGGCCGCCCGCCGGAGTGGGTGGCGGCCTCGTCATCTACGACGTGTCCAAGCCGGAGCGGCCCCGCGAGATCACCTTCTGGAAGTGCGGCGGCGCGGGCGTGCACCGGTTCACCTTCGACGGCCGCTACGCATACATCTCGCCTGAAATGGACGGGTATGTCGGCAACATCGTAATGATCCTGGATCTCCACGATCCGGCTCATCCTCGGGAAGTCGGCCGGTGGTGGATGCCGGGGCAGTGGATCGCGGGAGGCGAGACGCCGTCATGGCCCGGGCGGCGACATCGCTGCCATCATCCGATCCGCTCCGGCGATCGCCTCTACGTGAGCTACTGGCACGGCGGCTTCGTCATCCTCGACATCGAGGACACGGCGAAGCCGCGCTTCGTCTCCGGGCTGGACTGGAGCCCGCCCTACATCACACCCACCCACACCGCGCTGCCCCTGCCGTTCCCGCTGCACGGCCGGCGCATCATGCTCGCCGCCGACGAGGACGTGGCCAAGACCGCGCCGGGCCCGCCGTCGTTCCTGTGGCTGGTGGACATCACCGACGAGCAGCACCCGGTCCCGATCGCGAGCTTCCAGGTGGCGGGGGTGAACGGCGACCCCCAACCCGAGTTCACCGGCTGCCACCAGCCGTGCGAGCGGGTCACCGGAACCGAGATTCCCGTGGCCTGGTTCGCCCACGGGCTGCGCGTGGTCGACGTGGCCAACCCGCACGCGCCGCGGGAGGTTGCCCACTTCCTTCCGGAGCCCCCGGCCGGCCAGGCGCGGGTGTCCAGCAACGACGTCGAGGTGGATGGCCGCGGCCTGATCTACCTCATCGACCGGGGTCGCGGTCTGCACATCCTGGAGCGTACTTAGCCCTCGCCCGCCCGGTTTCACACGCCCCCGGCTCCGGTGTCTCAGGGGCATGAATAACAGAACAGATCACGGGTTCCTGGTCCTGGCCGACGTGTCCGGCTTCACCGCGTTCGTGACCACCACCGAGCTGGAGCACGGCTCTGAGATCATCGCCGCCCTGCTCGACGAGGTCATCGCCCACCTCTCGCCTCCGCTCGAGGTGCAGGAGATCGAGGGAGACGCGGTGTTCGCTCTGAGCGGGGCCGGCTCGGAGCTTCCGCAGACCCGGCTGCTCGAGGTGCTGGACGCCGCCTTCGCCGCGTTCAAGGCGCGGCAGCGGGCGATGGTGGACGCGGAGACGTGTCAGTGCGGCGCCTGCCAGCAGATCTGGCGGCTCGACCTGAAGATGGTCGTGCACCACGGCCCGTTCCTGCGGCACACGGTGGGCGGCCGCAGCCGCGTCACCGGTACCGCGGTGATCCTCGTGCACCGGCTGCTCAAGAACGGCGTGGCGCGGCGCGGCGGTTACGCGCTCCTCACCGAGCCGGTGGTGCGGTCGCTCGGCATGGACGCCGCGCGCGAGGGGCTGCCGGCCCACACCGAGCGCTACGAGCACCTGGGCGAGGTCCGCTGCTTCGTGCGGGACCTCGCCCCCACCCCACTCACCCTCTCCCCAGTGGGGAGAGGGTAGGGTGAGGGGGTGAGAGGGTGAGGGGGTGAGGGGCTCTAAATCCTAGCCGCAGGCGATCGCGTAGACGTCGCCGACGCCCTCCGGCAGGCGGCTCTCGCTCCAGGTGCGGCCGGCGTCCTCGGTGCCGAAGACCTGGCCGGTTCGGCTCACGCAGTAGACGCGGTCGGCGTGGCGCGGGTGCAGGGCGACCGCCATCATGGTGGACTCGGCCTTGACGCCGCGGTCGAAGCGGCTCCACGTCTGCCCCAGGTCGTCGCTGCGGTAGAGCGAGCCGTCCTCGCTCCGCGCGGCCGGGCTGAGGCAGGCGTAGAGCACGCGCGGATTGTGAGGCGAGACGCGCACGTCACGGCTGTAGGTGAGGGGCGAGAACCGCCCGACCTCCATGTCCTCCCAGTGGCCCGCACGGTCGGTGCTGCGGAAGAGGCCCATCCGCAGGGCCAGGAATACGGTGCCGCTGGCCGCGCCGCTCACGCAGAGCGCGTGGCCGTCCAGCATGCCCTCCATCTCGCTGTCGCTCACGATGCGGCTCTTGAGATGCGGCAGGGCCGAGAGCTTCACGAGGTCCCCGCTGCAGTCGTCCCACGTCTCGCCGCCGTCCAGGCTGCGCATCGCGCCGCCCACCTCCAGCGCGGCGTAGATGTGCTCCGGCTGCGCGGGATCGATGGCCATGCGCATCACGCGGCAGGCGAACGTCATCTTGACCCGCTCGGGCTGCACCGCCTTCGGCAGGCGCCGCCACGAGGCGCCCTCGTCGTCGCTCCTATAGATGCCCACCGGCGAGGTGCCGGCGAAGATCGTGCGAGGGCGGCCGGGATGGACCAGGATAGACCACACCTCACCACCGTCCTCGGGAAACGGGAGCCGCTCCCAGCGCTCGCCGCGGTCGGTGCTGCGGTAGGGCCCGTCCTGCGTCCCCACGTAGACGACGTCGAGATTGGTCGGGTGCACCGTGATCGCCTGGACGTGGACCGCGTCGGGGAGCCCCTTGGTCGAGAGCTCCCACCGGGAGTCACCGTCCGCTCGACGGTAGACGCCGCTCTTCGTCCCGCCAGTCCACCGCGCCGCTCCGACGTAGATGTGAGAGGGACCCGTTGTCGTCGCCATGAGTTTCCCCTTTTCGATTGGTCCTACGCGCACCACTTGCGCGGACCGTCGTCGGTGAAGCCGCACTGCTCGCACGGGCTGAAGAAGTGCCACGCGGGGGGCATCGCCACCGCGAGGCGCAGCGAGAGGTCGTCACCCGTGTTGCGGATGTGATGCACGGTGCCACGCGGTACCCACACGATGTCGTCCCTGGCGGCCTGCACGAGCACGCCGCCGGTGAGCTCCCACGTGAGACGGCCGCCCAGCACCACCCACCACTCGTCGAACTCGCGGTGCCAGTGCGGGCGATTTCCGCCGCCGGGCGGCGAAGCGATGAGCGTCACCAGGTTCCTCTCGTCGGCGATGATGCGCCGCGACCAGGGTGGCGGCCCCATCTTCGCGACCACTTCCGCCACGCGGGTGTGCAGCACGTTGGGTCCGGAGGAGCCGTCGGGGCCGGGAGGTGTGGGGCCGGCGGCCAACCAATTGATGAGAATGGTGACCGGCGACTCGGCGGTGAGCATGGGCGCGGGGCCTCCCCGCAGGAGAGCATACTCACCCGGCGGCCGGGCGCAAGCGGTTGCGCCCGCCCGACCCGGGCGCTTATGATCGGAGCCCGGGAAGGAGGGCCGGCCCATGTCGCTGACGACGAGGAAGCTCCACCCCCAGTTCGGCGCCGAGGTCGTGGGGATCGACGTCAAGGCGCTGGACGAGGCCACCTTCGCGGAGCTGGTCGGCGCGTTCGACGAGCACTCGGTGCTGCTCTTTCGCGGCCAGTCCCTCACCGACGAGCAGCAGATCGACTTCAGCCGCCTCTTCGGCCCGCTCGAGGTCACGATCCGCTCGATCGCCAGCCAGGAGGGCACACTCGCGCAAATCTCCAACCTCTCCAACGTCGACGCCGAGGATCGGCTGATACCGGCCGGGGACAAGCGCAACCTCTTCAACGCGGGCAACCAGATGTGGCACAGCGACAGCTCGTTCAAGAAGGTGCCCGCGATGGCGTCCCTCCTCTCCGCCCGCGAGGTCCCGCCCGCGGGCGGCGAGACGCAGTTCGCGAGCATGCGGGTCGCGTACGCGCGCCTGCCCGAGGACCTGCAGCGCTTCCTCGAGGGCCGGGTGGCCGTCCATAGCTTCGTCTACTCGCGCGGGCTCGTGGACGACGGATTGACGCCGCCCGACCACGCGGCCCAGGTGCCGCCGGTGCGGCAGGCGCTCGTGCGGGTCAATCCGGCCAACGGGCGCAAGGCGTTCTACGTTGGCTCGCACGCCTGCGAGATCGTGGGCATGCCGACCGCGGAGGCGCGGGCCCTGCTGCGCGAGCTGCGGGAGGCCGCGACGCGCCCCGGGCTCGTCTACAGCCACCGCTGGCAGGTCGGCGACCTCGTGATGTGGGACAACCGCTGCATGCTCCACCGCGGCCGGCCGTGGGACGAGGCGCGGTACCGCCGGGTCATGCACCGCACCACGGTGGCCGGCGAGGGGCCGACCGCGCCGGACGAGGGCCCGGCGGAGGTCGCGCCGGCTCGACGCGTGGACGTCAGCTGGGGCCGCTCGCAGCTCGAGCTGGTCTAGCGCTCCGCTCCCGGCGGGGACGGCCCAGATTGCCTACGGAGACGAAGCGGGAGAGCGTGGTGAAGCCGGGACCGGTGCCCGACAACGCGGTGGTCATCCGCCACCCGCTCGTGCAGCACAAGCTCGGGCTGATGCGCCGGAAGGGAACGAGCACCTCGGAGTTCCGCAGCCTGCTCTCCGAGATCAGCATGCTGCTGGCCTACGAGGTCACGCGCGACCTGCCCACCCACGAGGTGGCCGCGGAGACCCCGCTGGCTCCCACCACGATCCGGCTCCTCGACGGCAAGAAGATCGTGCTGATCTCCATCCTCCGCGCCGGGAACGGGCTGCTCGACGGCATGCTGCGCATCCTGCCGAGCGCCCGGGTGGGCCACGTGGGCCTGTACCGCGATCCGAACACACTCGCGGCGGTCGAGTACTACTTCAAGGTGCCGCACGAGATGGAGGAGCGGGACGTGGTCGTGCTCGATCCCATGCTCGCCACCGGCAACTCGGCCATCGCGGCCACCACGCGCGTCAAGGCCACGCACCCGCGCTCGATCCGGTTCGTCTGCCTGCTGACCTGCCCGGAAGGGCTCACGGCCTTTCACCGCGCACATCTGGACGTGCCGGTGTACACCGCGGCCGTCGACAGCCACCTGAACGACCACGGCTACATCGTGCCGGGCCTGGGCGACGCGGGCGACCGGCTGTTCGGCACCAAGTAGGAGGAGGACAGTAGGAGCAAGATGATGAGGCTCGCCGGCAAGGTCGCGCTGATCAGCGGCGGTGCACGCGGCATGGGCGCGGCGGAGGCGATCCTGTTCGCGCGCGAGGGCGCCCGGGTGGTGGTCGGCGACATCCTCGACGCGGAGGGCAAGGAGGTCGAAGCCGAGATCACCCAGAAGGGCGGCCAGGCGGTCTTCGTGCATCTCGACGTGACGAGCGAGGCGGACTGGGAGCGCGCGGTGGCCACCTCGGTGGAGCGCTTCGGTCGGCTCGACGTGCTGGTGAACAACGCGGGGGTGGGCGGCGGCGGCCGGCTCGAGGAGACGACGGCGGCGGCGTGGGATCACACCATGGCCGTGAACGCCAAGGGCGTGTTCCTCGGCACCAAAGCCGCGATTCCCGCGATGCGGCGGGCGGGCGGCGGCTCCATCGTCAACATCTCCTCCCAGCTCGGCATGGTGGGCTTGGATCGCAGCAGCCCGCAGTACCAGGCCTCCAAGGGCGCGGTGCGGACGCTCACCAAGCTGACCGCGGTGCAGTATGCGCGCGAGCGCATCCGCTGCAACTCGGTGCATCCCGGCCCGATCGTGACCGCGATGACCGAGGCGCGCCGGAGCGACCCGGCGCACTACGAGTACATGGTGTCGAGGATTCCGCTCGGACGCTACGGCGAGCCGGACGAGGTCGGCTTTGGCGTCCTGTATCTCGCGTCGGACGAATCATCGTTCGTGACGGGCAGCGAGCTGGTGATCGACGGAGGGTGGACGGCCCAGTAGCCCGATTGCAGTTTCCTCCCGCAGAGAAAGGAGCCCCGCGTGATCTACGAGATCCGGACGTACCGCGTCAAGGTCGGCAGCGTCGCCGAGGTCGAGAAGCGCTTCGGGGAGGCCTACGAGCAGCGCAAGAAGATCTCGCCGCTCGCCGCGTTCTGGCACACCGAGATCGGCCCGCTGAACGAGATCATCCACGTGTGGCCGTACGAGAACGTCAGCGAGCGCAACCGCCTCCGCGCGGAGGCGGTCAAGGCCGGCAACTGGCCGCCGAAGATCGCGGAGTTCATCGAGACCATGCAGTCGGAGATCGTGGTGCCGTTCGCCTTCTTGCCCGACCTCAAGCCGGGCAAGCTGGGTCCCTATTTCGAGATGCGCTATTGCGCGCTGAAGGCCGGCACGCTCCCCGACCTGATCAAGCGGTGGGAGTCGAAGATCGAGGAGCGGCTCAAGATGTCGCCGATCGCACTGGCCGGCCACGTCGAGCACGGCGAGGCCAATCGCTTCATCCACATCTGGGCCTACAAGAGCCTCGACGAGCGGACCGCGATCCGGAACAAGGCGCGGGAAATGGGCGTGTGGCCGCCCCCAGGCGGCGGCGACACCCTGCTCACGATGGCGAACAAGATCATGCTTCCGGCCGCGTTCTCCCCAGTGCAGTAACCGACTAGAACCCGTCGAGGAAGTCGAGCAGCACGCGGTTGAAGGTCTCCGGCTGGTCGAGGTTCGAGGAGTGTCCGGCACCCCGGATCACCTCGAGCCTCGCCCCGGGGATCTTCTTCGCCATGTACTCGCAGGGGGCCAGGAAGGGCTCGTCCTGGTCGCCGACGATGATCAAGGTCGGCACCCGGATCGAGGCGAGCCCGTCGATCACCCGCGAGCCCTCCTGCGCCAGCATGCCGCGCGCGGCGTGGGCCAACCCGTGGGCGGAGCGATGGAGCCCGGCCGCCTCGCGCACCTCCCGGCTCCGGCCGAGCGCCTCGAGGCCGCGGGTCTCGAGCGCGACCGCGCGCTCGTCCGCCCGCGCGTTCCAGGCCGCGCGCGCGTCCGCGTTGCGGTAGCCGGGGCCGGAGTCGCAGATCACCAGCGCGCGGACCATCTCGGGGTGCTCGAGGTAGAAGGCGAGCGAGACGTAGCCGCCCAGCGAGAGCCCGCCGATCACCGCGTGCTCCACGCCCAGGTGGCCGAGCAGCGCGCGCATGTCGGCCACCGTCAGCGCCGCGGAGTACTGGGCTGGGTCGGCGGGGCTCTCGGTGGCGCCGTGGCCGCGCATGCTCCAGCTGAGCACCCGGTAGCGCGGACCGAGCGCGCGGTGCTGGTCGTCCCACATGCGGCGCGTGGCGGAGTAGCCGTGGCTCAGGAGCACCGCGGGCCCGCTGCCGCTCGCCTCGTAGTCGATCTCGATCCCGTTGAGCCTCGCCCGCGCCATGAGGGCCTCCTTTCGCGCCGGATCGCGCCCGAGTATGCCAGAATCCCCCCATGCACACCATCTGGGTACGCGCCGCGCGGTGGGCGATGGGGGTCCTGATGATGGTCACGCCGGTGGGAGTCGCAGCCCAGGAGCTGACCGAGCTCTCGGCCGCGGAGGCGGCCGCGCGCATCCGCGCGGGCACGCTCAAGAGCGAGGACCTGGTGCGCGCGCTCGCCGACGTGATCGAGCGCAAGCGTGACCTGAACGCCTTCATCGTCTTCGACCGCGAGCGCGCCCTCGCGGCCGCGCGGAAGGCGGACGCGCTGGCGGCACGGAAGAGCTTCGCCGGCCCCCTTCACGGGGTGCCGATCGTGATCAAGGACAACATCCACATCGCCGGCCTGCCCAACTCGGCGGGTACGCCCGCGCTCAAGGCCTTCGTCCCGACCCGGAACGCCCCGGTCGCCGAGAAGCTGATCCGCGCCGGCGCGATCGTGCTCGGCAAGACCAACATGCACGAGCTGGCCTTCGGCATCACGAACAACAACACGGCCTTCGGTCCGGCGCGCAACGCCTACGACCCGAGCCGCATCCCGGGCGGCTCCTCGGGCGGCACCGGCGCCGCCATCGGCGCTCGCATGGCCGCGGCGGGCCTCGGCTCCGACACCGGCGGCTCGGTGCGGATCCCGGCGGCCCTGAACGGCATCAGCGGGCTTCGGCCCACCCTCGGGCGCTATTCCCAGGAGGGCATCACGCCGATCGCGCACACGCGCGACACCGCGGGGCCGATGGCGCGCGAGGTCGCCGACCTCGTGCTGCTCGACACCGTCATCACCGGCGCGCGCGACAAGGTGACGGCGGCGCCACTCAAGGGCCTGCGGGTCGGCGTCTACCGCGCGCTGTTCTGGAAGAACCTGGACACCGAGACCGAGCAGATGTCGAAGGCCGCGCTCGAGCGGCTCCAGGGGGCGGGCGTCGAGATCGTCGAGGTGGACATGCCCGGGCTCGCCGACCTCAACGGCAAGGTGAGCTTCCCGGTGGCCCTCTACGAGGCCAACGTGGATCTGGCCAAATACCTCAAGCGCTACCGGATCCCGCTCGACGTGAAGGGAGTCGCCGAGCGCATCGCCAGCCCGGACGTGAAGGGGCTGTTCGCCAGCACCATCGTGCCCGGGGCCAAGGACGCGATCCCGGAGAAGGTCTACCGCGACGCGCTCGCGACGCGGCCTGCGCTCCAGCGGCTCTACGCCGAGACGTTCAAGACGAACGACATCGCGGCGCTCGTCTTCCCCACCACGCCGCTCCCCGCCGCGCCCATCGGCGACGACGAGAAGACCAAGCTCAACGGCGTGGACGTGCCGACCTTCTTCACCTTCATCCAGAACACCGATCCCGGCAGCAACGCGGGCATCCCCGGCCTGAGCGTGCCGATCGGTCGCACCCAGGCCGGCCTCCCGCTCGGCCTGGAGGTGGACGGCCCGGCCGGCAGCGACCGGCGCCTGCTCGGGATCGGCCTGGCCTTGGAGGCGCTCTTTGGACGCCTCCCCGCTCCGTAGAGCCGGCGTCCCTGCCGGCGAGGAGGACGCGATGAGACTGCTCAGTCAGGCCGAGCTCGACCGGCTGCTCCCCGCCGAGACCCACGCCTTCCGCGGGCCGATCCCGACCCAGATCGTCTCCAGCGAGGAGTACTTTCCGGTGCCCCAGACGCGCCGGCAGCGGGAGGTCGAGGCGCGGGTGAAGGCGCTCGGCGACGAGCTGGCGCGACGCCAGGGGATGAGCCGCCGCGCGTTCTTCCGGACCGCGAGCGGGATGGCGGCCGCCTACGTGGCGATGAACGAGGTATACGGGCCGCTGTTCGCGGCCAGCCGCGCGGAGGCCGCCGACCAGGACCAGGCCGCCGAGCGGGCGAAGGCGCTGGCCGGGCAGTTCGTGATGGACACGCACACGCACTTCCTCAAGGACGACACGCGCCTGACCGGCTTCGTCCGCATGCGCGAAGCGGTGGGCAAGGCGGGCTGGAACCCGGGGCTGGCCGGCCGGCCCCAAACCATCGAGGACCTGAAGTTCGACAACTACTTCAAAGAAGTTTTTCTCGACAGCGACACCAAGGTCGCGCTGATCAGCAGCGCGCCGTCCGACATGCCGGGGGACTGGTTCCTCACCAACGAGATGATGGCGAAAGCGCGGCAGACCGTGAACGCGCGGCTCGGGAGCCGCCGCCTGCTCGCGCACGCGATCTTCACGCCAGGGCAGCCCGGCTGGATGGAGGCGCTCGACCACGCCCTCGTCGACCTGAAGCCGGACTCGATGAAGGGCTACACGATCGGCGACAACACCAACAAGGACCTGAGCCGGTATCCGTGGCGGCTCGACGACGAGAAGCTCCTCTATCCGGCCTACGAGAGGATGGTCAAGGCGGGCGTCGTCAACGTCTGCATACACAAGGGCCTGTTCCCGCCCTCGCTCGACCAGAAGTATCCCAACCTCAGGCCCTACTGCGACGTGCGCGACGTGGGCAAGGCGGCCAAGGACTGGCCGCGGCTCAACTTCATCATCTATCACGGCGCGTATCGCTTCCCGGGCGGCGGCGATCCGGCGGACGCCCTGGTGCAGTTCGATCAAACGGGGCGCGTGGACTGGGTGACCGATCTGGCCGAGATCCCCGCGAAATACGGCGTGCGCAACGTCTACGCCGACCTCGGCCAGCTCTTCGCGCTCACCACCGTGGCGCAGCCGCGGGTCACCGCGGCCATGATGGGGACGCTCGTCCGCGGCCTGGGCGCGGACCACGTGATCTGGGGCACCGACGCGGTGTGGACGGGCGCCCCGCAGTGGCAGATCGAAGGGCTGCGGCGGCTCGAGATCCCGGAGGACATGCAGCGCCAGCACGGCTTCGCCCCGCTCGGCGCGGCGGATGGGCCGGTCAAGACCGCGATCTTCGGTGAGAACGTCGCGCGCCTCTACGCCTACAACCGGCACGCCGAGCTGGCCGGACCCGACCGGCTGGGGGAATTCAAGCAGGAGTACGGGCGCTACGGGATCGGCCGCAGCAACCGCCGCTACGGCTACGTCGTCAGGGGCTGAGGCGAGGGCCGGCGCTCAGCGCGCCGGGGCGGGTCCCACCCACACCCAGGTGTAGGGGTATTCCTTGCCGTTTCCGTGACGCGCCCAGCGACCGGTGGGCAGCACGATCTCCGGAGCCGGCTCTGGCCGCGGCGTCGGGACGTAGGCGAGGCTCGGGGGCGACGGCACCACGTAGACGACCGGAGGCGGGGGCACCACGATCACCGGGGGCGGTGGCTCGGGCGTCACGTAGGAGAAGCCCAGGCAGCACGGGAAGACCGGGAAGGGCGGGCCCGGCCGGTGGGGCGGGTGAGGGGTCGATCCCGGCGGCGGGGTCGACATGCCCCCGCGAACGTCCTGGGCCCACGCGCTCCCGGGCGCGAGCCCCGTGACCAGCACCAGCGCGACCGCGACCACCGCGGCTCTCATGGCGGCAGTGTACCCCTCGCCCGTCCACGCCGCCACTTCATGTCATGCCGCGCTGCCGCTTGACAACGGACGCGGGCGGCGGTCTGCTTGGGGGCGACGGACGGTGAGGCGCCGCCGGCCGTCGGACGAGAAGCAGGAAAGGAGATCAGGATGGACAACACGCCACAGGGGAGCACCGGCCCGACAACGGGGGTGGATCCGGCCTGAAGACCCC
>JACXTT010006284.1_pt1 | contig 16990 bp, 17 predicted proteins | sample 9270951 | NCBI WGS metagenome assembly JACXTT01 (sample SAMN15532306, study PRJNA645909) | rock metagenome | isolation source: weathered quartz diorite | place: Puerto Rico | collected 2017-06-21 | reverse complement strand
CGGCTGCGGCGGTCGGCGTCGGCACGGTGTCGTCGTCGAGCAGCCAGACCAGGTCGGGATGGTGGCTCATCGCCCGCTCGACCCCGACGGTGAACCCGCCCGCTCCCCCGGTGTTCTCGCGGAGGTGGACGACGTCGAGTCCGTCGGCCCACGCGGAGTCGAGCAGCTCGGCGGTGCCGTCGTCCGAGGCGTTGTCGATGACGACGATCGCCACCGGCGGCAGCGTCTGGGCGCGCAACGCCTCGACGGACTCGGTGAGCAGGTCGCGCCGGTTCCACGTCACCACGACGGCAACGACGCGCGCACTCGACTCGGGGGACACGCTGCGAACCCTATGCGGTGGAAGAGCGGAGGTGGCTCAGCAGGCCGCGCCGAGGTCGCTGGCCTGGTTGGCGGCGTACCCGCTGTTGATGTTGCCGAACGCGCCCTCGGTGGTCCCGCCGCTCACCTGGGTCGTCGTGCTGGGCGCGTGGTGGCCGGTGGTCGACGAGGTCTTCGGTGCCGGGTGGATCGCTGCCTGCACCATCCGCCGGATCTTCGCAATGTCGGGGTGACCGGTGTTGATCACCGGCGGCACGAACGAGATCGTCCGGACCGGGTGCGACCGGGCCTCGAGCGCGAGCTCCATGAAGTGGCTCGCCTCGCTCCGCGGGATGTCGGTGCTGATCAGGGCAGCGCTGGCCGCGGCGATCTTGTCGAAGTTGAACAGCACCGCCTGAGGGCTGATCTGGTGCAGCATCGCGTTCATCACGCACTTCTGGCGCGCCATCCGCGAGTAGTCGTCCGCGGTCGCGCGCGAGCGGGCGAACCACAGGGTGTCGAAGCCGTTGAGCTTGCGGATGCCGGGCTTGATCCACCCGGTGATCGGCGCACCGACGCCGCCGATCGCGATCCGGTCACGGATGTGCAGCGTGACGCCGCCGACCGCGTCGACCATCTTCTGGAAGCCGGCCATGTTGACCATCGCGAAGTAGTTGATCTTCAGACCGGTGATGCCCTCGATGCCCTCGGTGGTGGCCTCGACCCCGGGGTACTTCACGCCGCGGAAGAGCGCGCGGTGGTCGCCAGCCCAGGTCGAGAGCGAGTTGAGCTCGCAGGTGATCCCGCAGTTGTACCCGTGCGGGAACTGCTGGGCCATGATCGAGCCCTTGACGAACGGGAAGTTCAGCATGTTGCGCGGCAGCCCGAACAGGATTGTCTGGCCGGTGCGTGCGTCGATGCTGGCCACGGTCATGCTGTCGGTGCGCAGACCCCACCGGTCCTTGCCGGAGTCGCCACCGAGCAGCAGCACGTTGTAACGACCGTCGGCGGCCGAGGAGACCTTGGTGTCCTTGAAGATCGCCCCGAACAGGTCCTTGTTCACGGTGACCACGTGCGAGGCGAACAGCAGCGTGCCCGCGACCGAGAAGCACAGCACGCCGTTGATGCCGACCATCGCCAGCCGCTGCCGCTGCGCCAGCGCCAGCGGTTCACCGATCCGCCAGGCGTCGATGAAGAGGAACGCCCAGCCCACGGCCAGACCCATCAGCGTGAAGCGCAGGAGGTTCATCATCGAGTTCGAGGCGATGAACCACAGCGCGAAGGACTGCGAGGTGAGCCCGAGCACGATCAGGACGATGCCGCTGAGGACGACGGCGAACCAGATCCGCATCGCGATCCGGCCGGTCTCCTTGCGACCGGCGACGAGCTGGGCCGACCCGGGCAGGACCAGGGTCATCAGCATCAGGGCCAGGGCACGACGGAACCTGATCCGGCCGAGCTGAGCGCGGGTGTCCACGGCGCGATCGAGCTGCATGGCGCTCAGTATCACCAGTCACACGTGCCACAGTGGCAACGCCGCGCCGATCAGGGCCCGAGCTCGCCGCGGCGTCCGTCGAGAATTTCCTGCTTGCTCGCGAGCCGGTGCGCCCGCCGGATCTCGGCCTCGCGCATCCGGCGCACTTCGTCGGGGGTCTCGGGCGCCAGCGGCGGCACCTCCCGCGGGCACCCGTCCGGATCGATCGCCACGAACACCAGGTACGCCGACGCGACGTGCACCGGCGCGGTGCCGGCCTGGTTCCACGGCTCGGTGACGACCCGGACGCCGACCTCCATCGACGTGCGGCCCGCCCAGTTGACCTGGGCGGTGGCGCGCAGGATGTCGCCGACCTTCACCGGCGCCAGGAAGGCCATCTCGTCCATCGCGGCCGTCACCGCAGGTCCCCCGCTGTGGCGGCCCGCGGCAGCGCCGGCCGTGGAGTCGACCAACCGCATCACCTCGCCGCCGTGCACGTTGCCGAGCAGGTTCACGTGGTTCTGGCCGGCGAGCAGGGTCAGGGTCACCTGCCCGTACGACGGCGGCAGCGGCTTCATGGTGGGAACGGTAGACGAGCCCGCGCCGTGGGCCAGGTCACGTCGCCGTTCAGTGGGGGTTCTGGTTGCCCCCTGTAGCGTCTGCGCCATGCCGGACAGCCCCACCGACCCGCCGGAGTTCGACTGGCTCTACGGGAAGAACGCCGGCGAGGTACCGATCAACCCGGTGCCCAGCTCGAAGCCCGACGACGTCGAGCACACCCGGGTCATCCCGCGGGGCAACGGTGGCACCCCGCCGCCGGTGACGCCGCCGCGCAGGACTGCGCCCGCGCCGTCCGGACCGGCCGGACCTCCTCCGCCGGTCGGCCCGAAGGCGAAGCGCAAGCGGCCGCCGTACGGACGGATCGCGCTGGTCCTCATCGTCGCCTGGGTCGCCTACCTGATCGCGGTGCCGGTCTCGGCGTGGAAGGGCGTGGACAAGATCGATGCGTTCCCCACCGGAGCGCGTCCTGCCGACCAGCCCGGGACGACGTACCTGCTCGTCGGGTCCGACAGCCGCAAGGGTCTGACCCCCGCGCAGAACCGGCGGCTCGGGACCGGCGGCGTCGGCCAGATCGGTGGCCGCACCGACACGATCATGATCCTGCACACCGGGGGCGGAAAGCCGCTGCTGCTCTCGATCCCTCGCGACTCGCTGGTCGCCATCCCCGGGTACGGCGTCACCAAGATCAACGCCGCCTTCGCGTACGGCGGCCCGAAGCTGCTGGTCCGGACGATCGAGCAGGACACCGGCCTGCACATCGACCACTACATCGAGGTCGGCTTCGGTGGCTTCGTGAACGCGGTCGACGCTGTCGGAGGGATCACCATCTGCCCCGAGAAGCGGATGGTCGACCCGCGCGCGAACCTGAACATCAAGAAGGGCTGCCAGCACGTCAACGGGGTGACGGCCCTGGGCTATGCGCGGTCGCGGCACACCGAGCTGCTCGGCGACATCGCCCGCGCCCGGCACCAGCGCGAGGTCATCAGCGCGATCGGGGACAAGGTGAAGTCGATCTGGAGCGTGCTGAACCCGTTCCGCTACTCGAGCCTGATCCATGCCGCCACCTCGTCGCTGACCGTCAGCAAGGGCACCGGCATCTGGGACATGGCCGACTTCGCGCGGGCGATGACGAAGGTCAACGGAAAGAGCGGTCTGACCTGCTCGATGCCGATCCGCGACCTCGCGGTGCACTGGGATCGCACCCGTGCGCTGGAGCTGCTGAAGTACATCGAAGAGAACAAGACCGACGACATCCCCAAGTCCCTCTGCACCCCGACAGGACTGCCGCAATGACCCAGCCCGACTACACCTACGAGACCCTCGCCGTCAGCACCGACGACGACGGCATCGCGACGCTGCTGCTCAACCGCCCCGACGCGCTGAACTCGTTCACCGTCACGATGGCGCGTGAGCTCGAGGCGTTCTTCCGCGCGGCCGCGGCCGACGACGACATCCGCGCCATCGTGGTGACCGGAGCCGGTCGCGCCTTCTGCGCCGGCATGGACCTGTCCGCGACCGGCAACGTCTTCGGGCTCGACGAGAGCGCGGCGCCGACGCCGGCCGACCTGCGGGACCGGCTGACCGAGGAACCGTTCCACTCCGGGGTGCGCGACACCGGGGGCAAGGTGACTTTGGCGATCCACGACTGCCCCAAGCCCGTGATCGCCGCGATCAACGGACCGGCCGTCGGCATCGGCGCCACGATGACGCTGGCGATGGACCTCCGGCTGGCGTCCTCGAAGGCCCGGATCGGTTTCGTCTTCGGCAAGCTCGGCATCGTGCCCGAGGCCGCGTCGACCTGGTTCCTGCCGCGGATCGTCGGGATCCAGCAGGCCCTCGAGTGGGTCTACTCGGCCGAGATCCTCACTGCCGAGGCTGCCCTGGCAGGCCGGCTGCTGCGGTCGGTGCACGAACCCGACGAGCTGCTCGACGCGGCGTACGCCCTGGCGCGCAGCTTCGTGGTCGGTCGGTCGCCGATGGCGCTCGCGCTGGCCAAGAAGATGCTCTACGCCAACTCGGCCGCCGACCACCCGCTGGTCGCGCACCGCGCCGACAGCCTGGCGATGTGGCACTCCTCGATCGGGGACGGCAAGGAAGGCGTCGCCGCGTTCCTCGAGAAGCGCGACCCTGTCTTCACCGGCAAGGCCAGCGAGGCACCCGCCATCTACTGAGCGGTCGTGACCTGCGACACGTGTGAAGCAAAGTTGATCGTTGTGTCATCGATCCGACAGAACTCGGCAACGCCTCCGCTGCACAGTTCTGGGCATGAGCATCGTCGAACGGCTTCCCGAGGGCACCGCGCGCATGACCGAGGTCGGCGCGTGGTCGCTGAGCTACCTCGGCCCCGGATTCCACGTTCAGCTGCGCATCGCCAGCGGCCCCCGGGGTGCGCGCCTGGACGGCTTCATGTCCCCCACGCACCCGATGCGGGTCCAGCTGATCGCACTGGGCCGGCCCTCGACGGTGCTGGAGACCGTCGTCAGTGACTCGGGACGGTTCGAGTTCCAGGCCGCGACGAGCGGGCCGCACCGGCTCTCCTTCATCGGCGGCGACCAGCCGTTCATGACGCCGCCGATCTGGATCTGACCCGCAGCTGCCAGGACAGGGCTCAGGTCAGGGGCTCAGAGCACCCGGGCGAACAACGCCTCGAGCTCGGCGAAATGCCGTTCGGCACCGGTGCGGTCGTACATCGAGGTGTCCGACATGACGTAGCCGTGCGGGGACCCGGGGTAGATCACGTTGGTGTGCTCGAGGCCCGCCGCCGTCAACGCCTCACCGAGGGCGGCCACGGCCTCCGGGCCCATCGAACCGTCGTTGTCCGCGTGCCCGAAGACGAACGCAGCGCGGGCCTGCGGCAGGCCGAGGTGCGGACTGTCCGGGGCGTCCGTGACGATGTTGCCGCCGTGGAAGCCACCGACAGCCGCGATCGCGGAGTCCAGTGCGGCAGCGCGTACGGCGAGCCGGGCACCCAGGCAGTACCCGGTGACGCCCAGCGCCCCTGGCACCACGCCGTCGAGGCCGCGCAGCGCGGACAGGTAGGCCTCGATGTCGCGCTCGGCAGCCTCGGTGGTCAGACCGGTGATCCTCGGGCCGACGGTCGCGAAGAACGCGTCCCGCGCGCCCGGCTGGGTCAGGTCACCCGTCGGGGCGAGCTCTGCCGCCGTACCGGCGCGGTAGAAGAGGTTGGGCGCCAGCACTACGTAGCCCCAGGACGCGATCCGGTCGGCGATCCGCTCGATCTCGGAGCGCAGCCCGATCGCGTCGATGAACAGCAGCACGCCGGGGTGCTCGCCCGGCGCGTCGGTTCGGCTGAGCCAGGCTTCGGCGGTGCCGTCACCGGCAGCAATCTCGATGGTCGTCACGCGGGTCAGGGTAACCAGCACCCGAAATCGTGTATCACCCGCGTCGCCGGCGGCTCTGGACCTGCATGAGCCACCAGGACCCGAACGCCGTGCACCGCGAGTTGAGCCTCGACGACGAGCTCGCTCAGCTGGTCGCCGAAGCGCTCGTCGAGGAGCACGGCGACTTCGCCGATCTCTCCGAGCGGTCCTACGCGGGCGTCCGTAGCGCCGCAGCACTGGGCTCGGCCCAGGAGATCGGCACCTGGTCGCTGGAGTACCTCGGGCCGGGCTTCCACGTCCAGCTCCGGATCGCCCGCCGCAACAGGCAAGCCCGGGTCGACGGCTGGATGTCTCCGGCCCAGCCGATCAAGATCCTGCTCTCCTCGCTGCTGCGTCAGCCGGTGATCCTCGAGGCCGACGTCAGCGAGTCCGGTCGCTTCGAGTTCCCGATCGCGCCGTCCGGCGCATGCCGGATGAGCTTCCTGACCGACACCCACGGCCGTCCGCCGGCGACCCCGCCGTTCTGGATCTGAACCGAGCACGTGAGGGACGCGTGACATGCGTCCAACCAATATGCATATCCAGTCGGAATTATCGGCGTCAATGACGCAAAATGGCTATAGAATTGCCTTGCGGCCAATCCTACGGTTCAGAAATCAATATAGCCCTTGAATTTAGGGCTAGTCCTCTGAAATCAGGAGAAGTAATGAACCGCACCGACATCGAGACCCGCATCTACGTCGCCGTTGCCGGCGTGGCCACCACTCTCGTCGCCGTGTACGCACTCGCGGACACTTTCGCCTCTGGCCACTGAGCCATCGTGAGCTTCGCGTTACCGGCGTGATGTCGAAGATCTCTCGCCGGAAACGCGTTCTCCCCGGGCCAACAGAATTAAGCGACTTCTACTGGCCCAAACATTTCTTACGTGCACCGTGACGGCAATAGATCCGAGTAAAGGGAGTGGAATTAATGCCCGGCCCCAGGATGATGTTGTTCATGATTCTTCCAGTACTTCTTTCGGTCGTACTGGTGTTCATGGTGCGCCCTGCTCGCCCGAGCTCAACGGCCCGCCGGGCACGGGCTACCTGGTTGGTGGGAGCCGCCCTGGCAAGCCACGTCGCGGTCATCGTGATCAGATCGACAGATTCTCTGCCGGCCCAGACCGTCAATCGTGTGGGCGCTTGCGTCGAGCTCGGACTGCTGGCCACCTTCATCTGGCTGAACAGCCGAGCGGCACCGCAAACGGTCGCCGGGGTCTGGCTCTTGGCTGGTGGCGCCGGCCTCAACTCGCTCGCCATCCTCATCTTCGGCTGGATGCCTGTGCTCGGTAGTGCAGCTGCAACCGCCGGCTACCACGGCCTCGGGACCGTCGGCCATCCAAACAATGGGTACATCCTTTCTGACCACATGTCATTGCTTGCGAGGTACATCGGGGACTTCATGCCCATTCGCGGGCAGTTGAAGGTACTGAGCATTGGCGACGTGGCCCTCGTTGCCGGGCTTGTCGTGGTGCTGACCCAGGCGCTCCTGAGCGTTCGATCCAGCCCAGAACTGGACAGGCGTCAACGCACCTTGGCGCGCATCTAGGTACGCCGTTTCGCGGCCTCTGAACGGCAACTTGGGCACGGACACGCCCGAACGGAGGAGTTTCCGGACAATCCGAACAACGCTGGCCGCTCACCTGCGGGCTCCACTAGATTTTGCTTGCCGTATCAGGAGCAGGATCCGCGCCTCTACAGGGATGTGATCAACGTTTCCGAAGTGCCTGGAACCCAGGACGCCGAGCCCGGTGCTCGCTGGTCCGCGTCTGCTGCCGCTTTCGTGGCGTGGCGCGAGGGCGACCAAGCGGCCCTCGAGGAGCTCGTCCGGCTGCTCAGCCCGACGCTCTGGCAGGTCGCCCGGGCATCCGGGCTCGATCGCGCGCACGCCGAGGACGTCGTCCAGACGACGTGGCTGGCCCTGGTCGATCACGCCGACTCGATCGCGCACCCGATGGCGGTGGCGGGCTGGCTGTGCACCAGCGCGCGGCGGGAGAGCTGGCGGGTGAGCAAGCGGGTACGCCGGGAACGCCCGACCGACGACGACGCCCTGCACCCGACGCTGCCGACGGCCGAAGGCCCCGAGGCACAGGTCGTGCTGGACGAGGACCACGCCCGGCTGCGGCTCTGCCTGGGACGACTCACCGAACGCTGCCAGGCGCTGCTGCGGATGCTGGCAGCCGGCCCTCGGCCGGAGTACGGCGAAGTCTCGGCAGCACTCGGCATGGCGATCGGCAGCATCGGACCCACCCGGGCCCGCTGCCTGGACAAGCTACGTCGCGAGCTGATCTCGGAAGGCAGCCTCTGATGGCCGATCCCCTCGACCCGATCTCCGACGACGACATGCTCGACGCCGTCGCCGCGCTGTGGGAGGAGCTCGACCCTCCCCCGGACGACCTGGCTGAAGGCGTGCTCGCCCGCCTCGACGCCAACGACCTCGACGCCGAGCTGCTCACCCTCGTCGAGTTCGACAAGGAGCTGGCCGGCGTCCGGTCCACGACCATGCTGCGTGCCCCCGACGAGGTCGGCACCTGGTCGCTCGAATACCTCGGCCCCGGCTTCCGCGTGCAGGTCCGCATCTCCCGCAGCCAGCGCGAGGCACGACTCGACGGTTGGGTCGTCCCCGCACAACCCATGACGGTCTACCTGACGTCCATGGGCAGCAAGAGCACCACCGACGAGACCCGCGTCGGAGAGTCGGGGCGCTTCGAGTTCCCCGTCACCCCGACCGGTGCTTGCCGGCTCACCTTTGTCTCGGATCCCAGCAGCACCCGTCCTCTCGTCACCCCTCCCTTCTGGATCTGAGGTTCCGCCATGGCCGAGTCCAACTCCCACGAGACCTTCACCTTCGCCGCTGTCGCACGTCGGTTCCGTCGCCGCCCTCAGCGGAAGATCGCGGCACCGTTCCCGATCCGGTACCTCGACCCGAACACCGCCCTCGCGATCGAGGGCGTGATTCCGCGTGGGACCTGGTACGTCGGAGATCGCCTCACAGTTTCGCGGGCAGGCGACTACACCAGGCAGATCGACAACCTGGCTCAGGTTGCCGAGGGCCTGGGGCACATGATCGACCGGGGCGATGTGGATCGGGACTACCTCCCTGACCACCGTCTGACGCTCGACGTCATCAGGGTCAGCCTCAAGCCCGCAGCCACCGGGACCGGCGTAACCGCCGCGCTCGACCCGTGGGCACTGCTCCAGCAGGCGCGTTCCCAGTTCGGCATCGACGCGATGCGTGGTGTGGCCCTCGACCACGTGATCACGTTGGGCGACGGGATGGACGGGAACCCGTACCACGAAGGCAACCCCTACCACGAAGGCAACCCCTACCACGAGGGCAACCCCTACCACGAGGGCAACCCGTTCGGCATGGGCGCCGGATCGGCGGTCGAGACATATGCCTACCCCGGGGGCGGCGGACGCCAGCCTGTCGCCTTCGTCGGCCTGCCTCCGACCCGACGACTCGACGAGGAGTACGAACCCGACCACCGTCGACCTGTGGTGGCGATCCTGGACACCGGGTGCGGCCAGCACCCATGGCTTCACGGCGTCGTGACCCGGGACGTGATGCTCGACAAGAAGCCCGTCGGCTACGTCGACCCGAAGAGCGACCCGGAGCGTTGGCCCGACCAGACCGGTCCGCTCGACGGGTGCATCGACACCGACTCGGGGCACGGAACGTTCATCGCCGGCATCGTGCACCAGAGGTGTCCGGATGCCGCAATCATCACCTGGCGGATCACCACGTCCGACGGCCCGATCGTGGAGAGCGACCTGATGGCGACCTTGTCCGACATCGCCGAGCTGGCGCGCCGCCATCGGGACAACGAACCAGGTGGGTACCCGATCGACGTGCTGAACCTGTCGATGGGTTACTACCACGAGACTCCCGACGACGCGTTGTTCGATCCGACCATGTACAAGATCCTAGGGTTGCTGGGCGAGTGCGGAGTCACCGTCGTCTGCTCGGCCGGCAACGATGCCGGCGCCAATCCGATGTGGCCGGCCGCCTTCGCGCCGTGGACCGACGGGAAGGGCGAGATCCAGGCCGCGGCGAACGTCGTGCCCGTGGTCTCGGTGGCTGCACTCAACCCGAACGGCACCGATGCGCTCTTCACGAACACCGGGCCGTGGGTGCGCGCGCGCGAAAAGGGCGCTGCCGTCGTGAGCACCAGCCCACCGTTCCAAGGGGGCTACGAACCGATGGCTCGCACCAGGGAAGGTGACCACGTCCGGGAGTCGATCGATCCTGACGACTTCACGGGAGGGTTCGCAGTCTGGAGCGGAACGTCGTTCTCCGCCCCGCTCTTCGCCGGCAGGCTCGCCGCGACGCTCGGGCCCATCCCGAAGGATCGCGCCCTGGACCAGCGCGACGTCGCACGCGTCCGGGCGTGGGCAGCGATCGAAGCATTGACGGATCTCAAGCCGTGATGCGTGTTGTCGGACGCAGCTGAGCTCTACGAGCGTGCTCAGGACGCACACCGACGAGGTTCGTTCCAGAAAGCACGGGCACTTCTGGAGCGCGCTCGTGCTCTCAACGACGATCCCGATCTCCTCGGCCGGATCGAGCTGTCCCTTGCCTACGTCGAGGCGGAAACCGGTTCGGCGGGCGACGGAATCCTGGCGTGCAACGCTGCCCTGGAACTCCCGGACCTGTCCGGCGTCACCCAGGGACTGATCTGGTCGCAACGGGGCCTCTTGCAGCTGCGCGCAGGGGACCAGGCCGCGGCTCTCAAGGATTTCGAACTGGCCATTCCCCGCCTCCAGGATGAACCCGAATTCCTCGGACGTGCGTACCTCAATCAGGGCAATGTCTACCTCCACCTGGGTGACCCGGTGCAGGCGGCAGCGTCGTTGACCTGCGCGAGCGAGGCGCTGACCGCTGCGGGAGCGCGGGAGCAGGCCGCCAAGGCTCAGCACAACCTCGGCTATGTCCGACTGCTGACCGGAGACGTTGTCACTGCTCTGCGCTTGATGGATGAGGCGGCACAAGTCCTGGCTCCCATCTCCGCGATCATGCGCGCAGTGGGCGAGCAGGACCGGGCAGAGGTGCTGCTCGCCGCCGGGCGTCCGCACGAGGCCATCACGGCCCTGGAGGCTGCAGTCTCGGAGTACGGAAGTCAGCGCCTGCGACGGTTCCAGGCGGAGTGTGAGTTCGTCCTGGCCCGCACTCTCGTCTCAGATGATCCGGCGATGGCTCGCGACGTCGCCCGCCGTGCCGCTCGGCGGTTCGAACGCCACGGGAGTCCCGGGTGGGCCATGCGCGCGCAAGCTATCGCGCTCATCGCCGAGATCGAGAGCGGCGCAACCACCAGCGCCGTATTGGCGAAGGCCGACAGCGTGGGTGCGCATCTGCGCAAGGCGCATCAGCGCCAGGACGCTGACCGGCTGGCCCTGCACGCGGCCCGACTCACGGTCCGCCGCGGCGATCTCGACGACGCGGCGCTGCGCGCCGCCGCCGTGCGGACCAACGAGGATTCCCCGGTCACCACCAGGCTGCTCGCTCGCGAAGTACGAGCCGAGCTCGCTGCTGCGCACGGGCACTCAGGTCGCGTACGACTGTACGCACGTCGCGGACTTGCCGAGCTGCACGCCTGGCAGTCGACCTTCGGCAGTCTGGATCTCCAGACCTCGACCGTCGGCCATGGCGAACACCTGGCGAGACTCGGTCTTCGAGCGGCCATCGCCGACGGCACCCCGGCCGTCGTCTTCGAGTGGTCGGAGCGAGCGCGGGCGCTCGCGTCCCGGGTCTCGTCACTCAGGCCGCCGCCGGACCCGGTGCTTGCAGGCCACCTCACGGCGCTCCGGGTGGCCGACCCGAACGATCTTGCGCTACGTCGATCGCTCCGCGAGCAGATCCGATCGCACAGCTGGTTCGCTGCCCAAGGCACCGTCGGAGAACCGACCAACCTCGAGGCCCTCCAGGCGCGCCTTGCCGTGGACGACTCCGCGTTGGTGGCGCACATCGTGCTCGATGGCACCGTGACGGCACTCGCGGTCACTGCTCACGACGCGGTCGTGCACACCCTCGGCGACGCGCGACAGGTCCGGGCGATCCTGGACCGGGTCTCGGCCGATCTCGATTTCGCTGCCCACAACCGCGACGGCGCGATGGCGAACGCCATTCGCAGCTCGCTCCGAGCAGACCTCGCGCAACTCGCGGACGTCCTGATCCGCCCGGTCCTGGCAACCGTCGGCTACCGGCGCCTGGTACTGACGCCCTCTGCGCTGCTGACCGGCACTCCGTGGACCGAGCTGCCGGGGCTGATCGGACGACCCATCACGGTGCCAACGTCCGCAACGCAATGGCTGAACAGGGCCGAACGGCACATCGCAGCCGTGCGCGAGGTCGGACTGCTCGCCGGACCGCGACTGACGCGCGCAGAGGAGGAGGTCCAGCGCGCCCAGGCGTCGTGGCCACGCGCGCACGTGCTTGCCGGCGCCGAGGCCGATGCTGCCCGAGCCGGCTGGCTTGCCTCGCGGGTCGATCTGCTGCACATCGCCGGGCATGGCAGCCACCCGGGGGACCATCCGCTGTTCGCGGCTGTCGAGCTCGCCGACGGGCCGTGGTTCGGGCACGACATCGACCTGCTCCCCCGGGTGCCCGAGGTCGTCGTGCTCTCGGCCTGCGACCTCGGCCAGAGCTCGGTACTGCACGGCGAGGAGTCGGTCGGGATGAGCGCCGTCTGGCTGCACGCCGGGGCTCGTGCCGTGGTGTCCTCGCTGGCGCTGCTGTCGGACGACCTGGCCTGCGAGGTGTTCGCCAGCTGGCACCAACTGGTGTCGACCGGCGCCGCGCCGGCCGATGCGCTGGCGCAGGTCAGCGCCGGGACCGACGACGTGCTGCCGCTGCTGTGCTTCGGCGCCGGTTGGTGAGACACCCGGGTCGTCGGGCCCTCGTCAGCCCGTGGGTTCGGCGATCCTGACCATCATCTTGCCGATGTTGGCCCCGGTGAAGATGCCGTTCAGCGCTTCGACGCAGGACCCGATCCCGTCGTGGACGGTCTCGCGGTGCACGAGCAGGCCCTCGGTCGACCACTGCCGCAGGGCCGCGAAAGCATCGTCGAAGTGCTCCCACTCGTCGAGTGCGTTGAACCCCTGCATGCTCGCCGTCCGGGCCAGCAGGTTCACGTAGTTGGACGGACCCGGGTGCTCGCCGGTGAGGTAGCTGGAGATGACTCCGCACAGCACCACCCGGGCGTTCTGCGCCAACCGGCCGAGCACGGCGTCGAGGATCTCGCCCCCGACGTTGTCGAAGTAGACGTCGACGCCGCGCGGGCAGTGCTGCTTGAGGGCTGCGTCGAGGTTGCCCTCGCGGTAGTCGATGCAGCCGTCGAAGCCGAAGTCCTCCACCACGGCGCGGCACTTCTCTGCCCCACCGGCGATGCCGATCACCCGCGCACCGGCGATCTTGGCGATCTGGCCGGCCACCGAGCCGGTCGCTCCGGCGGCAGCCGAGACGACCACGGTCTCGCCGGCTCGCGGCTTGCCGACACCGTGCATGCCGAAGTACGCCGTCGCGCCCGTCGGCCCGTAGAGCGCCAGCACCGCCGGGTGGTCGACGACCTCCATGCCGGTGACCGGCGTGCAGAAGACGTCGTCGCGGACGATCGTGTACTCGCAGAAGCCGGCCAGCATCGTGACGACGTCGCCGACGGCGTACGCGTCGCACCGGGACTCGACGACCTCGCCGATCCCGGCAGCGCGGACCACCTCGCCCAGCTGCACCGGCGGCAGGTAGCCGGGCTGATCGTCCAGCCAGGTCCGGGCCGCGGCGTCGATGCCGAGGTAGGTGACCTTGACGAGCGCCTCGCCGTCGGCCGGCACCGGCGCCGGGGTGGTCACGAGCTCGGTGTCCTCGGGGACGACGAGTCCGTCCGGTCGGCGTCGCAGCAGTACTTGGCGGTTCATCAACGTCATCGGTAGAAGATCTCCAGTCGGATCAGGGTTCCAGTCTCGTCGAGCGTGAAGACATCCGCAGCGTGCACGATTCCGCCGTTCGGATCCAGCGGGCTGGTCGCTTCGAGGAGCGCGACCTCGACCCCGTCGAGCAACCACTGGTTCGCGATCGTCGTCCGGGCCTGTCCGCTGAAGACGACGTCACGGTAGAACCCCGCGATCGCTTCCTTGCCCTCGAAGCGCCCCACCGGGTGCAACAGCAGCGCGTCGTCGGCGAACAACGCCAGTAACCCGTGCCCGTCCTGGGCGTTAACGGCGTCGACGTAGCGCTGGGCGATCGAAACGGTCATCACACGTCCTTGCTCGCGCGGATCAGTCGTACCGGCATCCGTCTGACGCCCGAGTGCTTGTTGCTGCGGCTGTGCTCGACCGGACCGATGGTTTCGATAGCGGCCACCGCATCCAGCATGGCGTCGAGGACCAGCGTGATCTCGAGACGCGCCAGCGGAGCCCCGAGACAGAAGTGAGCGCCGCGCCCGAACGCCAGGTGCGGATTGGGGTTCCGGGTCGCGTCGAAGACGTCGGGTCGGTCGAACACGGCCTCGTCCCGGTTGGCCGCGGCCCACCACACCGTCACCTTGTCGCCAGCTGCGATCTGCCGGCCCCCGAGCTCGTGGTCGCGGGTCGCCGTGCGACGGTTGTACGGCGTCGAGGAGGCAAAACGGAGCATCTCCTCGACAGCGCCGGGTACCAGCGAGCGGTCGGCTGCCAGCGATTCCCAGGTGCCCTCGTGAGCGAGGATGCCGAGGAGTCCGAGGGCGATCGTGTTCCGGGTCGTCTCACTGCCGGCGGCCATCAGCAGGTTGAACAGCATCTGGATCTCGAAATCGCCCAGGGGCTCGCCGTCGATCGTCGCGGCCGCGATCACCGAGATCAGGTCGGTTCCCGGCGACTCCCGCTTGCTGGCGAGCAGTTCGGCACCGTACGCGTACATCTCGGCCGCGGCCTGCTGACTTCGCTCGGACGCCTGACCCAGCTCGCGCCCGTCGTAGTCCAGGGTGGCGTTGGCCCACCCGAACAGCCGGTGCCGGTCCGCCTGAGGAACCCCGATCAGCTGGGAGACCGCCTGGAGCGGCAGCTCGGCTGCGATGTCGAGGACGAAGTCGCAGTCACGCTTCGCCACGGCGTCGGCGACGATCCGGCGCGAACGCGACCGGAGGTCGTCCTCGATCTCGCGCAACGCCTTGGGGAGCACGCTCGGCATCAGCAGCTTGCGGAACGCGGCGTGCCGGGGGTCGTCGGTCATGTTCAGCAGCACGCCGGGACCCAGACCGACCGGCAGGTCCTCGATCAGGGTCCCGCCGCCCTCCTGCCCGGGTGCCGCCGCCGAGGAGTACAGACCGGGGTCGGCAGCGATCTCGCGCGCCAGCTCGTGGCTGGTGACGACCCAGAATCCGACGCTGTCCGGGGTGTGCTCGGTCGCCGGGTGCCAACGCACCGGCGCCTCGCGTCGCAGGTCCGCGAACAATGCGTGCGGGAACCCGTCGGCGAACAGGTCGAGGTCGGTCAGGTCGACGTCCAAGCGCTTCCTCCTCCCCTCAACCCACGACGTGGATGCTGCTCGGCGGCGGACCCGACGGGTCCGCCGGTGCCGGCAGCCTCGTGCGCCCGGTCTTGGTGCGGAACCAGTAGCTGAGCAGTCCGAGGATGACACGTGGGTTCCTCAGCATGGCGTCCAGCGACTGCTCGATGTTGAAGACGCGGCTGAACTCGACACCGACCGCAGGGATCTCCCGCGACGCCCCCGAGACGAGCTGGAACGCCGGCTCACTCATCCGCTCGGCCAGGCGCTTGCGCCAGCCGTCGGGAACGACCTCACTGCCGGTGGCGAAGTCGTAGCCGCGGTCGCGGGTCAGCGCCAACGACCACGGCACCTTGAGGTACTCCGCCTGCCGGGTGCCGAACCTTCGCGTGAAGGACCGATCAAGTGGGCCGGCGCTGCCGGCTTCCTCGGCCAGGGCATCCCGCAGGATCCTCGCTGTCACGGCAGCCGCACTCATCCCCTGCCCGTAAAGCGGGTTGAACGCGCAGACGGCATCGCCGACACCGACCAGACCGAGTGGCATCGCGTCGCAGGTGTCGTACCGACGCCAGATGTTCTTGGTCGAGCGGGTCGTGTGGACCTCCGAGATCGGCTCGGCCACTGCCAGTGCGTCGCCGAACGCCGGTGCCCGCACCAGGTTTGCGTGCTCGGTGAAGGTGGCCTCGTCCTTCGGCATGTCGAGACCCCACGAGCCCATGAACGCGATCCACCGATCGCCCTCCACGGGAAAGATCGTCGACATGTAAGCACCTTGAGGCCCGGCAGCATCCTTGGCGGGCATCACGACCAGCTGCTTCCACCACAGGTCGGCAGAACGGTCGTCCTGGGCTGGCGGCTGATACCAGCGCGAGGAGTACATCACCTTGGCGTCGAGGGTCTGCTCGCGCACCGGGACCCCGGTCGCATTCGCCACCCAGGAGCTCACGCCTGAGCCGCGGCCAAGAGCGTCGACGACCAGGTCGCCGTCGAGCCGGAACTCCCCGCTGGCGTCGGCGTAGTCGGCGGCGACCACGCGGCGGTCCGGTCCCGTGCCGTCGAACGTCAGACCACGCACTTCACAGCCCTGGCGCACCTCGACGTTGCCGATGGCAGCGACCAGGTCGCGAAGCGTCTTCTCCAGCTGGATGCGCGAGGTGAACAGCATCGTCATCGAGCCGGTAGTGCGCGGCGCCCAGCCGCGCGGCTCGCAGTACGCCGCCGCCAGAGCCGGGTCCAGCTCCTCGACGCCGGCGGCCAGCAGCTGTGCCTCGGTCCCGGGCAACAATTCCTCGATGGCGACGCGTCCCGCGTTCAGCAGGAAGTGCGGATGGCGGCTCTGGGGTGTTCCACGCCGATGGTCGGCCGTCGCCGGCAGCTCGTCGCGCTCCAGCACCACTACGGAAGCGGCGTACGGAGCCACAGCGGCAGCCGAGCAGAGGCCGGCGATGCTGCCGCCGAGCACGACGACCCGCCCCAGCCTCGTCACCGCACGGCCCCGGAGGAAGAGATCGCAGTGATCGCCGGAGCCAGCCAGGTCTCGAAGTAGCGCTCCAGCTCCAGGCCGCGCCTCGGTGGATCGCCGGGATCGATCAGGATCGACTGGGTGATCCGGAGCATGTGCTCGACCAGCTCGGCCATTCTCGCCTCGTCGAAGCCGGACCCGACCCAGTCGACGTCCAGGCTCAGCAGCAGTGCCGCACCGAACTCGCGGGCCGTTGCCGAGGTGACCCCCTCGGCCCGGACGTTCGCCGGGGTGGGCCGGTGGGCGATGTCGAGGTACTGGTGCTCGGGTAGG
>JACXTT010006283.1_pt1 | contig 16990 bp, 13 predicted proteins | sample 9270951 | NCBI WGS metagenome assembly JACXTT01 (sample SAMN15532306, study PRJNA645909) | rock metagenome | isolation source: weathered quartz diorite | place: Puerto Rico | collected 2017-06-21 | reverse complement strand
GTCTACGGCGAAGTCGCCGACTCCATTCAAGGCCAGCGCATCGCGCTGGTGGAGCGCCCGCGTTTTCATAGTGAACAGGCCTGGCAGGAATACGCCGACAAACTCACCGAACTGGCGCGCTTTACCCTGTCCCAGGGTGTGCGCCTGGCCTATCACCACCATATGGGCGCCTACGTCGAATCGCCGGCCGACATCGATAAACTGATGGCGCTGACCGGCAGCGAAGTGGGCCTGCTGTTCGATTCGGGCCATTGCTACATGGGCGGTGGCGAGCCGCTCGAGGTGCTGCGCAAACATATCGGGCGGATCTGCCACGTGCACTTCAAGGACGTGCGCAAAGCGGTGGTGCAACTGGCACGCAACAACCTCTGGAGCTTCCCGGACTGCATCGTCAACGGTACTTTCACCGTACCCGGCGACGGCGATATCGACTTTGCCGCGCTGCTGGATGTGCTGCTGGCCGCCGATTATCACGGTTGGCTGGTGGTCGAGGCCGAGCAGGATCCGGCCGTTGCACCGAGTTATATCTACGCCAAGAAAGGCTTCGACACCTTGCGTGCCCTGCTGAACCAGAGGACCGGACAATGAGCCTGCTGGTCAAGAGCAATGCCAAGGGTCGGACCCTGGTCGAGTTGGCGCCCGGTACCCTGGAGTACGTCGGCTTCGCTGCTTATCGCCTGAGCCTCGGTGAAAACCTGGCCCTCAGTGCCGACGACAAGGAGCTGTGCCTGGTGCTGCTCGGCGGTCGGGTCAGCGTCAAGGGCGAAGCACCGGGGCAGGGTGTCTTCGACTGGGACAATATCGGTGATCGCCAGTCGGTGTTCGAGGACAAGTCACCCTATGCCGTCTACCTGCCACCCGGTAGCCAGGCCCAGGTGGTGGCCTTGAGCGATGTGCAGATTGCCGTGTGTGCCGCACCCGGTTCGACAGCGGCAGGTCATGGCCCACGGCTGATCATCCCGCAAGGCATGAAGCGCAGCGTGCGCGGCAAAGGCGCCAATACCCGCTATGTCTGCGACATCCTGCCGGACACCGAGCCGGCGCACTCGCTGCTGGTGGTGGAGGTACGCACGCCGTCCGGGCATTCGTCGAGCTACCCGCCGCACAAGCACGACACCGACGACCTGCCGCACCAGAGCTTTCTCGAAGAGACCTATTACCACCAGGTCAACCCGCCCCAGGGCTTCGTCTTTCAGCGTGTCTACACCGATGACCGTTCCATCGACCAGGCTATGGCCGTGGAAAACAACGACCTGGTGGTGGTGCCCAAGGGGTACCACCCGGTCAGTGTGCCTTACGGCTACGAGTCGTATTACCTGAACGTGATGGCCGGACCCAAGCGTGTCTGGCAATTCCATAACGACCCTCGGCATAGCTGGCTGCTGGATCTATAGCGGGTGACTGGAGCTTTGGTTCCTGCGCGATTTCAACTTTCGGATGGAGAACAAGAATAATGAGTGAGGCTCCGGTTATCGGTCATTACCTCAACGGCCAGGTGCAGGACGCTGGCAGCGAGCGTTTCAGCCAGGTCTTCAACCCGGCCACCGGCAGCGTCCAGGCGCGCGTCGGGTTGGCCAGCCAGCAGACCGTCGATGAAGCCGTCGCCAGTGCCCTGAAGGCCTTTCCGGCTTGGTCCGAACAGTCGTCCCTGCGTCGTTCGCGGGTGATGTTCAAGTTCAAGGAGTTGCTGGACAAACACCAGGATGAGCTCGCCGAAATCATTTGCCGGGAACACGGCAAGGTCTTTTCCGACGCCCGGGGCGAAGTCACCCGCGGTATCGAAATCGTCGAATACGCCTGTGGCGCGCCGAGCCTGCTGAAAACCGATTTCAGCGACAACATCGGCGGCGGCATCGACAACTGGAACCTGCGCCAGCCCCTGGGCGTCTGCGCCGGGGTCACGCCGTTCAACTTCCCGGTGATGGTGCCGCTGTGGATGATCCCGCTGGCGCTGGTCACCGGCAACTGCTTCATTCTCAAGCCCTCCGAGCGCGACCCATCGGCCAGTCTGTTGATGGCGCGCCTGTTGACCGAGGCCGGCCTGCCGGACGGCGTGTTCAACGTGGTGCAGGGTGACAAGGTGGCGGTCGATGCCTTGCTGCAACACCCGGACATCGAGGCGATTTCCTTTGTCGGCTCGACGCCGATTGCCGAATACATCCACCAGCAGGCTACGGCGCGTGGCAAACGGGTGCAGGCCCTGGGCGGGGCGAAGAACCACATGATCGTCATGCCCGACGCCGATCTGGAGCAGGCCGCCGATGCCTTGATCGGCGCTGCCTACGGCTCGGCCGGCGAGCGCTGCATGGCGATCTCGATTGCCGTGGCGGTGGGCGATGTCGGCGACCGGCTGATCGAGCGGCTGCTGCCGCGCATCGATCAACTGAAGGTCGGCAACGGCCTGCAGCGCGACAGCGACATGGGGCCGCTGGTGACCGCCGAGCACAAGGCCAAGGTCGAAGGCTTTATCAGCGAAGGCGTGGCCCAGGGCGCCCGGCTGATTGTCGATGGTCGCGGCTTCAAGGTGCCGGGTGCGGAAAACGGCTTCTTCGTCGGCGCCACGTTGTTCGACAACGTCACCACCGAGATGAGCATCTACCAGCAGGAAATCTTCGGCCCGGTGCTGGGGATCGTGCGTGTTCCGGACTTCGCCAGCGCCGTGGCGCTGATCAACGCCCACCAGTTCGGTAATGGCGTTTCCTGTTTCACCAGCGACGGCGGGATCGCCCGGGCCTTTGCCCGCAGCATCAAGGTCGGCATGGTCGGTATCAACGTGCCGATCCCGGTACCCATGGCCTGGCACTCGTTCGGCGGTTGGAAGCGCTCGCTGTTTGGCGACCACCATGCCTACGGCGAGGAAGGCCTGCGTTTCTACAGCCGTTACAAGAGTGTCATGCAGCGCTGGCCGGACAGCATTGCCAAAGGTCCTGAATTCAGCATGCCCACCGCCAAATAGGCGATCTTCATCTTTGCCCGCGGAGAACAAGAATAATGAACCAGCCCCTGCGTTTCGCCTTGAACCGTATGGTCGCCCCCCGTTTGTCACTGCCGCAATTCATTGAGCTGGCGGTGGCCCTGAAAGCCGATGCGATCGAGATCCGCAACGACCTCCTGGGCATCGAGATCGAAGACGGCACCCCGGCTGTGCAGGTCCGCAAGCTGTGCGCGGCGCGCGGGATCAAGGTGCTGTCGATCAACGCGTTGTACCCGTTCGATGTCTGGAACGCCGAGCGTCGCGCGCAAACCCTGGCGCTGGCGGCTTATGCCCGTGATTGCGGGGCGCAGGGGCTGGTGATGTGCCCGTTCAACGATCGCGACGATCCGCGCTCGGAAGCGCAGCGCGACGCCGGGTTGCGCACGGCCTTGAGCGAACTGGCGCCGATCCTGCGCGAGTATGGGATTCTCGGCTTTATCGAGCCGCTGGGTTTCGCCGAGTGCTCGCTGCGGCGCAAGCGCACGGCGGTCGAGGCGATCAAGGCCGTCAGTGGGCTGGATGTGTTCCGCCTGGTGCATGACACCTTTCACCATCACCTGGCCGGCGAGCAGGAGTTCTTCCCCGAACTGACGGGCCTGGTGCACATCTCCGGGGTCGAAGACACGCAAGCGCCGCTGGCGAGTATCCGCGACGGCCATCGGGTACTGGTGGGCGAGGCCGATATCCTCGGCAACGCGGCGCAGATCGAGACGTTGATCGGCAGCGGCTACAGCGGCTACCTATCGTTCGAGCCCTTTGCCGAAAGCGTGCATGGGCGGGCGGACATCCAGCAGGCGCTGGGCGCGAGCATGGCGCATCTCGAACAGGCAGTGGCGGTGCACGCATGAGCACGACACGACTGACCATGGCCCAGGCGCTGGTGAAGTTCCTCGACAACCAGTACGTCGAGGTCGATGGGGTACAAAGCAAGTTCGTCGCCGGGGTCTTCACCATCTTCGGCCATGGCAATGTGCTGGGCCTCGGCCAGGCGCTGGAGCAGGACAGTGGCGACCTGGTGGTCCACCAGGGGCGCAACGAGCAGGGTATGGCCCACGCGGCCATCGGCTTTGCCAAGCAGCACCTGCGCCGGAAAATCTACGCCTGCACCTCGTCGGTCGGCCCGGGTGCGGCGAATATGCTGACCGCCGCCGCGACGGCGACCGCCAACCGTATTCCCTTGCTGCTGCTGCCCGGCGACGTCTATGCCAGTCGCCAACCGGACCCGGTGCTGCAACAGATCGAGCAGTTCCACGACCTGAGCATCAGCACCAACGACGCCTTCAAGGCGGTGAGCAAATACTGGGATCGCATCAACCGTCCCGAACAGTTGATGAGCGCGGCGATCCACGCCATGCGCGTGCTCACCGATCCGGCAGAAACCGGCGCGGTGACCCTGGCCCTGCCGCAGGACGTCCAGGCCGAAGCTTACGACTACCCCGATTACTTCCTGCACAAACGTGTGCACCGCATTGACCGCCGCCCGGCCACCGAGGCCATGCTCGACGACGCCGTGGCGCTGCTCAAGGGCAAGCGCAAACCGCTGATCATCTGTGGCGGTGGGGTCCGCTACTCGGGGGCGAATGCGGCGTTGCAGGCGTTTGCCGAGCGCTTCGAGATTCCCTTCGCCGAGACCCAGGCCGGCAAGAGCGCGGTGGTTTCCAGCCATCCGCTGAACGTCGGCGGCATTGGCGAAACCGGCTGCCTGGCGGCCAACCTGCTGGCCAAGGAAGCCGACCTGATCATCGGCATCGGCACCCGCTACTCGGACTTCACCACCGCGTCGAAATGGTTGTTCCAGCATCCCGAGGTGCAGTTCCTCAACCTCAATATCAGCCCTTGCGATGCCCTGAAGCTCGATGGCGTGCAGTTGCTGGCGGATGCCCAGTCGGGTTTGCAGGCATTCTCCGCAGCGCTGGGCGAGTACCGCTCCAGTTGGGGCGAGCAACCGCGCCAGGCCAAGGCCCAGCTGGACGAGGAGGTCGACCGGGTCTACCGGGTCGAGTACCAGGCCAAGGATTTCGTCCCGGAAATCAATGACCACATGGACCCGGCGGTGCTGCGCGAATTCATCGAGCTGACCGGTTCCTGCCTGACCCAGAGCCGGGTGCTCGGTGTGTTGAATGAAAGCCTCGCCGATGATGCGGTGATCGTCGCGGCGGCCGGCAGCTTGCCCGGCGACCTGCAACGCAGCTGGCGCAGCAAGGGCGTGAACACCTACCACGTCGAGTACGGCTATTCCTGCATGGGCTACGAGGTCAATGCCGCCCTCGGGGTGAAACTCGCCGAACCGGCGCGCGAGGTCTATGCGCTGGTCGGCGACGGCTCCTACATGATGCTGCATTCGGAGCTGGTCACCTCGATCCAGGAGCGGCGCAAGATCAACGTGATCCTGTTCGACAACATGACCTTCGGCTGCATCAACAACCTGCAGATGGGCAACGGCATGGACAGCTTCGGCACCGAGTTCCGTTTCCGCGATGCCGCCAGCGGCAAGCTCGATGGCGGTTTCGTCCCGGTGGACTTTGCCATGAGCGCGGCGGCCTATGGCTGCAAGACCTACAAGGTGAGCAATGCCGAGCAGTTGCAGGCGGCCTTGGCCGATGCGCGGTTGCAGACGGTGTCGACGCTGATCGACATCAAGGTCCTGCCCAAGACCATGATTCACAACTACCTGTCCTGGTGGCGGGTCGGCGTGGCGCAAGTCTCCACCAGTGCGCGCACCGAGGCCGTCGCCAGGAAACTCGATGAACAACTGGCCAAGGCGCGTCAGTACTGACGGCCTTGCAACGAACTACAAACACGGTAAAAGGAGTTTTCCCATGTCTTTAAAGCTGGGTGTCATCGGCACCGGTGCCATCGGTCAGGATCATATTCGTCGTTGCAGCCAGACCCTGCTCAACAGTCAGGTGGTGGCGGTGACCGACATCAACCTGCAACAGGCGGCCAAGGTGGTGGCCGACCTGCAACTGAGCGCCGAGGTGTACCCGGACGGCCATGCGCTGATCAAGGCGCCGGAAGTCGAGGCGATCCTGGTCACCTCCTGGGGCCCCAGCCACGAGGAGTTCGTGCTGGCGGCGATCGCGGCGGGCAAGCCGGTGTTCTGCGAGAAGCCGCTGGCGGTCACGGCCGAGGGCTGTCGCAAGATCGTCGCCGCCGAAGTGGCCCACGGCAAGCGCCTGGTGCAGGTCGGTTTCATGCGTCCCTACGATGAAGGTTACCGGGCCCTCAAGGCGGTGATCGACAGCGGCCAGATCGGCGAGCCGTTGATGTTGCATTGCGCCCATCGCAACCCGACCGTGGGCGAGCACTACAAGACCGACATGGCCATCACCGACACCCTGATCCATGAGCTGGACGTGCTGCGCTGGCTGCTCGCCGACGACTACGTGTCGGTGCAGGTGGTGTTCCCGCGCAAGACCAGCAAGGCCCACGCCCATCTGAAGGATCCGCAGGTCGTCCTGCTGGAAACCGCCAGGGGCACGCGCATCGACGTCGAAGTCTTCGTCAACTGCCAGTACGGCTACGACATCCAGTGCGAAGTGGTCGGCGAAACCGGGATCGCCAAGTTGCCGGAACCCTCGCAGGTGCAGTTGCGCAGCGGCGCCAAGCTGTCCAACGCGATCCTGATGGACTGGAAAGACCGCTTTATCGCTGCCTATGACGTCGAGCTGCAGGCGTTCATCGATGGCGTTCGCGCCGGCCAGGTCGGTGGCCCGTCGGCCTGGGATGGCTTGGCGGCAGCGGTAGCGGCGGATGCCTGCATCGAGGCGCAGGGCAGTGGGGCGATTGTGCGGATCGCACTGCCTGAGCGCCCACGTTTTTACGGTTGATGAAAAAGAAAAATAAATTTCTAAAATTTATTGAAGTAGAAAATATTTTCCAATACAGTCGATTTCAGGTTGTCGACGGCCAACGATCATTCGTTGGCCGGGTACTGAAAGAGTCACGCTTGATCCATAAAACCAACAAGAATGTGGAGAAAGACTTTTCATGAAAACCAAGATCCGCTTCACCTCGCTTGCCCTGTCCCTGATGCTCGCCAGCGGTGCCGCCTTCGCCGACTTGAAGGTCGGTGTGAGCATGTCGCAGTTCGACGACACCTGGCTGACCTACCTGCGCGAATCCATGGACCAGAAAGCCAAGGCCATGCCCGATGGTGTGAAGCTGCAGTTCGAAGACGCCCGCGGCGACGTGGTCAAGCAACTGAGCCAGGTGGAAAGCTTCGTCAGCCAGAAAGTCGACGCGATCATCGTCAACCCGGTGGACACCGCAGCGACCAGGAAAATCACCGACGCGGCGGTCAAGGCCGGGATTCCCCTGGTCTACGTCAATCGCCGGCCGGATGACCTGAACCTGCCCAAGGGGGTGACCACCGTCGCTTCCAACGACCTCGAAGCCGGCCAGATGCAGATGCAGTACCTTGCCGAAAAAATGCAAGGCAAGGGCGACATCGTGATCCTCCTCGGCGACCTCGCCAACAACTCCACCACCAACCGCACCAAGGGCGTCAAGGAAGTCCTGGCCAAGTACCCGAACATCAAGATCGAGCAGGAGCAGACTGGCACCTGGCAGCGCGACAAGGGCATGACCCTGGTCAACGACTGGCTGACCCAGGGCCGCAAGTTCGACGCCGTCGTCGCCAACAACGACGAGATGGCCATCGGTGCCTCGATGGCGCTGGAGCAGGCCGGAATGAAAAAGGGTAGTGTGCTGATTGCCGGTGTCGACGGCACCCCCGATGGCCTGCGCGCGGTGAAAAAAGGCGCGATGGCGGTCTCGGTGTTCCAGGATGCCAAGGGCCAGGCGGTCGGTTCCATCGATGCGGCGGTGAAGATGGCCAAGCACGAAGCGGTCGAGCCGGCGGTGTGGGTGCCGTATCGCCTGATCACCCCGGACAACGTCGACCAGTTCAAGTAGTCAGTCCGTTCAATAACAACAATAAGCAAGCAAGGTGGCATGCCCGCCTTGCTGATGGAGTACCTGATCATGTTCGCTTCAGCGACTGCTTCGAGCAATCCGTTGGAGGCTATCCAGCCAACCGCCCTACCTGTCGATGAGCCGTACCTGCTGGAGATCGTCAACGTCAGCAAGGGGTTCCCCGGGGTAGTGGCGCTGTCCAATGTCCAACTGCGGGTACGCCCGGGGTCGGTGCTGGCCCTGATGGGCGAGAACGGCGCCGGCAAATCCACCCTGATGAAGATCATCGCCGGCATCTACCAGCCGGATGCCGGCGAGCTGCGCCTGCGCGGCAAGCCGGTGATCTTCGACACGCCGCTGGCCGCCTTGCAGTCCGGGATCGCGATGATTCACCAGGAACTCAACCTGATGCCGCACATGAGCGTCGCCGAGAACATCTGGATCGGTCGCGAGCAGCTCAACGGTTTCCACATGATCGACCACCGGGAAATGCACCGCTGCACGGCGAAACTGCTGGAGCGGCTGCGCATCGACCTCGACCCGGAGGAACAGGTCGGCAACCTGAGCATCGCCGAACGACAGATGGTCGAGATCGCCAAGGCGGTGTCCTACGACTCCGACATCCTGATCATGGACGAACCGACCTCGGCGATCACCGACAAGGAAGTCGCCCACCTGTTCTCGATCATTGCCGACCTCAGGGCCCAGGGTAAGGGCATCATCTACATCACCCACAAGATGAACGAAGTGTTCGCCATCGCCGATGAAGTGGCGGTGTTCCGCGACGGGGCCTACATCGGCCTGCAACGGGCCGACAGCATGGACGGCGACAGCCTGATCTCGATGATGGTCGGGCGCGAGCTGAGCCAGTTGTTCCCGGTGCGCGAGAAGCCGATCGGCGATCTGTTGATGTCGGTGCGCGACCTGCGCCTGGACGGCGTCTTCCAGGGGGTGTCATTCGACCTGCATGCCGGCGAGATCCTCGGCATCGCCGGGTTGATGGGCTCGGGCCGGACCAACGTCGCCGAAGCGCTGTTCGGCATCACCCCGAGCGATGGTGGCGAGATCCGCCTCGATGGCCAGCCGGTGCGGATCAGCGACCCGCACATGGCCATCGAGAAGGGCTTTGCCTTGCTCACCGAGGACCGCAAGCTCAGCGGCCTGTTCCCGTGCCTCTCGGTCATGGAAAACATGGAAATGGCCGTGCTGCCGCACTACGTCGGTGGCAACGGCTTTATCCAGCAGAAAGCCTTGCGCGCCCTGTGCGAGGACATGTGCAAGAAGCTGCGGGTGAAAACCCCGTCGCTGGAGCAGTGCATCGACACCCTGTCCGGCGGCAACCAGCAAAAGGCCTTGCTCGCCCGTTGGCTGATGACCAACCCGCGCATCCTGATTCTCGACGAGCCGACCCGGGGCATCGATGTCGGTGCCAAGGCCGAGATCTACCGGCTGATCGCCTACCTCGCCAGCGAAGGCATGGCGGTGATCATGATTTCCTCGGAGCTGCCGGAAGTGCTCGGCATGAGCGACCGGGTGATGGTCATGCACGAGGGCGAGCTGATGGGCACCCTTGACCGTGGCGAGGCGACCCAGGAGCGGGTCATGCAACTGGCCTCCGGGATGACCGCGGTTCACTAGTTGTTCAACGAACAGAGGCCGGCAGCGGTGGCCCGCGCCGGTAACGCGAGAGAAGGGTGAGTGGTTATGAACGTGATACTGGAAAACAAGCCTGCAGCGGTGTCGGTCAAGGGTCGCCGGCGCCTTCCCACCGAACTGAGCATCTTCCTGGTACTGATCGGCATCGGCCTGGTCTTCGAACTGTTCGGCTGGATCGTGCGCGACCAGAGCTTCCTGATGAACTCCCAGCGGCTGGTCTTGATGATCCTGCAGGTCTCGATCATCGGCCTGCTGGCGATCGGGGTCACCCAGGTCATCATCACTACCGGCATCGACCTGTCGTCGGGCTCGGTGCTGGCGCTGTCGGCGATGATTGCCGCGAGCCTGGCGCAAACCTCGGACTTCGCCCGGGCGGTGTTTCCGTCGCTGACCGACCTGCCGGTGTGGATCCCGGTGATCGTCGGGCTCGGGGTGGGGCTGCTGGCGGGGGCGATCAATGGCAGCATCATTGCCCTGACCGGGATTCCACCCTTCATTGCCACCCTCGGCATGATGGTCTCCGCCCGTGGCCTGGCGCGTTACTACACCGAAGGCCAGCCGGTGAGCATGCTCTCGGATTCCTACACGGCCATCGGCCACGGTGCGATGCCGGTGATCATTTTCCTGGTGGTGGCGGTGATCTTCCACATCGCCCTGCGTTACACCAAGTACGGCAAGTACACCTATGCCATCGGCGGCAACATGCAGGCGGCGCGTACTTCCGGGATCAACGTCAAGCGTCACCTGGTGATCGTCTACAGCATCGCCGGGCTCTTGTCGGGACTGGCCGGGGTGGTCGCTTCGGCACGTGCCGCCACCGGGCAGGCGGGCATGGGCATGTCCTACGAGCTGGATGCGATTGCCGCCGCGGTGATCGGTGGGACCAGCCTGGCGGGCGGGGTGGGACGGATTACCGGCACGGTGATCGGCGCGCTGATCCTCGGGGTCATGGCCAGCGGGTTCACCTTTGTCGGTGTCGATGCCTACATCCAGGACATCATCAAGGGCCTGATCATCGTGGTCGCGGTGGTCATCGACCAATACCGCAACAAGCGCAAGCTCAAGCGCTGAGCGAGCCGTAAACCACAAGGGCCTGTTCAGGCCCTTGTTGCGTATAGGTTGCTGCTCGATAGGGCATCAGCTCGCCGTTGGCGCGGCGGAGACCGAATCCCGTTGCGTGGCGGCATCAGGCAGATAGCGCACGACGGCCTGGTAAACCTCGTCCACCGAAATATTATCCATCCCGTCTTTCTGAATAATGCTGTGATGGGTGCGTGCGGGATAAGGCCCGGTGTGCGCCGGATCGGTTTTGCCGCAGAGCAGTACCATCGGCCGTTCCACCGCACAGGCGACATGCATGGGGCCGGTGTCACCGGTCACCAGCAACTGGCAGCGCTTGAGCACTGCCGCGAGTTGGCCGACGTTGGTTTTGCCGATGAGATTCACGATGTGCGGGTGAGCGGTCAGCGCTTCGGCAGCAAAGGCTTCGCTGGGCGAACCCGTGAGCACGATATAGACGGAGGGGTGCTTCTGTACCAAGCGCTGGACCAGGTGATCAAAGCGCTTGAAAGGCCAGCTCCGGGTGTCTTTGGTCATCAGAAAAGGAAACAGCCTGGACAGGAAGCTCCGACCCTTTTTCGAAATCTGATGACAGCCCATGTGCAGGGCAATGAGAAAAGGCTCGGGGGTGGCTGGGATTTTCTCCAACAGCCCATCCGCCTGTGCCAGATCCTCCGCGCTCAGATTGAGCTCATAGGGCCCCAATGGGAACTGAGCCACCTGCGGCAGGTGCTGGAGAACAAAGCGATAAAAGTCTTCCGAGTAATGAAACGCACCGGCATAGCGAGGCAACATCAGAACGTTTGGAATATCTTTCAGGTAGGTCGCGGTGTTCTTGATGTTCTGTAGTGGCAAGATAGCATCATAGCCGGCGGCCAACTGCGCGATCGGCTGATCGTCTGCGGTATAGAGTGTATCGATGCAGCTGTTTCGCGAAAGCATCTCATGGGAAAGCGTGGATAACGCGACAGCGTCTATTTGCGCCTGCGGTTTTGCCAGGCGCAGTGCACGGATACCGGGTGTCGCGAACACGGTATCGCCCAGGCGGTGCGGAGCAACCAGGAGAATTCTTTCTGCGGCCTGTAGCGGGCTGGTTGTCATGCGAAATGGATCCGGTTCGGGTTTCGAGGGCGACGGTTCTCGGGGGCGACAGACTATCGTAAAGGGGGGCGATTTTCCAATCGGACGGCCGTTCCATTGATTTCCTGTACGCCGAAAACCCAGTCGCCATGGGTTGCTGAAGAAAACCCATGCCAGGCCGATAGCCTTTGGCCTGCATCGCTTGTTATCTTGCCGAGGCCTGTTGTTTTCCGTCCCCGTTCAATGCGAGATCCCGCCCATGTTGTTGAGAAATATCCGGATTGCACCCAGAGCGTTCATCGGCTTTGCCGCCATCGCCTTGCTCAGTGTGTTCCTGGGCCTGTTCGCGTTGAAGCAGACCCGCGACGTCCAGGCCCAGGCCGCCGATATCCAGAATAACTGGTTGCAGCGGGTGCGGGTGCTGGCATCGGCGAACGCCTCGCTGGACCGTTATCGCCTCGGTTCCATGGCCCACATCCTGTCTTCCAGCGATGCGGATATGAAGGTCTATGAGGACAAATCGGCCGGGCGCCTGCAAAGCGTGCATGAGCAGATGTCGATCTACGCGGGCCTGCTGACCAGCGGCGACGACAAAGGGCGGCTGGAAGCCTTCAACCGCAGCCTGGAGGCGTATGCCAAGAATCACCTCGAGTTGCTCAGGCTGTCGCGGCAAGGGGACAAGGCCGGTGCCAACACCTACCTCTCGACCATCCGCGACTCCTATGAACAGATGACCAAGAACCTGGATGATCTGATCGAGCGTGCGAACAAGGGCGCGGAGTTGGCCGGCAAACAGTCGGCCAGTACCTATGACAGCGCGGTGGCGGGCATCGGCCTGGTGATTCTGCTGGTGGGTATCGGCACCGTGCTGGTGGCCTGGCTGCTCACCCGCAGCATTACCGTGCCGATCATCGAGGCGGTCCAGGTCGCGGAAACCATCGCCCAGGGCGATCTGACCCAACCGATCAACCCCGTCGGCAACGACGAGGCCAGCCGTCTGCTCACGGCCCTGGCCGCCATGCAGGGCAGCTTGCTCACCACCCTCAAGCAAATCGCCGGCTCGTCGACCCAACTGGCGTCGGCTGCCGAAGAGTTGAACGCGGTGACGGCCGAGGGCAGCCGCGACCTGCAACAGCAGCATGGTGAAATCGAGCAGGCCGCTACCGCCGTGACCGAGATGACCAGCGCCATTGAAGAGGTGGCCAGGAACGCCTCGTCCACCTCGGACCTTTCCCAGGAGTCGCGGACGATTGCGTTGAAGGGGCAGCAGCGGATGATCGAGGCGGTGACGGCCATCGTCGCGCTGACCCGTGGCGTCGAGGTCAGCTCCGAACAGGTCGGCGGCCTGGCGGAGCAGGCGCAGGACATCGGCAAGGTGCTCGATGTGATTCGCACCATCGCCGAACAGACCAACCTGCTGGCGCTCAATGCCGCCATCGAAGCGGCGCGCGCCGGTGAGGCCGGGCGGGGCTTTGCGGTGGTCGCGGATGAAGTGCGGGCCTTGGCCCATCGGACCGCGCAGTCGACCCGGGAAATCGAGGAAATGATCGGCAGCATCCAGGCCGGCACCGCCAACGCGGTAAGCACCATGCACAACAGCAGCAACATGACCCGCCAGACCCTGGAGCTCGCCGAGTCGGCCAAGACCGCGCTGGCGGAGATCGTCGAGGCGAACGACGAGATCAACAACCGCAACCTGGTCATTACCACGGCCGCCGACGAGCAGGCCCATGTGGCGCGTTCAGTGGATCGCAATCTGCTGAATATCCGCGAACTGTCGATCCAGTCTTCCGAAGGCTCGCACCAGACCACCGCCGCGTCGCAGTCCCTGGCCAGCCTGGCTGCCGAACTCAACACGACGGTCCGGCATTTCCGGATCTAGCCGTCTTCCGGCCCGTCAGCCGGTGGTCCGGCTGACGCGGTTCAGATCGCCCTGAGGACCACGATGCCCGGGGTTTTCTTGACGTAATCCAGGAACGGCGAATCCACCACCTTGTGGTTGGCTTCACGGGCAGAGGCATTGCGCAGCACCGGGCCGTTGTCGGTCATGATGAAGATCCCGGTATGGGTCACGTCCAGGCCTTCGGCCGGGGTGTAGATGCCGATGTAGTCACCGGTTTTCAGGCGGCTGACCACGCTGTCGTCGATCCACTCGCTGGGGATGTAGGTGATTACACGCTTGACCGTACCCACCGACGGGATGAGTGTGCCTACGCCGTCCGGTTGCGCGTTGAGGACCTTGGTGACGGTGGTGGCCCTGGGGCTGGCCTGCGTCGTCACGTCCCGGGCATTGAGCGGCTGGGTGTGCGCCCAGTCGGTGAAGAAGTGTCGGCGCTCCGCGTAGCTGACCTTGCCCTCGGCGTAGCGCGTGCGCACCAGGTTTTCGACGAAGCGCGGCAGGCTGTCGGATTTGCGCAGGGCCTCGACGTAATCCAGGTAGGTAAAGCAGTCCAGGCCGCGGAAGTCGATCACCAGCTTCTCCGGCGCGGTCGCGGAGCCGACCAGCATATGCGCCACATAGGGCGTGCCGAGGAAGTTGGCGGAGATGTTCTTGATGCGCTCGCCTTGCTCGTTGCCGGCCTGCTTGAGGATCCGGGTTTCGATGAACTCGATCTTCTGGCGCGTGTAGTCGTCCAGCTTGACCTGGTCACCTGGGTGCTGCCGGGTGGTGAAACCACTCAGCGCCAGCATCAGGGGCAAGCCCGATACCAACGCAATGATCTTGTTCATTGGCTCTCCGGAGGGGCGCCTGCGCGTTTATCGGCGCAGGCGCTGGGTCTCCGATTTTACATCACTGTCGCGGTGACTCAATGAAACCTGTCGCGCTCACAGCCTTCGAGCCATTGCTGCAGCGAATTCCACAAGGCTGAACGCCACGCCTCCCCTGTAGGCGCCGAGCTTGCTCGCGATGGACGTTAACGATAACGCGGGGAACCCGATACCCCGCGGGGCCTGGGCTACCATCGCGAGCAAGCTCGGCGCCTACAGTGAACCGCGGCGTTTTCAGGTGGTGACGATCAACTCGATCCGGCAACCCGGCTGGGCATCCTGCACCTCAAGGCTCATGTCATGCAGCCGGGCCACCGCGGCCACCATGCTCAAGCCCAGTCCATTGCCCGCCGTATGCCGGCTGGACTCGGAACGGTACAGTCGGCGGAACACTGCTTCACGCTCGGCCTCGGGAATCCCCGGGCCATTGTCGACCACACACAATCCGCGGTGCCCCGGGGTATCCAGCACCGCCACCTGCACCCGGCTGTGGTCGGGGGAAAACTTGATGGCGTTGTCCAGCAGGTTGCAGGTGGCATCGAACAGCAACTGCGCATCGCCGAAGATCAGGCAGGGCACGGGCGAAGGGCTCAAGGTCAGCTCGATGCCACGCTCTTCGGCCAGCGGCTCGAAGAACTCGGCGGCATCGGCGGCGATGCGGTTCAGGTCGATCTCGGCAAAGCTGCTGCGGCGCGCACTGGCCTCGATCTCGGAAATCCGTAGCAGGGCGCGAAAGGTCGACAGCAGGCCCTGGGCATCCTCGATGGCGTTGTCGATGGCCGCCGCGTATTCCTCTTCGCGCAGGTGCCGTCGCTGGGCCCGCTCGAGGCCCGCGAGCAAGCGGGTGAGGGGCGTGCGCAAGTCGTGGGCGATGTCGTCGCAGACACCCTTGACCTCGCTCATCAGGCGTTCCAGCTCGTCGAGCATCTGGTTGACCACCGTGGCGATCCGGTCGATATCGTCACGGTTGCCGCGGGTCGGCAGGCGTTCGTTGAGGTCACCCTTGACGATGCGCTCGATGGCGCGGGTCAGTACATCCAGGCGGCGCCGCGCCGAGTAGCCGAGCCCGACCGCTCCCAGCAGCCCCACCAGCAGCAACAGCGCGCCGCCGGAGACCATCGCGTTGACCAGCAACTCGTCGAACTCGCGGATGTCATGGATATCCTGGGCCACCATCAGGGTCTGGCCATTGTCCAGGCGATGCATCATGAAGCGGATCGGCCGATCCTTCCTACGGGTTTTTTCCCAGAAGAATTCGTGGGGCTTGTCATAGCCCTTGAAGGCCGGCATTTCACTGATCTCCCCGGCAATCAGCTTGCCCTGGGCATCGTAGAGACCATGGGGGACCCGACCGTCGATGTCCTGTTCGGCATGCTTGCGGATTTCCTCCAGGCGCACGTCGTCGGGCTGCGCGCTGCGGTTGTCGATCTGGCGATAGAGCGCCGTGTCGACCTCGGCCATCAGGTAGCCGGCGGTCTGCCAATAGAGGTAGCCGAACAGCGCGAGGAACGAGCAACTGAACAGCGCCAGGGACATCAGCGCCGTACGGAAACTGATGGTCCGGGGGATTTCACGCAGGTGAACGGAGAACATAGCCGGCCCCGCGAATGGTATGGATCATCGGTTCCTCGCCGTCGCCGTCGACCTTGCGGCGCAAACGGCCCATGTGCACTTCGATGACATTGGTCCGTTCGTCATAGGCGTAGTTCCACACTGCCTCGAACAGCATGGTCCGCGTCACCACCTGCTCGGCGTGCTGCACCAGGTATTCGAGCAGGGCGTATTCCCGGGGCAGCAGTTCGACCAGGCGCTCGCCGCGCTTGACGCTGCGCTTGAGCAGGTCCAGCTCCAGGTTGCCGACGCGCAGGCGGTTGACCCGCTCCTCGCTGGGGGCGACCCGGCGGCGGCTCAGGGCATCGAGGCGGGCGGTCAGTTCGATGAATTCGAAGGGCTTGGTCAGGTAGTCGTCACCGCCGGCCCGCAGGCCGCGAACCCGCTCGTCCAGCGCGCTGAGGGCACTGAGGATCAGCACCGGCGTGGCGATGCCCGAGGCGCGCAGGGCGGTGAGCATGCCCAGGCCATCGAGGGCGCCGGGCAGCATGCGATCGAGCACGATGACGTCGAAGCTGTCGCTGATGGCGCGCACCAGGCCGTCCCGGCCATTATCGACGTGGGTGACGTCGAAACCGTGGTCTTGCAGGGCTGCTTCGATCTCCCGAGCAGTGGCGGGGTCGTCCTCGACGACCAGTACATGGGTCATGGGCACTTCGCAGGATGAGAGAGGGTGGTAGTCTTGCACGGCTCTGGTGCAAGCCTGGCTTGCCAGCGTATCGTGATTTCCTTGTTGACCGGCATAGTGTGCCAAACCGGGTTTATCTGAAAGGTCGCGTCAATATGAAAAAAAGTTTAGCTGAGTCAGTGCGGAGCCGGTCTTGAGAATCCTGGTCATCGAAGATGACACCCGGGCGGCCAGCTACCTGGTGCGCGGCCTCAACGAAAGCGGGCATGTCGCCGATACCGTTGACGATGGCCGCA
>JACXTT010006282.1_pt1 | contig 16992 bp, 13 predicted proteins | sample 9270951 | NCBI WGS metagenome assembly JACXTT01 (sample SAMN15532306, study PRJNA645909) | rock metagenome | isolation source: weathered quartz diorite | place: Puerto Rico | collected 2017-06-21 | reverse complement strand
GGCGATCACCAACCAAGAGGCCGGCGTACAGCGGTCGTCACCACCGTTGCCCTTCGCCACTCCCCCGATCCGCAGCTTCAGCGAGGCGAACAGACCCGCGGTGAGAAATCCGGGCTAGCTCTTCCCTCCGCGACGGCAGTCGGCAAGGCTGACGGCCCGGCGCCTCGAAGGAGGCGCCGGGCTCCCTCCTGACCCGTCCGTGATCCGTCCGGCCGGGCGCCTACTTGACGTCGACGGCCACCATCAGCCAGGTGCGGTCCTTCATCTCCCGGCCATGATGCGGCTCCGTTCCCTGTCCCTCGTAGCGGTACCAGGCGCCGGGTTTCATGGCGCCCAGCCTGGGATCGATGGCGGGGAATTCCTGCAGCCGCAGCCCGCGCGCCACCAGAGGAGCGGCGTCGACGAAATAGACGATGTCCTCGCTGGTCTCTGCCGGCCGATCGCTGAAATGGGCCATGACCGGGCCGGGGGTGTTCAAGCAGTACTCGCCTGTCGTGCCGGAGAAGTCGATCGCCATCGCCGGCTTCAACGCCAGGATGCGCGCCAGGGACAGGACTTCCGCCTGCGCCGGCCCCTGGAGACTTCGGATCGCGTCGCAGGCGGCGTCGGAGCCGGATGGCGCGGCCGGTGGGGCCGCGCCGACCAGGATGAGCGCGGTGAGGGCGGCCAAGAGGGCGCGACCCGCCGGCGCGGATCGATGGGACTCGGGGACGCGTGGGCCAGGGGTCATGTTCGGGTCCTCCTTCGAGGAGGACACGCTAGCACGTTCGCGCCGGTGCTGCGCTGGGGGAGGTCAGCAGAAAACGGCCGCGGCGACCGACAGGAGCGTCTCGGCGGCTCCCCGCTCGAAGCGGCGGAGCGCCTCATGGAACGCCCCGCGGCCTGCGGCCGGCGCGACGAGCAGATCGAGATACACGATGGCAGGCCGCCGTCCGGCGCTCTTCCGTCCCAGACGCCCGAACCGCTCCGGGCCGTCCCGTCGCGCCCGGAGACGGCGCGCCCTGGCGACCCGCCGGACCCGCTCCGGGTCGCCGGACAGGATCGCATCGACCGCCTGTGCCGAGGTGTCGCTGAATTCCGCCGGCACCCTCGAAGCGATCCCGATGTGCTGCGCCAGCAGACCGTCGCTCGGACGCTCCGGGACGTTCATCGACCAGCAGGACAGCGCGATCAGATCGCGGAAAAGATCCCGGTCGAAGACCAGGACGGCGGCCTCCACGAGAAGGGCCAGGGCCGCCGCCTCGACCACGAACCGGGACGGCGCCGGCTCGCCGGCGAGGAGCGCCGCGGTCTCCGCCGCGCTGTCCGAGACGGCGCTCTCCGGCGCGGAGAACGGGTCGTGCCGGGCGCGGGCCGGCAGATCGGCGCCCGGCGCGAGGCCGGCGGGAACGAGCACCCGCGCATGGCGTTGCCGCTCGACGACCCAATCGATCGAGGACGCCGACGGAGGTCGGTCGGGATGAAAGAGAAGGACGCGCGTGCTCGGCCGCCGCGGCATGGCGACCGATGTTATACGAGCCGATGCCCGCGGCGGCGCCGGGGGGCTCAGAATTTCAAGCCGATACCGGCGTAGGGGCCCTTGAACGTGCTCTCGACCGAGCCGAAGTCCTTGTCATCGGCCGAGAAATGGAAGGTGCGGTAACCGGCAAAGAAGCCGAGGACGTGCGCCACGTACACCTCGGCCTGAGCGCGGGCGTCGAGCACGTTCACGCGCGCGCCGCCCACGTTCACGTGGAGGCCGTTCGCCTCGACGCGGAGGTGGAACCCCGGCAGCGGCTTGATGGTGACCGCGGCCGCGAGGGTCGGGTAGGGCACGCTCTTGTCGAACGTGGTGCGGCCGCTCACCGAGCCGTCGAGCTCCATGTTCACCTTCGCCTGGCTCAGGCCGAAACCCAGCGCGACGTCGACGAGCTTCAGATCGGCGAGCGTGAAGCGATACTGCGCCTGCAGAAGCTTGAGATCCTCGCTGCTCTCCACGCTCTGCCCGCTGGAGTACAGGGTGTCGTTGAACACGAAGGACTGGCTCAGGAGGGTGCTGCCTTTCCTGGACGCGTCGAAGTAGTCGAGGTACAACCCGCTCTTTCCCCAGTGGAACCAGAGGCGCCCCATCTTGGAGTTGTCGTTCTTGTCGAGGTCGAGGGTGTCCTGGAAATCGATCGTGGTGCCGGAGAGCACGCTGCCGTCGATCGAGGCGCTCCCGACCTGGCCGTTGTGCCAGATCGATCCTTCGACGCCGATCCAGTCTCCCAGGGCGTGCGCCGGTTTCGGCGCGGCGAACATCAGGACGAGCACGAGCGTCCGTATCGTGAGCCGGTTGCGATGCTTCATGAACCCCTCCTCCTCCGCGGTCATCGAGGTCTCTCAGAACGTAGTGTCTCGGCGTCCGCGCCGCAACCCGCCCCGAGACCGCGGCCGGCGGCTGGTTGACACCTCCGGGGGCCCTCCCTACAATCGGCCCATGACGCCGCACGACGGCCGTCCGGCCGACCTCATCTATGATTGGAACCAGACCGGCCCGGCGCCGAAGCCCCCGGCCTCCATCGCCCTCGACGACGAGACGCTGCGGGACGGCCTGCAGGGACCGAGCGTCACCGACCCGCCGATCGAGGTGAAGAAGGCGATCCTGAGGGCGATGGACGCGCTCGGGATCGACACCGCCGACGTCGGTCTGCCCGGCGCCGGACCGAAGGCGGTCGCCGACGTCACGGCGCTCTGCCGCCAGATCGCGGACGAGAGGCTGTCGATCCGGCCGAACTGCGCGGCCCGCACCATGGTGCGCGACATCGAGCCGATCGCCCGGATCGCGGCGTCCACCGGGATGGCGGTGGAGGCCTGTCTGTTCATCGGCTCGTCGGCGATCCGACAGTACACCGAGGACTGGTCGATCGACCTGCTGCTGGAGCGGACGGCCGAATCGATCCGCTTCGCCGTGCGCGAGGGGCTGCCGGTCATGTACGTGACCGAGGACACGTCGCGGGCCCATCCGGAGACGCTCCGGAAGCTCTACCGGACGGCCATCGACTGCGGGGCGAGCCGCCTCTGCGTCACCGACACGGTCGGTCACGCGACCCCGCACGGGGCGGCGCAGGTGATCCGGTTCGTCGCGGAGATCGTGAAGGACAGCGGGGCGGAGGTCGGTCTCGACTGGCACGGTCACCGCGACCGCGGGCTCGGCCTCGCGAACACACTCGCCGCCGTCACCGCCGGGGCCAGCCGGGTGCACGGCTGCGCCCTGGGCATCGGCGAGCGCGCCGGGAACACTCCCATGGACCTGATCCTGGTCAACCTGAAGCTCCTCGGCTGGATCGACCGGGATCTCACGCGACTCGGGGAATACTGCCGTCTGGTCGCCGAGGGCTGCCACGTGCCGATTCCCTCCGGCTATCCGGTCATCGGACCCGACGCTTTCGAGACCGGCACCGGCGTTCACGCCGCCGCGGTCATCAAGGCGCTGCGCAGGAACGACACCTGGCTCGCCGACCGGGTCTACTCCGGGGTGCCCGCTTCCGACTTCGGCTTCACGCAGGGGATACGCATCGGCCCGCTGAGCGGCCGCTCGAACGTGGTCTTCTGGCTGGAGCAGCAGGGGCTCGAGCCGGCCGACGACCTGGTCGATCGAATCTACGACGCCGCCAAGCGCAGCGACCGTCTCCTCGAGGACCACGAGATCCGCGCCCTCGTCGAGGCCGGCCGCGGCGCCCCGTCCCGCTAGGAGCCCGTCCGCGGCCGCGTGGCGGCGCAGACGCGGTTCCGTCCCGACTTCTTGGCGCGATAGAGCTCGCGGTCGGCGCGACCGACCAGCGACTTGAGATCCTGGCCGTGCTCGGGAAAGGTGGCGATCCCGATGCTGATCGTGATCCCGACCGTCACGCCGTCCTGACGGATCGGCTCCTGCTCGATGGCCCGGCGGATGCGCTCGGCCGCCCGCAGCGCCTCGCCGCCGCTCCTCTCCGGGAGGTAGGCCAGGAACTCCTCGCCGCCATAACGCGCCGAGACATCGTCCATCCGGATCGACTCGCGGATGAGCCGGCCGACCTCGGACAGCACGTGGCTCCCCATGAGATGGCCGTGCGTGTCGTTCACCGTCTTGAAATGATCGAGGTCCATCATCAGCACCGCGAGCGGCAGATCGTACTTCCGGCAGCGCTTCAGCTCCGTCTCGAGAGCCAGATAGAGCGATTCGCGGGTGAGCAGGCCCGTGAGCTGGTCGTACGTGATGCGATGACGCACCTCCTCGTGGTAGCGCGCCTCGATCTCGTCGAGCAGGACCAGCTTGAGGACGGTGCCGCCGATCTGAATCTTGTCGCCTTCGCTCAGCTCCATGGACTCGACGCGGCGGTTGTTGACCAGGGTTCCGTTGGTGCTGCCGAGATCCGTCAGGTAGAAGGAGGCGCTGCGGTGCTCGCGGTCCCAGCGCACGCTGATCCGGACGTGCTCGCGCGAGGCGAGGTCGTCGAGGATGCGGACGTGGGCGTCGAGCCCGCGCCCGAGGACCGTCACCATCCTGCGCAGGCGGAAATCGCGTCCGATCTCGGCGCCCTGCAGGACCACCAGGGAGGCGTTCGTCTTGCGGAACCGTCCGCTGTCGAGGATCTCCCTCGGGATGGCGAGCGTGCGATCGCTGGCCTTGCGCGGCACGAGGCGCCTCAGTCGGGTGTGGCGATGCAGACGCGGTTGCGGCCGCTCTCTTTCGCCCGGTACAGCGCCCGGTCGGCCCGCCCGACGAGGGTCGCGACATCACGGCCGTGCTCCGGGCTGGTGGAGATGCCGATGCTGATGGTCACCTGGAGGGAGGCGCCGTCCAGGGTGAACCGGTGCCCCTCGATGGATCGGCGGATGCGCTCGGCCGCCTGGCCGGCGCCGACGGTGGGGGTCTCGGACAGGTACGTCAGGAACTCCTCGCCCCCGTAGCGGGCGGCGACGTCGACGGCGCGCGTCGAATCGCGAATGAGCCGCCCCACCTCGGCGAGCACGTGGCTGCCCATCAGGTGCCCGCGCGTGTCGTTGACCGACTTGAACCGATCGAGGTCCATCATCAGGACGGAGAGAGGCAGCCCGTAGCGCAGACAGCGCTGCAGCTCCCTCTCGAGCGCCAGGTAGAGCGACTCCTTGGTCAGGAGCCCGGTCAGCTGGTCGTACGAGATCCGGTTGCGGACCTCCTCGTGGAACTTCGCCTCGATCTCGTCCAGCAGCACGAACTTCAGGACGGTATCGCCGATCTGGATCTTGTCCCCCTCGCGCAGCTCCACCTCGTCGATACGCTCCGAATTGACGAAGGTGTGGTTGGTGCTGTCGAGATCGATCAGGTGGAACGTGGCGCACTGGCGGACCGGATCCCAGAGACAATCGAGACGGGCGTGCTCGCGCGACGCCAGGTCGTCGGGGAGCCGGATCTCGGCCCCGAAGCCCCGGCCGATGATCGTCGGTCCTCGCCGCAGACGGTAGTTGCGCCCGATCTCGGGGCCCCGCAGCACGACGAGCGCGGCCAGCGTCTTGTGGAGCCGCACGCTGTCCAGGGACGCCCGGTCGATGGCGGTGGTCCGATCGTGGGACTCGCGCGGCATGATCACCGTCTCGGTTGGAGCGGCGCGCCGACCCTCGATTACGGTTCCGCAATCAGGGGCGTCGCGCCGCAGCCATCGTGTCCAATGTAAGCCGGTCCAGGGGGTTGTCCACAGGGAGGGTCGGCGTCCCCCCACCCGTCTTTCCAGGCTCCTGGCTCACCCGGCCACGCTTGCGTCACGCCGGGGACGACGATACCATCCAGGAACATGCCGGTGCTGCCACCGGGCGCCCCGGCAGGCCGGAAGCCGAGAAGGGGTCCATCGACCGTGGCGGTCGCTCCAGGCACGAGACTCGGCCCCTACGAAGTCGTCGCGCCGATCGGGGCGGGCGGCATGGGAGAGGTGTACCGCGCCGTCGACACGCGGTTGAGCCGCACGGTCGCCGTGAAGGTGCTGGCCACGAGCCTGTCGTCGAGCGCGGAGGTGCGGGCCCGGTTCGAGCGCGAGGCCCGCGCGGTCTCGGCGCTGAATCATCCGCACATCTGCACGCTCTACGACGTCGGCCAGCAGGACGGCGTCGATTATCTGGTCATGGAGTACCTGGAAGGGGAGACGCTCGCCGAGCTGCTGCAGCGAGGGCCGCTCGACGTCGGCCGGGCCCTGCGGCACGCGATCGAGATCGCCAACGCCCTGGGACGCGCGCACCGCAGCGGCATCGTGCACCGCGACCTGAAGCCGGGGAACGTCATCCTGACGAAGAGCGGCGCGAAGCTCCTGGACTTCGGTCTGGCGCGCGCGACCGGACCGGGAGCGACGTTCGGCGAGATGTCGCACTCGCCGACGATGAGCCGGCCGCTGACGGCGGAAGGGTCGATCGTCGGCACCTTCCAGTACATGTCCCCGGAGCAGCTCGAGGGCAGGGAAGCCGACCCGCGGTCGGACATCTTCTCGTTCGGAGCGCTGGTGTACGAGATGACGACCGGGAAGAAGGCCTTCGTGGGCCGGAGCCAGGCCTCGCTCATCGCCGCGATCCTGAAGGAGAATCCGCGGCCGATCGCCGAGCTGCGGCCGCAGGCGCCCCCGGCCCTGGACCGTCTGGTGCGGCAGTGCCTGGCGAAGGACCCGGAGGACAGGTGGCAGACGGCGGGCGATCTCGAGCGCGAGCTGCGCTGGATCGCCGAGTCGGGCCCGCCGGCCGGATCGCCCGGAGGGGTGTCGCCGATGACGCGGCCGCCGACCCGCAGGCGCGAGCGCCTGCTCAGGGCGACGAGCGCCGCGCTCGTCCTGACGGCCGCGGTGCTGGCGGTCGCCCTGGGCCGCTCCCGCGCCGCGCGCGGGCCGGCGCCGGTCATGCGCTTCGCGATCCCTCAGACCGATGCCGTACCCTGGCGCCCCTGGAACTCGATGGCGCTGTCCCCCGACGGACGTCACATCGTCTTCTACTCGAGCGGCGCCGACGGCGTCGGGCGCCTGGTCCTGCGCTCGGTCGATTCCCTGGACATGCGGCCTCTGACGGGGACGGACACGGGCAACCCGTCGTTTCCCTTCTGGTCGCCCGACAGCCGGTCGGTCGGCTTCTTCGCGGGGGGGAAGCTGAAACGCCTCGACATCGCCGGCGGCCCGCCTCTGACGGTCTGCGACGCGGCCGACGGCCGCGGCGGATCGTGGGGCCGGGACGGCACGATCCTCTTCTCGCCGGCCTCCGGAGCCGGTCTCATGCGCGTCGTGTCCTCGGGCGGCGAGCCGACGGCGGTGACGCATCCCGATCTCACCCGCGAGCCCGGCGGGCACCAGTGGCCGTCCTTCCTGCCCGACGGGCGGCATTTCACCTACCTCGCCGTCGGCGCGGGCCGGGACGCCGCCTGGATCTGGACCGCGGCTCTAGGCTCCACCGACGCCAGGCGCCTGATCGGGGCCGATTCGGGCGCGTCGTACGCCGCGCCCGGATACCTCCTGTTTCTGCGCGGCGGCGCCCTCCTGGCGCAGCCGTTCGATCCGGACCGCCTCGAGACCACCGGCGACCCGATGCCGGTCGTCGAAGAGGTGAGCCGGAACACGGACACGCTGTATGCCGCCTTCACCGTGTCCGAAACCGGAATGCTGGCGTACAAGAACGGCGCCGACCTGGAGAGGCAGGTCGGTCTTTTCGATCGCGACGGACGACCGCTGGGGCGCTTCGGACCGCTCGGCGACATCGGGGACCCGGCCCTCTCGCTCGACGGAACCCGCCTGGCGATCGATCGGGCGGAGCCGAACTCGGTCACCTACGACATCTGGGTCATCGACCTGACCCGCGGCACCGGCTCCCGGCGCACCTTCGAAGCGGGAAGCGAGCGGATGCCGGCGTGGTCATCCGACGGGCGCCGGATCTTCTACGCCGTCGGCCCCGAGGGAGGGAACGGGATCGATGCGAAAGCGTCCGACGGCGCGTCCGCGGGCGAGCTGCTCGCGAAGCTCGATCGGCCGGTCACCTCCCTCGACGCCTCCAGGGACGGGAAATACCTGGCCTATGCCACGAACACCCCGACCTCGACGAACGACATCTGGGTCCTGCCTCTGGGGGGCGATCGAACGCCTCGTCCGTATCTGCAGACCCAATTCAACGAATCGCACGCGAGGATATCGCCCGACAGCCGCTGGCTCGCCTATGACTCGGACGAGTCGGGAAGGTCGGAGGTCTACGTCCAGACCTTTCCCCATCCGGGGGGAAAGTGGCAGATCTCCAACAACGGCGGCGCTCAGCCGGTGTGGAGGCAGGACGGCAGGGAGCTGTTCTACATGGAGCTGGACGGGACGCTGAAGTCGGTGACCATCGATACCCATGGATCGACCATCGACGCGGGCCTGCCGGAAACGGTCTTCAAGATCGAGATGTCGCGCCTGAGCTCGATCGTCCGGTACGCGGCGATGCCCGATGGCAAGCGTTTCCTCCTCGCCGCCCCGGTCGGACCGGTCGGGAGCGCCGCCGCCATCACGGTCGTCCTCAACTGGAGCTCCGGTCTGATCGCCCGATAGGTCCCGCGCGGCCGGTCTGGTCTAGAGCTGGGGGGCGACGCCGCGCGCCGGAGCGCGCCGGAGGTTGGCGGGCTCGGCGACGCGGCGCGACAGCGATCGGTATGCCTCTTCGATGGCGACGACCGTGGCCCGGCGCTCGGCCTCGCAGTCGAGGGACGCGAGAGCGGGGGAGTCGGAGCGCAGGGTGCGGCGCAGGCGCATGTAGGCCGTCAGGATCTCCTCCTGCATCGCGCCGGGGCTCAGGTCGAGGGCGCGGAGCGCGTCGCGCTCGGGGGTGCGCAGCCCCGTCTCGACGACCGGACCGGTGCGGGGCAGCGCGAACGACTCGGCGACGGCGCGCAGCATCTCGGCGGTGCGCGTACGGGGGTACTCGGACAGATACGCCCGCCGCGTCTTGACGCACTGCACCAGGGTCGGATCGTACGGGATCGCTCCGGCGAAGCGCATCGGGATCCGGATGAAGCGATTCGCGATCCATTCCATCGATTCCCCCAGCCGCTCGTCCTCGTGCGCGCGCACCTGGTTGATCACCAGGTGCGGCAGGAAGGTCTCGACGTGGCTGGCGAGCGTGGCCGCGACGCAGGAATCGACGCGCGCGATCTCCTCGATGATCTCGTACGGCCGGCCGTCGTCCGCCTGGTCGCGGTGCTCCATCACCAGGTCGATGATCGGCTGGTGGCCCAGCGTCCGCCCGAGATGATACAGCCGCCGGAGGAAGGCGGCCCGGAGGAAGCGGTAGCAGTTCTCGACGGAGGTCGGCTCGGGGAGAATCACCAGGAGCCCGCGGTCGGCCAGGGAGAACAGATCGAGGACGTTCAGCGAGGTGCCGGCGCCCAGGTCGAGCAGCACCACGTCGGCCGGCAGCCCGAGGAGGACGCGCAGGAGCCGGGTCTTCTGGAAGTGCTTCAGGCTTTCGACGTCCAGGCTGTTGCGGGCCCCGCTGATCAAGGACAGCCGCGCCACGCCGGTCTCGAACACGACCGTCTCGATCGAATCGAAGCGTCGCTTGATGAAATCGCTGAGGGCGAGGGGCGGCGGGCTCATGCCGAGGACGGTGTGCAGGTTCGGCGCCCCGAGATCCCCGTCCACCAGGATCACGCGGCGCCCCATCTGGGCGAGGTGGATCCCGAGGCTCGCCGCCACCAGCGACTTGCCGGTCCCGCCCTTGCCGCCGCCGACGGCCCAGACCTGGGGCCGGCGCGCCATCGCCTGGGTCCCGATGTTCATATGCTTACTCCAGTACGACGGAAAACGGGCGCGCGCAACTGGCGGTATGCTGACGGGTCGGCTAGGATACCCCCGCAGTTCACGAGGTCTGCTCCTGGGAGGTCAGCGGATGCCCGATCACCGTTCCGTCATCGTCGCCCTCCTCGTCGTTCTTCTGCGGGCCGCGGCGGTCCCGGCCCTCGGCCAGGAGCAGCCGGCCGCGCCCCCGGAAGGAGGCCCGCCGGGCGCTGCGTACGCCAGGAAGAACCTCGGGGACCGGAACGATCGTCGCCTGTTCCAGCGCTTCGTCGAGGATGCGGCGGTCTCCACCGGAGGGTGGGCGGAGGTGCAGTACCGCTACGAGAATCTCCCGGACGGGAAGGCGCACTTCATCGGTCCGCTCGTCGCGTTCAGGGTGGTCAAGGACGTGGAGGCCGGGCTGCGCTTCGGCTGGACCGACGTCCGGCCGGACACCGGCCCGAACGGTTCGGGCCTGTCCGACCTCGATCTGTACGCCAAGTATCGCTTCCCGGGGGGCAGGTCCAGGACGGCCGCGGGGGCGCTGCTGAAGCTTCCGACCGCCGACGAGGACAAGGGTCTGGGCACCGGAGCGCGTGACGCGGAGCTGTTCGCCGCCTGGCGCGCCGATCTCGAGGCGGTGTCGATCACCGCCAACGCCGGCTTCCGGTTCAACGGGGATCCCAAGGCGCCGCTGCCGCACACCAACGACACCCTGCTGCTCGGCGGCGGCATCCTGCTGCCCGCCTCGGCGCGGCTGACCATCGTGATCGAGGGCTCCTACGAGACGAACCGGATCGAAGGGGCCGCCGATGACGGACGCCTGACGCTCGGCGTGCAGTCGCGCGGCCGGCGCGGGCGCGGCGGCTGGCGCGGCGCGGTGGCCATCCCGCTCAAGGACGGCGCTCCCGACAGCGAGCTGATCGGCGGCGCCTTCCTGACCTACTGAGGCGCCGCGGCGCCCGCGCAACCCGCGCCGGCCGGGAGGTCCCGCCCGGAACGCTGTGCTAGGATCGCAGGACCCGGGCCGGGGCCCGGGAGACGCCGATGACCAATCCCTTCCGCGGGCTGACGATCGGCACCAGGCTGCTCCTGATCGTCCTGGTGATGATGCTCCTGACCCTCACGAGCTCCTTCCTGCTGTACTCGCACTTCGAGGTGGAGCTGCTCGACGAGATCCAGGGACAGACCGAGTCGCTCTCGAAGGCCCTGCAGATCAGCGTGCAGCAGCTCACGTCCAAGGGGATGAGCGACGACAAGCTGCTGAGCGACTACGTGCAGCGCCTGTCGAGCAAGGGGGTCAAGGAGATCTCGATCCTCAGCAACGAGAAACAGGTGGTGGCGTCGTCCAACCTGTCGAAGATCGGCAAGACGCTCCGGTCGGCGCGCCTGCCCCGGCACGGCGAGCACGTGATCATCACCGGGACGCTGGAGGACGACGATACCGAGTTCGAAGGCAAGAAGCCGTACACGCTCGACATCCCGATCATCGTGGACAACGAGAAGCGCGGCTACGTGCGCCTGCACCTCCTCCTGGACGACTTCCAGCAGATCATCCACGACGCCCTGACGCGGCGCCTCCTGGCCACCGGGATCGTGTTCCTGGTCGGGATGGCGGGCGTGGTGGGTCTCTCGTTCGGCGTGACGCGCTCGCTGGATCAGCTCGCCAGGGCGGCGGGCCGGGTCGCGGAAGGCGATCTGTCCGCCCGCGTCCGCACCACCCGCCGGGACGAGGTGGGGCGCCTGGGCGCGACGTTCAACACGATGGTCGAGAAGCTCCTCGAGCAGAGGGCGCTCGAGTCGCGGCTGCGGCGCGCCGAGCGCGCGTCCGCCGTCGCCGGTCTGGCCTCGGCGGTGGCCCACGAGATCCGCAACCCGCTGAACCTGATCAGCCTGAGCATCGATCACCTGGGGACGGAATACAGCCCGGCGGACGAAGCGCGCGACGGGGAGTACCAGAGGATCATCGCCTCGGTGCGCCACGAGCTGAACCGGCTGAACCGGATGGTCAGCGATTTCCTCAGCTACGGCCGCCCGCCGCGGCTGGCGCTGCGCGCCTGCCGGGTGGACGAGATCGTCGACGAGGTCCTGTCGCTGACCGAGGCGAAGGCGCGGGACCAGCGGGTCACGATCGCGCGATGCCTCCCGCCGGATCTCCCGGTCGTCCGGGCCGACCCGGAAGGGCTGAGGACCTGCTTCCTGAACGTGGCGATCAACGCCATCCAGTCGACGCCCGCCGGAGGCTCCCTGACCGTGGAGGCGGAAGCGTCGAGCGACGCTGCGGGCGATCCGGTGCTGTCGGTCGTGTTCCGAGACACCGGCTGCGGGATCGCCCCGGCCGACCTGGAGCGCATCTTCGACCCCTATTTCTCGACGCGCGAGGCGGGTGTCGGCCTCGGCCTGGCGATCACCCAGCGGATCGTCCAGGACCACGGGGGGGAGATCAAGGTCGACAGCGCCCCCGGGCGTGGAACGACCTTCCGCATCGACCTGCCGCTGGGCGGTCCCAAGGGCGCCACGGAGTCGCTGAGCGCGGCATGATGCGAAGCGGGAGTGGCGGCCGGGACGCGGGAGCCTGATCATGGACGCGGCGCGCGTGCTGGTCGTGGACGACGAGGCCCGCCAGCTCGACATCCTGAAGGCGATCCTGGGGCGCGAGGGCTTCGACGTCGACACCGAGACGACCGCCGAAGCGGCCCTGGCGGTGCTGCGCGACGCCCCGCCGGCGGTCATCCTGACCGACCTCAAGCTGCCGGGGATGGACGGCATCGGGCTGCTCGACGAAGTCCTCCGCAGCGCGCCGCACACCTGCGTGATCTTCATGACCGCCCACGGCACAGTCGACACCGCCGTCGAGGCGATGAAAAAGGGTGCCTTCGACTACCTCACCAAGCCGCTGGTGCGCGACACCGTCGTCCTGGCGGTGCGCCGGGCGATGGAGAAGGCGCGCCTGCTGCGCGAGAACCAGGCGCTGCAGCAGCAGCTGGTCGATCGCTTCTCGCTGGCCAACATCATCGGCGATCACGGCAAGATGCAGGATGTCTTCCGGCTGGTGATGAAGATCGCCCCGAGCGCGTCGACGGCGCTCGTCTACGGCGAGTCGGGGACGGGCAAGGAGCTGATTGCGCGCGCCATCCACTACAACTCGCCGCGCCACGCCCGCCCGTTCCTCGCCATCAACTGCGCCGCCCTGCCCGAGCCGCTCCTGGAGAGCGAGCTGTTCGGCCACGAGAAGGGGGCGTTCACGGGAGCCATCGCGCGCAAGATCGGGCTGTTCGAGGAGGCCTCGGGCAGCACCCTGTTCCTGGACGAGATCGGCGATCTCGGAACGGCGATGCAGGCGAAGATCCTGCGGGCGCTCCAGCAGAAGGAGATCCGGCGGGTCGGCAGCAACGACTCGCTGCGCGTCGACGTGCGGATCGTCGCCGCGACGAACAAGAACCTCACCCGTCTCATGCAGGAAGGGAAGTTCCGCGAGGATCTCTACTACCGTCTGAACGTCCTGACCATCCAGCTGCCGCCGCTGCGCGAGCGTCTCACCGACGTTCCACGGCTGGTGGATCATTTCATCGCCCGCCACGCGGCCGGCGCCGGCAAGACGATCCGGACGATCGACGACCGGGCGCTGGCGATCCTCATGCGGTACCACTGGCCCGGGAACGTCAGGCAGCTCGAGTCGACGATCGAGCGAGCGGTCCTTCTGGCCGAGGGCCCCACGATCGGCATCGAGGATTTGCCCCAGGAGGTGCGCCAGAAGGAAGACCCGGCGGTCCTGGCGATCGAGATGCCGGATGCCGGCATCTCGTTCGAGGCCCTGGAGAAGCAGCTCCTCGAGCAGGCGCTGCAGAAAGGGAGGTCGATCTCCGCGGCGGCCCGCCTCCTCGGGATGACCCGGCGCACCTTCCAGTACCGGCTGAAGAAGTTCGGTCTGAACCATCCCTCGACCGCCGATGACGACGGAAGCGGTCGTGACGAGGAGCAACGGTCATCCGAGTCCGCACCAAATGGTGCAGCCGCCGCCCCGGATGGTTAAGCGGCGGCCGCTTTTCCGGACCGATCGACACCCTCGCTCCGAGCCGGCTCGAAGTCTCCAAGTGGCACATCGTGAGCCGCTTGCGCGACGGACGGAGCCCCCTCGGCGCGGCTGGCACCGAAGTTGCTCATGCTTTGAGCGAGGAGGTACCATAATGCGCAAACTGCTCGTTCTGGGTCTTGCTGCCGTATGCGTCCTTGGTCTCGCCACGCTGTCGATGGCCGCGCCCAAGGCCACCTCGAAGTCGGCCAGCCACACGGTGGTCGGCGAGGTGGTGAGCGTGGACGCCACCAACAACACGTTCACGATCAAAGAGAACGTGAAGGGCGGCGGAGAGGCGAAGGAGCTCACCTTCAACTTCGACGCGAAGGGGAAGGTGACGGTGGCAGGGAAGCCGGGCAAGCTGGATGATCTGAAGTCGGGCGACTCGGCGACCATTCACTACACCGAGAAGGAAGGCAAGATGGTCGCCATGCAGATCCGGATCGCGAAGCCGTCCGCCAGCAAGGCTTCGTCGAAGTAAGACTCTCGTAAGAAACGGAACGGGGGACGCGGCCTCGCGGTCGCGTCCTTTTTTTATCCCCCGATGCAGGTCCGCAGCAGGCGTCCGGCCTCGGCCGCCTGGAGCGACGAGGTCGCCAGCCGGAGGAGGCAGACCGTGCGGTCCTCCTCCTCGTCGCAACCCCGGTCACCGGTCTCGACCGTGGCGTCCGCTGGCCGCCCGATGGGGAAGCTCACCTCATGTGCGGCCCCGGCGCTCTGCATGCTCAGGACGACGATCGGCCGCCCGGCGACCAGCGCGATCGCGATCATCGTCACCTTGCCGCCGGGGACGAGCCTGGCGGCCCGCTCGAGATCGGCCTCCAGGCCGGCGCCACCGGTCTCCAGGAGATCCCGCAGCCTCCGCGACGAGCCGGCGCCGAGATGATTGCTGACCAGGTCGTGATCCAGCGATCGCTCCAGGATGAACAGCGGGCGCGCCACGCGGCGCTGCAGCTCCTGGAGGTCACGGCGCCGCGAGACCACGAACACCCGGCCCGCGCCCTGGAAGTCGGCCACGAGATCGCTCTCCTCGCGGAAGGTGGCCGCGTCGTGGCGGGTGACCTTGGCGAGCCTCAGGTCGTCCGTGTGCGGCGAAACCAGCCCGACGGTCTCGTTCAGATAGAACGGCAGACCGCGCAGATAGCAGCGGTAGGCGTACACCGGCTCGGAGGCGAGCGCCTCGGCGGCCAGGACGCTCGCGAACCGACGGGTGTGGTTCAGGAACCCACTGCGGCCGATGACCGCGAAGATCGAATAGCAGGCCGCCATCCACAGGAAGGTGGTGGTCAGGAGCGCGCCGACGCGGCGTCCGTTGCGCGCCAGCGTGTAGCCCAGGAGCACCGCGCCGCCGGCGAGGACCGCCACCGAGGCCACGAGCGGCCAGCCGATCCCGGCGCGCCGCAGGAACGTCCATTCCTCGCTGCCGTGCCGGAGCACGACCCAGCCGAACGCGCCGATCAGCAGGATGGAGGAGGGCCACAGGAGCGTCGGGCGGCGGGCCGCGTCCATCTGGGCGCGCTCGATCATCGGGGCCAGGAGCAGGGCGGCCGCGGGGAGCAGCGGCACGACATAGAACGGCAGCTTGGACTGCGACAGGCTGAAGAGCACCAGACCCGGCGCCAGCCAGGCCCACAGAAACGCGGGGGCCTCGGCGCTCAGGTCACCGGTGAGACGCCGGAGTTCGGAGCGATAGCGGACCAGGTGGGCCGGCAGCAGGAGGCTCCAGGGCATCAGCCCCGCGCCCAGCACCGCGAGGTAGTACCACCACGCTCCGCCGTGCCGGTGCACGCCCGTGGCGAACCTCTCCAGGTGCTCGTGCACGAAGAAGTAGCGCACGAACTCCGGATTGGCTGCCGACACCGCGACGAACCAGGGCGCGACGATCGCCGCGAACAGCAGGACGCCGCGCAGCCAGGGAAACTCCCGGGCGCGCCGCCACTCGCCCCTGGGAATGAGGAAGCAGGCGACGGTCAGGGCCGGCAGGACCGCGCCGATCGGGCCTTTGGTCAGCACCGCCCCGCCGGCGGCGGCGAACATGCCGAGGTACGCGGGCGCACCGGACTCTCCGGAGCGGTACCCCTTCAGGAAACAAAGAAGGGCGAGCGACACGAAGAACGCCAGCCCCATGTCCAGGGTCAGGATATGGCTGGAGGCGAAGAAGAGAAGCGACGAAGCGAGCGCCAGAAGCGCGCTGCCGGCTCGCCGGCGGTCCCACAGCAGGATGCCGATGCGCCGCGTCACGAGCAGAACTCCGGTCGCGAACAGGAGCTGCCCGAAGCGCGCCCCCGTCTCGCTCCGTCCCCAGAGCGTCAGCGAGGCGGCGGTCACCCAGTAGACCAAGGGCGGCTTGTCGAGGAAGACCGCGCCGTCGATGCGGGGCGTGACGAAGTCGCGCCTCTCGAGCATCTCACGCGCGGCGTCGGCGTAGCGTCCTTCGTCGCGCTCCCACAGTCCCCAGGGAGAGAAGCCGAGCAGGCCGAGCAGAAGACAGCCACCCAGGAGAATTCCCGTCTCCCGGCTCGACGGAGCGCGCATCCCGAGGCGATGATAATACGGTTTATACTCTCGCGCGATGAACCAGACCGCGGCCTCGGCGGAACGGGGCAGACCCTACGTCTTCGCCCTGCGGGTGCTGGGAAGCGCCAGCCGCTGGTGGCCGTTCCTGCTCGTGGGCGCGGTCAGCTATCTCGGCTGGGAGGAGCTGCGTCGGATCGATCTCGTCCAGGTCGGGCAGACGCTCCACTCCCTGTCGCCGCGCTGGCTGGTCATCGCCTCGATCCTCACGCTTCTGAACCTGGCCCTCCTCGGCTGCTACGACCTGATCACGCTGGAGGGCTCGCCGGTGCCCCGCGCCGCCCGCTGGGGCCTCGGAACGATCGCCTTCGCCTGGAGCAATTTCCTGACTCTCGGCCCGATCGCCGGGCCCGCCATCCGCTTCCTCCTGTACCGGCCGTACTCGGTCGATGCCGCCGTCCTGAGCAACGCGATCGTCGCGAACATCATGGCGTTCGCGGCGACCCTCGCGGTCTGCTTCCTCTGCACCTGGGCGGCTCCGGCCGGGCTCGCCGGCGTGGCCGCTCTCGCCATCCTGGCGCTCCTGGCGCTTCTTCTCGGGCGTCTCGGGCGGGGCGCCGCCGCGCCCGGCTGGGCGCGCCGCAGGGGGCGCGCCTGGGC
>JACXTT010006281.1_pt1 | contig 16993 bp, 25 predicted proteins | sample 9270951 | NCBI WGS metagenome assembly JACXTT01 (sample SAMN15532306, study PRJNA645909) | rock metagenome | isolation source: weathered quartz diorite | place: Puerto Rico | collected 2017-06-21 | reverse complement strand
CCACAGTTCTACTTCCGTACCACGGACGTGACCGGTTCGATCGAGTTGCCAGCAGACAAAGAAATGGTTATGCCAGGCGACAACGTGTCGATCACCGTTAAGCTGATCAACCCGATCGCCATGGAAGAAGGTCTGCGCTTCGCAATCCGCGAAGGCGGCCGTACCGTTGGCGCCGGCGTTGTTGCTAAGATCATCGCTTAATTAAACATTAAGTTTGCCGTTCCCGCCACGGCGGGTCCGGCATGGTTTTGGTAGTCAAAAGCATGGGGCTGGGTTATACTCTGCCCCCTGCTTGAAACACGCAGCAAAAGCAGTAGGTAGCACCTTATACATATTGCCGGCGCAACAAGCCCGGTTCGCTCTTTAAAGGAAATGCCATGTCCGCAGTACAAAATCAAAAAATCCGTATCCGCCTGAAGGCTTTCGACTACAAGCTGATCGACCAGTCCGCACTGGAAATCGTTGAAACTGCCAAGCGCACTGGCGCTGTGGTCAAGGGTCCGGTTCCACTGCCGACCCGTATCCAGCGTTTCGACGTCCTGCGTTCGCCACACGTGAACAAGACCTCGCGCGACCAGTTCGAAATCCGTACGCACCAGCGCCTGATGGACATCGTCGACCCAACCGACAAGACCGTTGACGCACTGATGAAGCTGGACCTGCCAGCTGGCGTTGACGTTGAAATCAAGCTGCAGTAATCCTTAGTAAGAAATACTGAAAAACCGCGTGTGCACGCGACGGCCAAGGCCGCCGCGTCGCCACGCGGTTTTTTTTCGTCCCGACATTTTGAAATGGGGCGATGAACAGAATGCAGCCCCGGAATTAGGCGCAAAAAAAGCCGCGTGGTTGGCACGCGGCTTCGACGTAGGGTGGGTAACTCGTTACCCACCGCAAGCGCTCATTACTCGACGCCCATTTCCTTCAGCAGGTTGTCGGCTTTGTCGACATGCTTCATATTCCACAGGATGTAACGCACATCGACCTGGATCGAGCGGGTATTGGCCTTGTTGAAGTCCCAGTCCGAGATGATCGAGTCCAGGGTGCCGTCGAAGGCCAGGCCGATGAATTCGGCTTTGCTGTTCAGTACAGCGGAGCCCGAATTGCCGCCGGTGATGTCCAGCGTGGCCAGGTAATCCACAGGCACAGTCTTCAGCTTAGGATCAACATACTTGCCAAAGTCCTTGGCCTTGATCGCGGCCAGTTGCGGCTCAGGTGCATTGAACTCGCCTTCGCCCGTTGCCTTGGCCACCACGCCTTTGACGGTCGTGAATGCCGTCCAGGCGCCAGTACCATCCGCACCCCATGGGCGGCCCTGGATCTGGCCAAAGGTCACGCGCAGCGTGCTGTTGGCGTCTGGGTAGACTGCCTGGCCCTTGCTGTTCATGTAGGCGATCTTGGCCTTCATGTAGGAAGCGTAGGCTTGCTGGATCTTGCCGGCCAGTTCTTCTTCCTCGGCTTCTTGCTTCATCGCACCGTCGTACATGGCCACGGCGACCTTGACGAAGCTGTCCTCGCTGGCCTTGAAGTCTTCCGGCTTCTTGCCAATCAGGGCCATGCGGCTGGCGACGTCACCCATCTTGCTGCCCGCGTACAAGGTGTCCAGCAGGGCTTTGAGTTGGTCCTTTGACATACCGTCCTTGATGCCCATGGCGGCGTCAAAGTTGGCATTGCGCTGGGCGGCTGGTTGTGCGGCGTACTTGGAGAGGCTGTTGAGTACCAGTGCCTTGTCCACTTTCTCGTCGTAGGTCTTGTTCATGCCGCTGAAGGTGGCGCTGATGCGGGGCATGTCGCGGTCCTGGAAGCCGGACTTGCGTTCGACGTTCGGCTTTTGCGCTTCGTTCGCCAGGCGCAGCAAGGTGCGCGCTGCCGAGAGCATGCGCGGGCTCGAACCAGCCAGGTACATATCGCGTTTGCCAATGGCGTCGCGCTCGCCGATCAGCTTTTCAATCGCTTCCACATCCGCTGCATATTCCTTCTGGCGCGCTGGGTTGCTGTTGATCCAGGCCTTCATGTCGGCATGTTCCTTGGTCTTGCGAGCCAGGATGTCGCTGTCGCCGTAGCTGGTCAGCATGCCCTTGCGGTTCTTGTAGTAATTGTTGATGTTGGCAACCGTGCCAGCATATTTCAGGCGGGTATTCTCATCATTCTTGGTTTCTGCCGCGATGATGGCCAGGCTCTCCGCCGACGACTTCACGAAATTCGGGTATTCCACATTGAAGGTGTGCGCCACTTCCGACGGCAGGCGGTGGCGGTTGGTGCGGCCTGGGTAACCCATGGCCATGATGAAGTCGCCTTCCTTGACGCCTTCCTTGGCGATCTTCAGGTAATGCTTAGGAATATACGGCACATTGTCCTTCGAGAACTCGGCGGCCTTGCCGTCCTTGCTCACGTAGGCGCGGTAGAAGCCGTAGTCACCCGTGTGGCGTGGCCACATCCAGTTGTCGGTGTCGCCGCCGAACTTGCCCACGCCGGCCGGTGGTGCATGCACCAGGCGCACATCGCGGATTTCCAGTTGCTTGATCAGGTAGAACTCCAGGCCGCCGTAGAAGCTTGGCGCCGTGCAGCGGTGGCCGACGTCTTTTTCGCATTCAGCGATCAGGGCCTTCTGGTTCTTTTCAATCGCGTTCACGCGGGCTTTGCCGGTCAGCTTGGCCACTTCGGGCGTCACCACCTTGGCGCTGACATTGGTCACTTCCTTGGTCACCCACACGCGCGAGCCTGGTGAAGCGGGCAGTTCCTCGGCCATGGTCTTGGCCAGGAAGCCATTGGCCAGCAAATCGTTCTCTTTGGTCGAGTTGACGGCAACGCTGTTATAGACGCAGTGGTGGTTGGTGGCGATCAGGCCCTGGGGCGACACAAAGGAGGCCGAGCAGCCGCCCAGGCTGACAATGGCGCCAGCGGGGAATTCGGTCAACTTGGTCAGGGTGGCCGGGTCGAGCTTGAGGCCGGCAGCTTTCAATTGCTTGGCTACTTGTGGCAGCTGTTGTGGCATCCACATGCCTTCGTCGGCATAGGCGCAAGTGCTCAGGATGGCGAGCGCGAGAAGCGATTTTTTCATGGGCGTTTGGTCTTCAAAAAGAGGGTAAACGGGTAGCTGGGTAAGAGCAGGCCATGAGTATGGCAGTGCCCGTGCAATAGTCAATGGAAACATGGCGCATGTACGTACAAGCGTGGCGTCAAATTGACGCTGTTGGCAAGCTATGCAATCCTTGCAAGCTTTCACTATTCGGAGAGCTTTCCATGCGTTGGATTCCTGTACTGGCCCTGGCGGCCGCCATGGGCTCGGCTGTTGCCGCGCCGAAACCAGCGCCCCTGCCTGCTGACGTCGACGCCATGCTGTCGCGCGTCACGGCCAATTCCCTGCGCGGCCACTTGTCTTTCCTCGCCTCGGACTTGCTCGAAGGGCGGGGCTCGCCCTCGCGCGGGCTGGACCTGGCGGCCGAATATATTGCCGCCCAATATCGCCGTGCCGGTCTGGAACCCATTGGCGACGATGGCTATTTCCAAACGGCAAATTGGAAGTTCACGGAAGCTGACCTGGATGGCTTCAAGCTCGTCTTGCAGCAAGGTAGCGAGCAGGCCGCATTGACGCCGTTTGAGGTCAGCTTCAAACCCGGCCTTGCCGTTTCGGGCAAGGCGGCCGTGGTCAAGGTCGACTTCAAGGACATGGCGCTCGATGGTATCAAGGACAAGCTGGCTGGTGCTGTCGTGCTGACCGAATACCCCGTCGTCAAAGTGAGCAGCCAGAAAGAATATGGCGACATGATGAAGGCACGCGCCGACTTTACGCAGCGCGTTGCTGCCTACAAGCCGCTGGCCGTGCTGGCCCTGTTCCGCGCCGCGCCTGCCGGCAATGCGGGTGGCAATGGCGACCTGTTCGACCCCGCGATGCCGAGCAAGCAGCTTGAGGCGCCAGTACAAACCCTGACCCTGCACGGTGCGGCAGCGGCCAAGTTCTTTGACGGTATCGGTGCAAACGGCGTGGTCGCGACGGCGGACATCCACCTGGCAGCTGCCCGCACGCGCGAGGTCAAACTGCGCAATGTCGCCGCCGTGCTGCGCGGTAGCGACCCAGCGCTCAAGGACAGCTATGTGATGCTGACGGCCCACTATGACCACCTCGGCATCAAGGATACGCCAAACGGCAAAGTCATCTACAACGGCGCCAATGATGACGGCAGCGGCACCGTGTCCCTGCTGGAGATCGCCAGTTCGGTGGCCGCGATGAAGCAGCGCCCCAAGCGCAGCATCCTGTTCCTTGCCGTGTTCGGCGAAGAGCGCGGCCTGATGGGGTCGCGCTACTATGGCCGCCATCCCTTGGTCCCCTTCAAGCAGACCGTGGCCGACGTCAACCTGGAGCAGATGGGTCGCACGGATGACGATGAAGGACCGCAAGTTGCCCGCGTCGGCATGACCGGTTTCGATTTCTCCGACATGGGGGCGATCTTCAAGGCCGCCGGCGCGCGGACGGGCGTTGAAGTCTTCAAGCACCCCGTCAACAGCGACAAATACTTTGCCCATAGCGACAACCAGGCGCTGGCCGACCAGGGTGTCCCGGCACACACACTGTCGGTGGCGTATGGCTTCCCTGACTATCACGGCCTGGGCGACAAGTGGCAAAAGGTCGATTACGACAATATGGCCAAGATCGACCGCATGGTGACACTGGGCCTGTGGAACCTGGCCAATGATCCGAAGGCGCCGAAATGGAACCCGGACAATAAGCTGGCCACCCCCTACCTGGAAGCCCAGAAAAAGCAATAAGGCGTAGGGTGGGTAACGCGCTTACCCACCGGGTTTTTCAGGAAGCGTAGTGTGGGTAACTCGCTGACCCATGTATTCATCCAGAAAACAGTGCTTAAGGGTGCGCGAGGCGGTACTATTGCAAGCCATGTCAACAATGTGCGCTAGCGCACGTTGATGCCCTAAGCTAACAATAATGGAAGTCTGTCGATGTCGACCTTCAACCGCCCAGCGCCCCTGACCTCGGCGCAACCAGCACTGGCACAGCGCGCACTGTCTCTGGCCGGAATGATTACCCGCCCCCTTCTGCTGCTGGCCGCTTTTGGCCTGCCGCTGGCGGGCTGCCAGACCACCATGCGCCAGGTGAACGATTGTAAGACGGGCGACTGGTATGTCATCGGCAGCAAGGACGGCGGCGACGGCCTGACGCCCCGCTTTGAAGAACGCCGTCAGTTCTGCGCCGGCGTCGAGGGTAGCAAGATTGAGGCCGCTGCCCCAGGTATCTACCAACAGGGCTGGACTTCTGGCAACGAGCAGTTCTGGAAACAGATGGGTTCCACCGATGGCCGCAAGGGATTGCCGGTCAGCCAGTTCAACAGCCGCCTGGGCTCGGACAAAGTCGTCGAGAACAAGACGCCTGCCAATCGTTCCGCCTACGAATTTGGCTGGTCATTTGGCAATGCCGATTACTGGCGCGGCGTTGGCGACCAGGACGGTCGCGCCGGCCGCCCCGCCAGCGACGAATCCGCCCGCGCCGCCAGCGGCGCCGCCATCGGCTTCAACGCGCCTTCCTGGCAGCAGGGTTGGCGCGACGGCAACTATGGCTATTGGGAACGCATCGGCTACCAGGACGCGCACGACGGCGTGCCCGACCGCGAGCTGAAGAACCGCGCCCAGCAAGCACAGTCGCGCGGCCTGCAAGTGCGTGAGGATGCCTACCAGGCCGCCTGGAACAAAGAAATCGTCGAGTACTGGCGCCGCCTCGGCGCCCAGGATGCCACCGATGGCCGCGATGTCGTCATGCGCCGCGCGGACGCCCGCCAGCGCGGCCTGTTCTTTGCCGAAGCCGAATACCAGCAGCAATGGGAGCAGCGCCTGCTCACCTACTGGCGCGACGCTGGCCGTGCCGACGGCGATGGCCGCTTCAATAGCGTCGAACAGCGCATTGCCAATGCCCGCCGCGACAATGTCTTCGTCATCGCCCAGACCCGCGAGGTCTACAACCAAGCGTGGGAAGCCCGCAATGCCGAATACTGCCGCGTCGACCATGCCTTCGAACTGGGCCGCAATGAAAGCCGCATGAACTCCGAGGTGTGCCGCGGCCGCGACGAATTCCGCGCGCGCCGGGCCTGGATGAGCGGTCGCGACTACGAAGACCTGGCCCGCAAGCTGCGCTACGTGAAAAACGACACGACGGCGGCCTACGAGCGCCGCAGCGACTTGAGCCGCAAGCTGGACCGCCTCGAAGCCGAGATCAAAAAGGACCAAAACGACAAGAACCGTCCGCAAAATGCTGGAAATGACAAAATTGACGCCCGCCGCGAGAAGGAGCGCAAGGAGCTGCGCGACACCTTGCACCAGATCGGCGAGCGCCTGGCTGACCTGAGGGCCCTGGAGTTCCGCCACGAGCAGCAAATGCAGCAGATAAAACGCGACATTTACCGCGACTAAAAGACTGTTTTGTTGCCAGACAGACCATGCTATAGTTGCCCTAGGATTAGTGCTGGGTGACGACATGAGCACGGACATCATTGATCATACGACCCTTGCCAAGATGGCGGAGGCCGGTGTTGCGCTGACCGCCAACGCGGTCCGCAGCGACAACGGCTGGGTCGTGCTGATCCACTACGGCACCGATGAGCGTGCCCTCGCCACCGAGCGCAGCCAGCCGGCCCGCGTGTTTGGCAAACTCGATACCCTGTCGGACTACCTCAAGACCCTCGGCGTGATGCGCTTTGAAGTGGACTCGACGCCGCGCGCCAGCAGCGCCAGCCGCGACAACAAGGCGGCCCTGGCCAAGGCCAAAGCGGCGGCCGCCTACAGCAAATGGCTCAAGGCCGAAATCCAGCAGGCACTGGACGACCACCAGGCCGTGCTCGCCCATGACAAAGCCATGCAGCAGATCCGGGCCGGCATCAAGATGGGGCCGCGATGAGCAGCCACGCCATCGTCTGGAAGCGCCACGCGATTGCCGATATGATCTGGATCGGCAACCGGATCGCGTCGACCAGCCGGGTCAGCGCAGAGCGTATGATCAGCCTGATCGAGAGCAAGGTCACGCCACTGGCCGACCATCCCAACCTGGGCAAGACCGGTCGCAAGCGTGGTGTGCGTGAGCTGGTCGCCAGTGAGCAGTATGTGGTGGTATATCGAAACCTGCCTGCAGCCGTGGAGATTCTGCGGATCAAACATATAGAACAACAATGGCCCTGATGCCATGGACGGCCCGGATGGCCATTCGTCGAACTACAAAGGTGCAATATGGAACAGACCGCCCGCTTGATGACCCTGGCCAGCAATGTCAAGCTATTCCAGGGCATACCGATGAACCTGCTGGGGAAGCTGATCTCGTTTGCCGACAAGGTCGAGATCATGCAGGGCCTGACTTACTTTAACGAAGGCGACTCCGGCGATTCCTTCTACATCCTCATTATTGGCCACGTCGTGGTCGAGCAGAGCAAGGCCGGCAAATGGGAAGAGCTGGCTACCTTGCACCCGGGCGACAGCTTCGGCGAAATGATCCTGGTTGACGACAAGGTGCGCTCGGCCCGCGTGCGGGCGACGTCCGACAGCGTTGCCCTGTACTTCCCCCTGCAACGGCTCAAGTCCTCGCCGGAGATCTTGTCCAGCCTGTACTACAACATTGCGCGTATCCTCGTAAAGCGCCTGAAGAACACCAACAATGTCGTCATGGAGCTGCGCCAGCAGGCCAAGGAAGACGCCAAAGGCGCATTGCCACCGCCGTCACCGGATATGGTCGAGGCCATGAAGAAATCGGGATCGGGCGATTTCGTGTCTTATGACAAGGACGAAGAAGTCGCCCCAATTGAAGCCAAGAAGCCTGGCTCCCACCTGCCACCGGGCACGCCTTCCCACTTCATCAAGAAAGTCACGCCGATGGCGGACCTGGAATTCGATATGGGTAGCCCGATCGACTTGCCTGCTTTGAAGCCAAAGCAGGAAGGTGAGGGCGATGCAGAAGGGCAAGCCGAGTCGGAAGAGGGTGGAGCTGCAGAAGGGGCAAGTGCGCCAGCTGCCAAAGCTTCGCATTCCTTCATTCCAGACCTAAATCTACCCAAGAAAGGCCACGGCCCATTTTAACGGTGGATTCAGTTGTGACTGCCTTGGATGAAACGGCGATCACCACCCGGCCGCTTGGACCTTGCCGCGGGATACAAAGGACGTTCAGGCCGTGACTGCCTCAAGGGTGGTCTTGAGCTCGCCCATCTGGTGGGCCAGGGCGACCAAGTCAAGCCTGCTGTGGCGCGCCTTGGGGAACATGTCCGTTTCTTCTTCGCCCACATGGTGCTCGATCTGCTCTGACAGCACCTTGACCTTGGCGTCATACAGCTCGTCACCGGGATCCATGTCCTGCAGTTGGACGATCAGGGCTTTGGCGCTGTCATGTTCGACCTGCGCTTCGTCCATCAGGTCGTCGTCTTTCAGGGCGCCGCGCACGGCAGGGTAAAACACCTGCTCCTCCAGCTGGGTGTGCACCGTCAGCGCATGGCAGATCTGGTCGGCCAGTTTTTTCTTGCTGGCTTTGGAGCGGTCGCTGAGTTTGTCAAATTGTTGGAACAGGGATTTGACCTTGTCGTGGTCTTCGGTCAGTAATGCGATGGCGTCTTGAGGCTTGCTTGTCATGGAATACTCTCCTGTGGGTTGAATTTCCATCATCGCCGCCCGCCGCCAGCCCGTATGTGCGCGAACGAACCAAATCTTGTAATCCTGTTAACGCCCAGTCCGCTTCATCAGCTTCCCGGCAGCAGCATCTTATTGATTTGCCAAGGAAAAATTCTGTGAATATCTCGACATACCCCCAACAAAGCAGTTGCGTCAAGCCCCAAATGGCGATATACTTGCCGGCTTCGGTATGAATTCGTCTTTTTAATGGTTCATATCATTACTTGGTAGTTAAACATCAGCCCCGCCCAATCGCAGGTGGGAATGGAGAAAAAATGAGCCTAGGCCTTCTCGGTCGCAAGGTTGGCATGATGCGCATCTTCACGGATGACGGGGATTCGATCCCAGTCACCGTGTTGGACGTGTCGAACAACCGTGTTGCGCAAATCAAAACTCCTGAAGTGGATGGTTATTCCGCTGTTCAGGTCGCATTCGGTCAACGTCGCGCTTCCCGCGTGACCAAGGCAGTTGCGGGTCATCACGCCAAAGCCGGCGTGGAAGCAGGCACGATGCTGAAAGAATTCCGTATCGATGCTGACAAAGCTGCTGCACTGAAAGCTGGCGACGTTGTTGCTGCTGGTTCGGTGTTCGAAGCTGGTCAAAAAGTTGACGTGCAGGGTGTCTCGATCGGTAAGGGTTACGCTGGTACCATCAAGCGTCACAACTTCGCATCGGGTCGTCAAACCCACGGTAACTCGCGTTCGCACAATGTCCCAGGTTCCATCGGTATGGCGCAAGATCCAGGCCGCGTGTTCCCAGGTAAGCGCATGACGGGTCACATGGGCGACGTGACCGTCACCACCCAGAATCTCGTAATCGCCCGTATCGATGCCGACCGTCAGTTGCTGATGGTTAAAGGCGCGATTCCAGGTGCGAAAAATGGCCAGGTTGTTGTTTCGCCTGCCGTTAAAGTTAAAGCACAGAAGGGAGCTTAAACGATGGAACTCAAGCTTCTGAATGAGCAAGGACAAGCTGGCGCCGCTGTGGCCGCTGCCGATACCGTATTCGGCCGTGACTACAACGAAGCCCTGATCCACCAAATCGTGGTTGCTTACGCTGCAAACGCCCGTTCGGGTAACCGCAAGCAGAAGGACCGTGAAGAAGTCCACCACACGACCAAGAAGCCATGGCGCCAAAAAGGCACCGGCCGTGCTCGTGCTGGTATGTCGTCCTCGCCTCTGTGGCGCGGCGGTGGTCGTATCTTCCCGAACTCGCCTGACGAAAACTTCAGCCACAAAGTCAACAAGAAGATGTATCGCGCAGGTATCTGCTCGATCTTCTCGCAGCTGGCCCGCGAAGGCCGTCTGAATGTTGTTGAAAACCTGTCGATCGAAGCTCCAAAGACCAAGCTGCTGGCACAAAAGCTCAACAGCATGGGCCTGGAATCGGTTCTGGTTATCACCGACAACCTGGACGAAAACCTGCTGCTGGCATCGCGCAACCTGCCAAACGTGCTGGTTGTGGAGCCACGTCACGCTGACCCAATGTCGCTGGTGTTCTACAAGAAAGTTCTGGTCACCAAAGCTGCACTGGCCAAGCTCGAGGAGATGTTTGCATGAGCGCCCAAATGAAATTCAGCGAAGAGCGCCTGATGAAGGTGCTGCAGGCTCCGGTCATTTCGGAAAAGGCCACCATGGTCGCCGAAAAGAACGAGCAAATCGTGTTCCGCGTTCTGCCGGATGCGACCAAGCCTGAAATCAAGGCAGCCGTTGAACTGTTGTTCAAGGTTGAAGTACTGTCGGTTCAGACGGTTAACCGCGAAGGTAAGGAAAAGCGTTCGGGCCGTTTCACCGGTCGTCGCAACCACACCAAGCGCGCTTTCGTGTGCCTGAAGCCTGGCCAGGAAATCAACTTCTCCGAGGAGGCTAAATAATGGCACTCGTTAAGATGAAACCAACCTCGCCTGGCCGTCGTGGCATGGTGAAGGTTGTTAACGCCGACCTGTTCAAAGGCCGTCCGTTCGCAGCCCTGGTTGAAAAGAAATCGAAGACTGCTGGCCGTAACAACAACGGTCACATCACCACCCGCCACATCGGCGGTGGTCATAAGCAGCACTATCGCCTGATCGACTTCAAGCGTCAGAAGGATGGTATTCCAGCGAAGGTGGAGCGTATCGAATACGACCCTAACCGTACCGCGCATATCGCCCTGCTGTGCTACGCCGACGGCGAACGCCAGTACATCATCGCCACCAAAGGCATGGCCGTTGGTGATTCCGTGATGAACGGCGCAGAAGCACCGATCAAATCGGGCAACTGCCTGCCAATCCGCAACATCCCAGTCGGCACGGTCATGAACTGCGTCGAAATGCTGCCAGGTAAAGGTGCCCAGATGGCACGTACCGCCGGCGCTGCTGTGGTGCTGATGGCCCGTGAAGGTACCTACGCTCAGGTGCGTCTGCGTTCGGGCGAAGTCCGTCGCGTTCACATCGAGTGCCGCGCAACCGTTGGCGAAGTCGGCAATGCCGAGCACAGCCTGCGCAAGATTGGTAAAGCTGGTGCAATGCGCTGGCGTGGTGTTCGTCCTACCGTTCGCGGTGTGGTCATGAACCCAATCGATCACCCGCACGGTGGTGGTGAAGGTCGTACCGCAGCTGGTCGTCATCCAGTGTCGCCATGGGGTCAACAGACGAAGGGTAAGAAGACGCGCCGTAACAAGCGTACGACTTCGATGATCGTCTCGCGCCGCGGCAAGAAATAAGGGATAAACCATGACTCGTTCATTGAAAAAAGGGCCGTTTTGCGACGCCCACCTGGTGAAAAAAGTCGAAGCCGCGCAAGCGACCAAGGACAAAAAGCCAATCAAAACCTGGTCCCGTCGTTCGACCATCATGCCTGACTTCATCGGCCTGACGATCGCGGTTCACAACGGCAAACTGCACGTGCCTGTCTATGTTTCCGAAAACATGGTCGGCCACAAGCTGGGCGAATTCGCCCTGACCCGCACGTTCAAGGGTCATGCCGCTGACAAGAAGGCGAAGAAATAATGGAAACCAAAGCTATCCTCAAAGGCGTCCGCCTGTCGGACCAAAAAGGCCGTCTGGTTGCTGATCTGATCCGTGGCAAGAAAGTTGACGCAGCACTCAACATTCTGCAATTCAGCCCGAAGAAAGGTGCAACGATCATCAAGAAGGTTCTGGAATCGGCAATCGCCAATGCAGAACACAATGATGGCGCTGACATCGACGAGCTGGTCGTCAAGACGATCTACGTTGAAAAGGGCCCGATCCTGAAGCGCTTTACTGCTCGTGCAAAAGGCCGCGGTGATCGTATCTCCAAACAATCCTGTCACATCTACGTGACTGTCGGTAACTAAGGGGTCACGATGGGACAGAAGATTCATCCAACAGGCTTCCGCCTGGCAGTAACCCGTAACTGGGCTTCGCGTTGGTACGCCGGCAATGGTAACTTTGCCGACATGCTCAACGAAGACCTCAAGGCACGCGCGTTCCTGAAGAAAAAACTGAAGAACGCTTCGGTTGGCCGCATCGTCATCGAGCGTCCAGCAAAGAACGCTCGCTTCACGATCTACAGCTCGCGCCCAGGCGTGGTCATTGGTAAGAAAGGCGAGGACATCGAAGTCCTGAAGTCCGCTCTGACCAAGATCATGGGCGTACCTGTACACGTGAACATCGAAGAAATCCGCAAGCCGGAAATCGATTCGCAGCTGATCGCTGATTCGATTTCGCAGCAGCTGGAAAAGCGTATCATGTTCCGCCGCGCCATGAAGCGCGCAATGCAAAATGCAATGCGCCTGGGTGCCCTCGGTATCAAGATCATGTCGTCCGGCCGTCTGAACGGTATCGAAATCGCTCGTAAAGAGTGGTACCGCGAAGGTCGTGTGCCCCTGCACACCCTGCGCGCCGATATCGACTATGGCACCAGCGAAGCTTCGACCACCTACGGCATCATCGGCGTGAAGGTGTGGGTATACAAAGGTGACCGCGCTGCCAATGGCGACGCACCAGTCATCGAGACCCCAGCTGACGAGAAGAAGGCCCGTGGTCCGCGTCGTGACGATGGCAAGCCAGCCGGCCGCCCACGTACCGCCGCCAAGCGTCCTGAAGGTTCAACCCCAGCTGCCCCGGCTGCTGCCCCACGTGTTCGCGCTGCTAAAAAAGCGCCAGCCGAAGGCGCCGCTGCACCAGCTGAGAAAGCAGGAGAATAAACATGCTGCAACCAGCACGCAGAAAGTATCGTAAGGAACAGAAAGGCCGTAACACCGGTATTTCGCACACCCGCGGCACCGCCGTGTCGTTCGGCGAATTCGGTCTGAAGGCAACTGTTCGCGGCCGTATCACGGCCCGTCAAATTGAAGCGGCGCGTCGTGCAATGACCCGTCACATCAAGCGTGGCGGCCGTATCTGGATCCGCATTTTCCCGGACAAGCCAATTTCGAACAAACCTGCCGAAGTCCGTATGGGTAACGGTAAAGGTAATCCAGAGTACTACGTCGCTGAAATCCAGCCAGGCAAAGTACTGTACGAAATGGATGGCGTCGACGAGGCTCTGGCACGGGAAGCATTCCGTCTGGCCGCAGCCAAACTGCCACTGGCAACGACCTTCGTCGTGCGCCAAGTTGGCCAATAAAAGGAGTCAAGAATGAAAGCAACAGAACTCCGCGGCAAAGACCAGGCAGCTCTCCAGAAAGAGTTGAATGATTTGTTGAAGGCACAGTTCGGCATGCGCATGCAAATCGCGACGCAACAGCTGAGCAACACTTCGCAACTCAAGAAGGTACGTCGCGATATCGCACGTGTAAAAACGGTAATGAACTCGAAGGATGCAAAATGACTGAAACTACTAAGCTGAAGCGCACGCTGGTTGGTAAGGTCGTATCCGACAAGATGGAAAAGACCGTTACCGTCCTGATCGAGCGTCACGTCAAGCACCCGCTGTACGGCAAGATCATTATGCGTTCGAACAAGTATCACGCGCATAACGAAGGCAATACCGCGAAGATGGGTGACACCGTCGAGATCCAGGAAGGCCGTCCGATCTCCAAGACCAAAGCTTGGACCGTGACCAAAGTGGTGCAAACCGCTCAAGTTATCTAAGTTTTACTTAGAAAATAAGCAATAAAACCCGCGACGGCCTCGGCCGGCGCGGTCGGTTTTAAAAAGTGCTTGCAAGCCCGCCAGTATTGTGTGATACTAGCGGGCTTCGTTCATGTATTAACCGCAAACATTAGTCACCTACAAGTGGCTGCGGTCTAGAAACGAAAGTTTTTGGTAAGTCCATCAACCCAATCAGGGCGCTCCAGCAGGGGCAAACTGGCGGGACCAAGACTGACCGCAGGCCCACGATTGTGGGAATTCTTCGGCTTAAGTTGGGAAAGAGAACACTATGATTCAAACCGAAAGCCGGCTCGAAGTGGCCGACAATACCGGTGCAAAAGAAGTAATGTGCATCAAGGTATTGGGCGGTTCCAAACGCCGCTATGCCGCCATCGGCGACGTGATCAAGGTAACCGTCAAGGTTGCCCAGCCACGTGGTCGTGTAAAAAAAGGCGAAATTTATAACGCTGTGGTAGTGCGTACCGCTAAAGGTGTGCGCCGCCAAGACGGCTCCCTGGTGAAGTTCGACGGCAATGCCGCCGTTCTGCTCAACGCCAAGCTGGAACCGATCGGTACCCGTATCTTTGGACCAGTGACCCGCGAACTGCGCACTGAAAAGTTCATGAAGATCGTGTCCCTGGCACCTGAAGTTCTGTAAGGAGTCGTAATGGATAAGATTCGTAAAAACGACGAAGTTATCGTTCTTGCCGGTAAGGATAAAGGCAAGCGCGGTACTGTTACCCGTCGTGTCGATGCTGAGCACGTTGTGGTTGGTGGCGTTAACGTCGCCAAGAAGGCTGTTAAGCCGAACCCAATGACCGGCGTCACTGGTGGCATCGTCGACAAAGACATGCCGATTCACGTGTCCAACGTTGCATTGTTCAATGCAGCAACGGGCAAGGCTGACCGTGTTGGCTTTAAAGATGTTGACGGTAAAAAAGTCCGCGTCTTCAAGTCGTCCGGCGAAGTTGTAAAGGCGTAATCGATCATGGCACGTCTCCAATCGTTTTACAAAGAAAAAGTCGTCGCTGACCTGACCGCCAAGTTCGGTTACAAGTCGTCGATGGAAGTTCCACGTCTGACCAAGATCACCCTGAACATGGGCCTGTCGGAAGCAGTTGCTGACAAGAAGATCATCGAGCACGCTGTGGGCGACCTGACCAAGATCGCTGGCCAGAAGCCAGTGGTGACCAAGGCACGCAAGGCAATCGCAGGTTTCAAGATTCGTGAAGGCTACCCAATCGGTACCATGGTGACCCTGCGCGGCGCCCGCATGTACGAATTCCTGGACCGCTTCATCACCGTGGCCCTGCCACGCGTGCGTGACTTCCGCGGTGTCAATGGCCGTTCGTTCGATGGTCGTGGTAACTACAACATCGGTGTCAAGGAACAGATCATCTTCCCTGAAATCGAGTACGACAAGATCGACGCACTGCGTGGTATGAATATTTCGATCACCACCACCGCTAAGACCGACGAAGAAGCGAAAGCTTTGCTCGCCGCCTTTAAATTCCCGTTCCGGAACTGAGATCATGGCAAAACTAGCACTGATTAATCGCGAACAGAAGCGTGCAGACCTGGTGGAGAAATTCGCCGCAAAGCGTGCCGCACTGAAAGCAATCATTAATGACCAGTCGAAGACCGAAGAAGAGCGTTACGACGCTCGCCTGAAGTTGCAGGCACTGCCGCGCAATTCGGCCCCATCGCGCCAGCGTAACCGCTGCACCGTGACCGGCCGTCCACGTGGCACCTTCCGTAAATTCGGTTTGGGTCGTATCAAGCTCCGTGAATTCGCCATGCGTGGTGAAATCCCGGGTATGACCAAAGCCAGCTGGTAATAGGAGAATAAGCAATGAGTATGAGCGATCCTATCGCCGATATGCTGACCCGCATTCGCAATGCCCAGGGCGTACAAAAGACCACGGTTGCAATGCCGTCGTCGAAAGTCAAACTGGCCATCGCCAAAGTCCTGAAGGACGAGGGTTACATTGAAGATTTCGCAGTTGCCACCGAAGGCGGCAAGTCGGAACTCAAAATCGGTTTGAAATATTATGTTGGCCGTCCGGTCATCGAGCGCTTGGAGCGCGTATCCCGTCCGGGCCTGCGCATCTACAAGGGCAAGGACGACATCCCTACCGTCATGAACGGTCTGGGCGTGGCCATTGTGTCGACTCCGCAAGGCGTCATGACTGACCGCAAAGCACGCGCAACCGGTGTCGGTGGCGAAGTGATTTGCTACGTGGCTTAAGGAGTAGACATGTCCCGTGTAGCTAAAATGCCTATCGCTGTGCCAGCTGGCGCAGAAGTGGCGATCACCGCCCAAGCGATCACCGTCAAGGGCCCACTGGGCTCGCTGACCCAGTCGCTCAACGGCCTGGTCAAAGTAGAAAACAATGGCGGCACGCTGACGTTTGACGTTGTCAACGACAGCCGCGAGTCCAATGCGATGTCCGGCACCCTGCGTGCCCTGGTCAACAATATGGTGACCGGCGTGACCAAAGGCTTCGAGAAGAAGTTGTCCCTGGTGGGCGTGGGTTACAAAGCCCAAGCCGCTGGCGACAAGCTGAACCTCTCGCTGGGTTTCTCGCATCCAGTAGCGCACACGATGCCTGCTGGCGTGACCTGCGCAACCCCAACCCCGACCGAAATCATCATCAAGGGTATCGATCGTCAAAAGGTTGGACAGACCGCAGCAGAAGTGCGTGCTTACCGCTCCCCTGAGCCATACAAAGGCAAGGGTGTCCGCTATGTGGACGAAGTGGTTAAGCTTAAAGAAACCAAGAAGAAATAAGGCTGACCATGGACAAGAAAGAATCTCGTCTGCGTCGTGGACGCCAGACCCGCATCAAGATCGCGGAACTGAAAGTAAATCGCCTGTCGGTACATCGTACCAACCTGCACATTTACGCAAGCCTGATCAGCCCGGACGCCAAAGTCCTGGTTTCGGCCTCGACCCTCGAAGCCGAAGTGCGCACCGCACTGGCAGGCCAGAGCGGCAAGGGTGGCAATGCCGCCGCTGCAGCCCTGGTTGGCAAGCGCGTTGCCGAAAAGGCTCTGAAAGCAGGGATTACCGAAGTTGCGTTCGACCGCTCCGGTTTCCGTTACCACGGCCGTGTGAAAGCGTTGGCAGAAGCCGCACGCGAAGCCGGTCTGAAGTTCTAAGGATAACGTCATGGCAAAAATGCAAGCAAAAATGGCAAGCGACAAGCCGGATGATGGCATGCGCGAAAAAATGATCGCGATCAACCGCGTGACCAAAGTGGTCAAGGGTGGTCGTATCATGGGCTTCGC